>Ga0214919_10000815_pt1 | contig 53009 bp, 59 predicted proteins | sample LL1503_MetaG_FD_177994 | JGI IMG/M metagenome (GOLD analysis project Ga0214919, IMG submission 177994) | Freshwater microbial communities from Lake Lanier, Atlanta, Georgia, United States - LL-1503 | ecosystem: Environmental > Aquatic > Freshwater > Lake | place: USA: Georgia | collected... | reverse complement strand
AAGTCAAGATTACAAAAGTTAGATGGATTAACACACGAAAAACTAAAAGAAAATATAGAAACGGTTATAAAAGACATTCCAAATGAAAAATATGAAAATATATTTAAGGGAGCATATAATAGAACAGAAAAATATGTAAAGAAACCATCAAATAGAACACGGAAACTAAAAAATTACCTGCCTTAAAATCGGCGTTTTAAATGTGCAAAGGTGTAATAAAAAGGCTACTACTTTGTTACCATTACATTGTCTAGATGATTTCATAATTGCTGTATCTCCTTTATATTTTTTATTGATAACCGAGTTGTCTATGTTTAACAACCGTTGTAATTCATTTAAGTCATCGTTGTCTATTGCGTTGCTTACAGCTGTAACAAATTCTGCTACCAATGAAGACATTTATATAATATCTATATTTTCTATTTTATATTTTCTAAATTGTAAAGATATATAATGTGAAAACGTGAGTTGATATGACAATAAATTGATGTATCATTAACAAAAGTTTACTCAAATGTGAAACGGGATATAAATCTGAAAATCCAATCCCTGCTTGTATGGTAACACTTAGCAATAAATAATCAATCATTTCAACATCATTTGTTTCTTTACTTGGTTTACTTTTATCTTTACCAAAGTGAATAGACAAATGTTTATATATGAAGGCAAACATTAATATACATAAAAAATGAAATACAAGAGTTCTTAATACTATTTTCATATTATATAAATATGTTATATTATATATCCCTATTTATCATTATTAATAGCATAATATATGAATGTTTATAAATAATTTAGGAACGCATCGCTCTTGTAAAATGTAATACAAGACATAAGCTTTAATAATTATAAAATATATACAAAATATATATATTTGTATCAATGAATCAAACTTATATTTTGGAATTTATAGGGGCAATGATACTCGCATTTCTAATATCTTTATTTGGAAAAGGATATGCTCATTTAGTGTTGAGTATAATGCTATTATTAACAGGAACTTTATTTACTTCAAATTGTTTTAATCCAGCAATTGCGTTATGTTTCTTTTTAACTAATAAAATAACATTATCAATGCTTTGGTATTATTTTGCTTTAGAAATATCTGGAGCTCTAACTGGATATTATTGTGGTGCATATATAAAAGATTTTTTTATAATACTTTTATAATATGATAAGTTTTTCAATAATATGTGATTTTTACTTGATAATTATATTGTTGTTATTATTTACAAATTTGTATAAGTTTGTAAATAATTTTATTATATTGATACTAAATAGTTGTATATATTGCCAACATTTGGACTGCCAAGTCCCGTCGCAATGTCATAACCTGATGACGCTATATATACACCATCAACGCCATTTCTTATATCAAAGAAACAATTATTGTACTTATGTTTATTATTTAATAAATTATACAATTTTGTCTGCACATTGTATTCATTTGCTACTTGATTTGAGTAAATACTAGTTAATAATGGTTGATTATTATTTATTCTAGTTTGATTTACTAAAGATAAAATACCGGCAAATATAGGTGCTGAAACTGAAGTACCTCCAACACCATTTACAATTTTACCATTAAAACATATATTTATACCGGAATCTGGATTCGCAATTAAACTAACATCCGGCATAATGCGTTTTACTTGTTTTGTTTTTAAATTAGATATTTGGTAATTTGGTATATCATACATAACTGATACACCGCAACCTGCGTTATCCCAAGTAATTTCTGATATTCTATTGGATTCATTATCAGTAATAACAGTTGTTCCTCCAACAGACACACAATTTGGTGATGAAGATGGATATGATACATAATTGTTATCACCAGATGATGCGCAATAGCAAATGTCATTGTATTGTAAATTAAATAATGAGTCATTTACAAACTCATAATCCTCCTCCATGCCCCATGACATTGAAATAATATCTGCTTCTAATACTTTCACGGCATAATCTACTGCAGTAAACATATTTTCTATTGAAGCATCATTTGATTCAACAACATATATATCAGCATTTGGATTTATAGTTGCTACCATTTGAACATCTAAACATTCTTCAATAGACCAAGCATTTTGAGATGTGCCATCACTTAAAAAAGACAACTGTGGGGTTATTGTAGTTCTGTTACAAATTTTCAATGTTGGGCACTTACAAATTGCATCTAATTTATTAAACGCCCAATATGTTTCCAAGTCTGCCTGTAAATTTTTATAACTATAAGCAATAACTATTGCTATTTTAACCTGTCTTGTTTTCCCTAAAATATTTGTAATATTTTTTGGAATATTATATAATGAAAACAAATCAGAACCATTTAGTGGTTTCAATGTATTATCAATGTCATCATTATTATCATTATCAAAATTACTATTTATTTGTGGAGTTACGATAAATGGTTTAACTATTTTTTTAAGAACATCTTCAGACAATGTTTGTATTCTATTGTTTTTATAGCTAGGAATTTGTTGTTTAAGTTCTTCTTTCCTATTAAGTTCTTCTTCTTTCTTATTAAGTTCTTCTTCTTTCTTATTAAGTTCTTGTTCATGTTGTTTAAGTTCTTCTTCTTTCTTATTAAGTTGTTGTTGGTTATTAACATGTTTTTTATTAGCATTTATAACACTTATCATTTTAGATAAATATTTTGCATTACTCACCTTTTTATTTTTTAAAAGGAAATTCATTATAAATACTGATAATAATAAAATTTTTACCTATTTTTTATTCATGATAATCATAACTATCCTCCGATAATTCAGACCCAATATCTTCTAATAACATAGCATCATCAACAGCATCATTATTATCACACCCTTTATTTATATCAGAATCTTCATCTGACGCATCGGATGAATTGTAATCCTCGTTATCTTCATTTGAATCCTCATTATCATCATCTACAACAAAGCCATCCTTCAAATAACCAGTTGACTTAGTTTTCTTAGATTTAGGCACCGCATCTAGCTCATCTTCTTCATCGTCGTCATCATCATTTGTTGCTGTCAAGTCATCAAATCCGCCAAATAATTTCTCATACAACTTTGTCCACAAATCGGTTGTCAAATTAATAAGAGATTTCTTCCCATTGTCGTCTCGCAATTGACCAACTAAAACACAGCAGCCAAATAACAATTTATTATCAGCCGGTGGTGGAAAATCGTATTTATTTTCCATATTTGCCTTTCCATCATCCTTTCCAAACATCATAATAGAATATTTCTGTCCATTTAATTTTACAGGCCATTCAGCCTGCTTTGAAAACCCATCCACCTTCTTGAAGCCACACTTCTTAAATAATTCATCTTCTTTGTAATCTTTCACAGTCAAATCCTTAAGTTCGCCAGTTTTATCTACTAATACAATTGTTAAAGGTTGGGGCATTTTATACAATTCTTATAAAAAATGGGTTTAAATAGTTTACAATAAATAATCTAATAATCAATGAAAATATATATTACTGATATTTTTCCATCTTCTTTGAAAAACAAACTAACAAATCTTCAAGAATATTTAACCAATTCTGTAACAAAATATGAAATGGCATCGGAAGACTATGGATTGCATTATATTGAAAATGATTTAATGTATCGTATAGAACCAAATTTTAAACCAGAGTTTAGAATAATTAAAGATATTTTGAAAAATGAACTGCTAATTGATAATACTGATTATAAGATGATACCAGTGTTATCCCAGTTGCCTGTAAATTATATTTTAACTAAAATATGTTTATATGAATATCAAGTTTCAAAAAAATCCAAGTTGAAGTTAGTTATTGAGTGTTTAAATGAGCCTATTAAACAAAATGTGTTTTTTCAGCAAAACAATCATCAACAATCATCAAATCATGTTCCATTTAACTTTTATTTTGTGTATAACGACAATAAAATAGATTTGTCAGACCAATTTATAAAAGAAGAATTTAATGTGTTTTTATCTCACCTAAACTAATATTTTACTATATTATGCTTGCTTGGATTATTCAAATATCAATAATATCTTTAATATTTATTTTTTTAGTACATCATTTAATTGGATTTTTTAAAACAACATTAACAGTCCCAAAAATAAAGGATTTAGTAAATTCTCCTTCGCAGAAATATCAGCATATTTTTAATACAATAAATACAAATTCAACAAATTCAACAAATTCAAATACAATGTCTTATACAGCAATTGACTTATTACCAACTTCTCCGACACAATCTAATTCCAATTCTGAATTAGACGTATCAACTAAAGATATGATGAAGGATGAATTAAAGAGTTTTTTAAAGAAACAAATGAATACAAATGCTGGGTCTTCACAAAATGAAAGTTGGTTAAATATAAATTCATAAAACATTTAAAGGTATCTTGATAATATACTATATATATCAAATGAATACAATGTTTCAAAATGGCGAAATTGACTCTATATTATCAGATTTTCCAAAATTTGAACTTTCTTATGAAACAATGACGCATAAGAAAGTTTTTGATTATAACGTTATTTTAGCAATACCAGATGGCCAAAAGTGTTTTGCATGGTTTACCACATACAAAGAAGATAATGTATGTTTTATAATGGATACAGATAATAGAAATCAAATTACAAATGTTCGTATTGGATTAACTGGCTTTAAAAATAAGTTGGCATTTGGAAGTATATTTTATGGCACTACATTTAATGTAAATGGCGCAAATTGCTTCTGTATTGAAGACTTGTATTATTACAAAGGTGTATCTTATTCTAATAAAACATTTATTAGTCGTTTAGAAACATTAAAGAGTATTTTGAAAACTGAGCTATCGCAAAAATCTATAACACAAGATTATATAATTTTTGGATTGCCTTTAATGAACTCTGATTTGATTTCATTACTGAAGACAATTGATACATTGCCTTATAAAATTAAGAATTTAAAATATAGATGGTATGAGACAAAAAAAATTATGTCTTCGGAATATTACAAGCCATCATCTAGGGTAAGAGAATTCAATGGTGTAAGAGAATTCAATGGTGTAAGAGAATTCAATGGTGTAAGAGAATCGGTTGGTGTAAGAGAATCGGTTGGTGTAAGAGAATCCAATGTAAGAGAATCCAATGTTGTAAGAAAAGAATACGTAAAACAATTATCATACGCAATCTTTCATATTACACCTGATATTCAAAGCGACATTTACAACTTATTTGTTACAAAAGATGGTATCACCGAATTCTACGATTATGCGTTTATTCCAGATTATGAAACCAGTGTATTAATGAATCAACTATTTAGAAATATAAAGGAAAATGCCAATTTAGATACATTAGAGGAAAGTGACGACGAAGACGAATTTGAAAACAATAATCCCGAAAAATATGTTTATTTAGATAAGTCTTACAAAATGAATTGCCAGTTTAATTTTAAATTCAAGAAATGGATGCCTACTTCTCTTGCAAATGCCAAAGACTCAGTTGTGTTACATAGTAAGTTACCTGTAATAAAAAATGTATAAATATAATCTAAGTATAATATAATAAAATGTATTTAATAAATCCAGATGCTTCAGACCCTTCAAATACCTGGACTGATAACACAAATCCTGCGTCAGTAAATTGCAGAGCATTACAAGGCTCATCAAATAATATAATGGCAGCAAAAGGACTTATTGGTGGAAGTACCAGTCGCAAGCTTAGAAAAAGCAAAATATCTCGTAAAAGAATAAATAATATATCTAATATGTATAAGATGAAAGGCAGTAGAAAATCTATTACAAGACGGGTTCGTCGCATTAAGAGTAGATTGCGTTCTAAATATGGACTTAGACGCGGGTCAAAAAAGAATGTTAGCAGAAGACATCATAGTAGAAAACATATCATGCGTGGTGGATATTCACAATATATGAATAATGTACCAAATACACCTAGCTATTCCACTGGTGGTCCATTGTCACCATTATTAAGTGCTTTAGCAAACCCTGTTCCATTCAGTAAGTTACCCAATATTAATGGCATTGATAACTTAGACCATAATGCTTTGAATTCATTTGGGAAAAGTGGTAGTGGTATGGGATTTCCTAGCAGAGGGTCCTATTAAATAAATAAAAATTATAAAAATAATACAATTTTGTATTTTTATAATTTATCTGTGTCTTGTTTTATGCTTCTTGGTATTAGGTCTCTTTATACTCTTGGTTCTGAGTTTTCTCTTTGTATTATATTTATATTTCTTATTTGTCTTTCTTCTAAGTTTACGACTGCCGCCTTCTGGACCCTTGTTCTTTTTAAGTTTTTTGTCTGAAATTTTTTTTTGAGATGGGCCAACAGTAACAAAACGAACATCCACACCGGCGTCTGTAATATCTACCACCACATATCCATTTTCTTTTTTATATTCTAATGGGTTTACAATATACTCGAGTGTTTTAGTTTCTGCGCTTGCTTGAGGAACTGATTCGGTTATAATTATATCCTTTTTATTTCTATATATACCTTCAATAGTTGTACCATCTTTATTTAATTGAATACCATCGTATGGCTCATCTAAATCAGTTCCACCTGTTCCAACTATATATTGCTGAATTGTCATAATAGAACTGCCAACATCTATAATAATAGTCCCTTCTTGATAACTATGATAATCAGAACATAAATAATAATACCTAGTTATCTCGTTTCCAAATTGTTTTATATTATTCCAAAATAAGCTATAAAATGCATCTGAATATGCTTCAAAACCTCCTTTTATTTTTATTTTACCTTCTTTTTCAACCTTCTTTTGTTTTTTAAAACAAGCTAAAGGATGATGACCACAGCATATTACATTTGAATATGGTCCTGGATTTAAACGCATATATTCGTTTATTACATTTATTTGTCTCTGTTGTAACTCTGCTATAATACTTTCTCTGCTACTAGTATTAGTCATTTTAACAGTAAACAATTCGTCATAACATTCAAGATTTTCATCCGCATACATATTTGTGTCAATCATTATAATAAGTGTTTTACTTGCTCCCATATCAACTATTTTAAACATTACGAGCTCTGTAGGTAATGTTATGTTTTTTCCATCCGCAAATCTTTTTTCAATCAAAATAGTTTCACATATAGGTTCACTACTACTAGTATTGCTTACTGGTCTAGTTTTTTCCAAATCATGATTTCCAGTTAATAAATAAATTATTTCGGGAGGAGGAGTGCTTTTTTGAGTAGCACTATATAAAATGTCAAGACCTGCTGTTATTTGAGAAGGAATTACAAATTTTTCTTTATTCTCTTCAGGTTGATAATAATTGTCACCATTAACAATGATAATGTTTCCATTTTGTTCTACAATTGATTCTATAACGCGGGGAAAATCAGGATTTTTATCTTCATCTGTCGTGTATGTTGCGTCTTGATTCCAACAACCAAAATTTATAATTCTAAATTTGTTTTCTTCTTTTATTGATGACGCCATATAATATTATTGTATATTATTTTTGCTCTTAATACTTCTTCTTTGGGAATATGAGATTGATAAATAATTATATCATCCCACGAAATATAATAGTCTTCAATACACATACCATGTTCTTCAGGATTTAACAAATATTTAATACAAAAATCTAGAGTTAATTTTTGCGTATTTAATAATTTTTTTAGAGACAATCTATCAATATTATATTCTAAAGTTTCAATATCAAATTGTTCATTAGCTAACTGATAGTTATAAATAATTTTCATATGCTTATTAAAGATATTAAATATAATATATTTATATGCTTTGCCAATATCTAACTCCAACTATTTTAACGCAATGCATATTTATCAATAGCCACAGCCTTTGTAACATTTTTCACAATTTTATCAATATTATCCTTTTGTTCTTGTTCAGTGACACCTGACATGGCATTCATTACTATTTTGTTATACTTGTCATACTTTTTTGTTCTTGGGTCTTTGCATGATGGATTCTCCTTTACCCATTCATTGATTTGTTTTATGTTCCTGAAAGCAACCTTTTTAATTGCATTCTTTATTAATAACTTATCATCGCTTTCTTTTATCCATTCATCATTGTTCTTAATGTAAAGCACTTCTCTTTTTGAGTCGCTACAGTGAATTGGTCGCTTATGAATATCTAGTGCATTGATTCCTTTTACAAATATGTTAGAAACACCATCAGCATAACCAATATTTGCGAATTCTTCCAAATCGGACAATTGCATCTTTATAGAATCTACAAATTCATTAATATTCAAAGCATCTTTACATTGTTCATTCAAGAATAAATTTAAGTTGAATGATTTGTTATTACAATTTGTGTTAGAGTTAATTGTATTTGTATTATTTGTAACATTGGATTTTGAAGCTAGTTCCATCATTTGGTCTATCATTTGTTTCTGTTGTTCCATCATAAACTTTCTAAGTTCTTGATTTTCTATCATTTGAACCTTAAGTATTTCAATAATTTCATTATTTGTTGGTATAGCCCTGTACCCCTTTTCCTCGGAATGTTCTTCAGAATGTTCCTCGGAATATTCTTCATCTGCCATTTCTAATTTTATTGGTTCATGAATACTACTATTACATTTTTTATTATGATACCATAAACCAACGCGAGAATTATATGTTTTATTACAATGTTTACATTGAAAAATGCTATTTTCTACTAAATCCTTGGATATTTCTGTTAAAGATTGGGGAATTTTTGTTAAGGATTTGTTAAATACCAAGGGTTTATTATGTTTAGCTGTCATTAAATGTTTATTATAATCTTTTTTGTTATTGGTTATGATGTTACACTTTTCACAAATATATTTGGGTTTATTTTGGGGAAAATCTGTTAACATTTAGTATATAATATGTTAACATTTTTTCCCCCTAAAGATTTTATTTAAAAAATCAAAAAAAATATCGTCACAAAAAAAACGTTCATAAAAAATAATTTAGAGCATATCCGTCACAACGTGAAAAAACACTGTTTTTTGAAACTTTTTTGGGGGTTTCATTTTTGGACATTTTTAAAAATGTCCAATTTTTGATTCCCTTTTTACTTTTTGGAAAAAATATGAAACTTTCAAAAATATAATAAATTTATAATATTTTCACTAGAAATATAATTTTCTTAGGTATTATGGTATTTGCAATATTGAAATAATTATTATTTTTTAAATTTCAGTAAGCAAACGCCCCCCTTTTTAGAATTACCATTAGACTCCAAATCTGGTTCTTCCAAGTCAGACTCAGTATCAGAGCCAGAATTAGAATTATTATCTATTTCTATACTTTTATTTGTATTTGTTATAGATGCACTAGGTACAAATGTTGTCTTCCATTTGCTAATATCAGTAGTATATGTGCTACTAGATATTTGAATGATTTTGTAATTCTGTGTCTTGAAAAAACGTCTGCGTTTTGCCCATTGGTTCTGAAAGTTGGCATGTGCGTCAATGATATCTACAACAATGGGTGGATTTTCGTGTTTTTGTCTCAAAATACGTCCCACGGATTGTTCTATTTTTGTCATAGGCGTTGCCATTATAAGTGTAGTTAGTGTCTTAATATCAAGTCCCTCGGCGGCCATACTATACGTCGCCAAAACGACCTGTTTTAGCTCGGTTTGCTTTAGAGCAGCCTCCTTCATACCGCCTACATAAAATCCAACAGTGGCAATTTGCTTGTGATTTATTGCTTCATAAAAGTAGTTGAGAATATTTCGGTAAGACGCAATAATCATAATTTGCTGTTTTGGATTTTCCTTTATCATATCATCAAGTACCTTTAGAATAAATTCAGAGCGGCGATTATAATTGCATATTTTACTAAGCATTTTGGATGCGGCTGGCTTGCCACGAAAGTCCAATTCAACTTCATTATATTCATCATCATTGGTCTGATATGTAATACCTCTGACAATTACCTCTTCGTCCTTACTGCGCTCTTGCTTATAAACAACATCACCAAGAAACATTTTGAAAACCCGAGTAGTGCCGTCACTTCGCTCCATTGTGGCACTAAGTCCGAGCATATATTTGGTTACCAATTTAAAAAGCGCACATGAAAACACCTCAGACGAAATATGGTGGACTTCATCAATGATTGTGAGTCCAAAGCTGTCAAAAATGGAAGCCGGATAGTCTTTCATTGAAAGTGATTGAAGCATACCAATCACTATATCCTTGCCCTCAATGTCAATTATTTGACCTTGTATCTTGCCTATTTTGGCATTTGGTATAAATTGCTGGATGCGCTCAATCCATTGGTTCATTAGAAACTCCTTGTGGACAATTACAAGAGCCTTCTTTTTCAACTTACATAGTATGTAGAGTGATATCGATGTTTTCCCAAAGCCACATGGGAGCTCTAGTAGGCCGCCACCTCCTGTTACTTCTCCATTGCTACGTAGAACCTTATCTAAATATGCGTTAACTACTGGTACTTGCATTTCTCTCAAAGACCCCTGAAATTCCAAGGCAATATCGTCGCCCTCGGTTATTTTGGAGTCATTAGGTTTGCCAAATAGTTGCTCTCCATAATAACGCGGCACATATAGTTTCTTATCAGATTCACGGTAAGCCGGAAAAGATTTATCAATCGCAATTGGCGCACCAGGAGTACACGGTTTAATTAATAGTTGCTCCTTGATGTATTGTTGTTGTGTAACAGACAAATCACTTTTTAGAATAGTGTAGCCCTTTTGCCCCAAATATGTGTTTATATTTTTAGGCATTTCTACAACATTCTTTTGTTCTTTTTTATTGTTATTATAAAAATTAGCGTTTTTGCTTCTAAAAAAACTCATTTTAATTATATTGTTGCTAATAATATTTAGAGCAAAATGTTTATATTGTTTTCATAGTGTTTTCTCCGAATTGTTTATTTGTTATTTGTTATTTGTTGCTAAGAAAATATAATCTATAATTATGATATATAAATGGAATATTTAAACGAATTACTTGAGAAGAAAAATATGCCGCAATTATTATTGGTTATATTATTTATTATATATTTGGTCATTGGTTTCAAGACACCAGAAAGTGTAGCCACAATGATTGATTCAAGTATGGGTAAGGTTGTTGTTGCTGTTGTTGCGCTAGTGTTATTTGCTTACTCAAATCCTATTTTAGGTGTATTGGGTATTTTTGTGGCGTTTCATTTAATAAAAAGTGCTTCAATTAAAACCGGAATGGCTGCTTTAGAAGAGTTTTATCCTACGGAGAAGAAGAAGTGGTCGCCTTTTACACCTGAACACCAATTTCCTTACACATTAGAACAGGAAGTTGTAAAGAAAATGGCGCCCCAAAAATTTAACACTAATTATGAGAAGGCATCATTTAAACCAGTATTGGAGGACACATATGATGCTGCGCACGTAAATTTAGGCAATAATTAAGTTTAATATTGTAAACTTAACAAATAATATACAAACTATTCAGTATTTATATTATTTTTCTTTTAGTATTATATTTATTTGTTTAATACTGCAAAACCTTCAGCATTTCGGTCACCAAATAAATTCATTTTACCAAAAATTTTTGAAATGCCCCCATTGCCATAAAAATTTAACAAAATAATCAATCCAATACACATTAAAAAAATAAAAAAACCCAAAACCCATGGATTATTCTCTATATCAAAAAAATCGCTTGCTGAATTATTATTTGATTGCGTTTTCTCATTAACGACAGTTTCCTCTCCGGATTCACCAACTGTCTGACAATCAATAAAAATACCTTCGTCAATTTGCCCTCTGTTAGGTCCCTTTTCATTAATAAATAATGGCGTAGCAACACTAGGTGATTTAGATTTAATATTGCTATTAGTAATAATTTTTTGTAGTTTTGTTAAACAATCCGAATCAATCGCAACATTTGATACATTTGGACTAAACACAATGTAATCAAATGTAGATGAACAGTCGTCAAATATTTCCTGTCCAGAATAAGAAAAAAACTTCTTTATAGGGACTATATTATTTAGCGTATATGTTCCAATATCATTTAAGGTTGCAGAGGCTTTATTTTTAGGGGCTTTACTAACAGTTCCCATTATAATTTTATTGATAATAACTGACCCTTTACTTGTAGAAACTTCGTTCTTTATAGGCACGCAAATAGCCAGTTTATTTCCACCACTTGGAGTATTATGAATAATAATAATTTCAGCACAAGCAGGCTTATTCATATAAGTATGTAGCGATGGTGAATAAATCCTAATTTCTTCTACATTGTAGTTGTGTAAATTATATTTAACAGGTGAGTTACTTGCTGCATCATATGAAAGAGAAATATATCCCCCTTTATTTTTTGTAGAGCAACTACTAGACTGATATTTAAAATCTAACTCACATTTATATTCGCATTTACCCTTAACATTTGAAGGTGAAATATTTAATGGAGTGTTTGAATTAGTGCATTTATTTCTTATAGAACTCATTTATATTTTATATAAGTATATAAAATATAAAAATAAATATATATTATTAATAATTAATACCAATATGAAATTAACTAAAGCCCGTTTAACCAAGATTTTTTTAAAGGAGAAACAAACAAGAAAAAAATGTAAATCAAGACAATTTTCAACACATACTAATACCTATAAAAATAGAAACCGTTACAACATCACCAATAATAATAACAATAATAATAAAAATATCACTATGAAAAATATCAGTATATAAAATTATTGATTGTATAACAAAATATATTAAATATAATTACTATTACTATTTATGTCTAATACAGGAGATAAAACAATGAATGATATAAAATACACGGAAATAAAATCACTAGATAATTCGCTTCTTCAAAAATACGATGTAAAATTATATGGAAGTGATAAAGATACCTATAATATTATTAATGATTTTCTTGAAGACAATCAAAGTGAAAGAGCATTCTATATTATTGATTTAGGTTCACTTACAAATTCGTATTCAAATTGGATTCGTTTATTACCAAACGTGAAACCATATTATGCGGTAAAGTGTAATCCAAATCCGGTCATATTGGAGTCACTTGCATCTCTTGGTTGCAATTTTGATTGCGCTAGTGAAAATGAAATGAAAATGGTAATTGAAATAACAAAAGACCCGTCGCGAATAATATTTGCCAATCCATGTAAGATGTCGTCGCAAATCCGATATGCGCGAGCAAACGATGTAGACTTGATGACATTTGACTGTGAAGAAGAGCTGTATAAAATAAAATTGTATCACCCATATGCCAAATTAGTGTTACGCTTGGCTGTGGATGATAGTAAGAGCCGATGTAAATTTAATAAAAAATTTGGTTGTAAATTGTCGCAAGTAGAGGAGCTATTGAATATTGTAAAAACGCTTAAATTGGATATAACCGGTTTTAGTTTCCACGTTGGGAGTGGATGTTCTTCATCTGATACATTTTATAATGCAATAAATGATTGTAAAAAGGCATATGATATTGCCAAAAAAATGGATATAAACATAAGTGTTATTGATATTGGAGGCGGATTTCCGGGTATAGACCGCGAGATTAAATTTGAAGATATTTCTAAAAGAATAAATGATGGAATTAATGATTTCTTTTTAACAGAATTAGATAGCGGTAGCATTCAGTTTATTGGTGAACCTGGACGGTATTTTGCGGAGTCTAGTCATACATTAGTGCTCAATGTTATTGGCAAAAAGAATATAATTGATGAGGAAACTGGTGAGAAAATAATTGTATATTATTTGAATGATGGCATTTATGGCTCATTTGGCTGTATTTACTTTGACCATAATAATCCAATAGTCCTGCCATTTAATGAGAGAAATGATAAGGTTTATAAGAGCAGATTATTTGGACCAACATGCGATTCAATTGATTTAATATCAAATGAGATAATGTTGCCTGAATTAGCTATTGGAGAATGGGTTTATGTTGAGAATTTTGGAGCATATACAGTAGCTTCATCTAGTAATTTTAATGGATTCAAAACAAATATTTTTAAATACATATTTAGGTCTTAACTAAATGTCACAAGGTTAAAAAACAGGTAAATATTTAATTGTGCTACTTTCATACACTGTAGCTTTAAATGCGTCATTATATCCCTCTACATAAACAGTGTCGCCGTTATAAACTTCATCAACTCCATAATCATTGAGTGCGGATTTACCTTTAACCGAAACAGGCAACTTGACATTGTTATGCTGATTAGATATAGTATAATATTGCCATTTTTGTCTACTGGTAAACAATGGTCGGCCCATTAGCGGTAAAATATTATTATTGGAGACGCCATTCAACGGTGTTAGAATTCCTATTTGCCGATAACTTGTATCCACTGCTCCAACATTTGTAGAAACATTGATAGGCATAACTTGTCTAGATATACTAGGAACCATATATCTTTCATCTTTGTAAGGTGCTTCATATGGATTGGTTAAAACATTGTTTATTGGTGTATCATTGAACATATTATTTCTTACACTGTCATATAAATTTACACCATTATTTAAATTATTATAAGGATAATTAGGAACAACATTATATTGGTTTTGGCTAGGGTTTTGATTTTGATTCTGATTCTGATTCTGTGATTGTTTATTAAAACTAATATAAACAAAATAGCCAACAATAATTAAAATAATTATAAATAACATTGATGTCATATTTTCTATACATAATACACCAGGTGGACACTTTCTCATTAATATAATATTATATTAAATAGTTTTTTTAAATATAATATTATTGGGTCTTTAGTTTTCCTTTTACTTTTTATTTACTTGACCAAAATTTTTGGTTATATCAACCATTTGACTAATTTTACCCATATCAAGACCCTTTAACATGTCCTGAGCATTTGTAACAAGCGGCATCATAGTATTCATTGCTTTAAATAAAGTTTGTTGTTGGGACATTAATTTTTCAGTATCCGCTGACAAATTTTGCATTCCCCCTGACCCTAAGATTTTATCCAAATTGTCATACGCATCTTCTAAAGTAGTGGCGTAATCAATGCGGGATGGTTTTGCGGGACCACCAATCGCACCGCGTTTCTTACCACTGGCACCAACACCCGCAGGAGCAAATCCCTCGTCTAAAGGGGGCTTCTCAGCAGTAGTTCCACTAGTAGCAGCAGTAGTAGCACTAGCAGCAGGAGTAGTAGTAGTAGTAGTTTCACTAGTAGCAGGAGGAGTAGTAGTAGTTTCACTAGTAGCAGGAGCAGCAGGAGTAGCCTTTGCCTTAGCAGCCTTTTCCTCTTCAGTTTCTACATCATGAGAACTAGCAGCAGGAGTAGTAGCCATTTCTAATCCCTCGCGCATTATGCCATTAACCATTAATAAATTAGTAGCAATAATAGCAACAATTAAAACAACAACCATATTTTTACTAAAGTATGTTGTTATCAGGCAAATTAAAACAAAAAATATTACAGCATTAATTTTATTACTTACAACATAACCTAGTATATTTGAAACAGCTAAAAACACAATAAAATATAAAAAATACTTGTTAGTTAATAATTTCGACGCTTCACTTGCAAAACTCATTATATATATATTGTTTAAAAAAAATTGATATAAATAATAAAATAATATGTGTTTTATAAGAATAAAATAGAATGTCTCAATCTAAATATAATTTGGTATTGTGTGAAATGTTTAATAGAAATATTCACGGCTCCCCTAAGAAAAAAATAACAGAGATTGATGGTCATTATTTGCTTATAAGCAAATTTGAAGGTGATGCTTCAAATTTACACGATGATTCTGATTCTGATTCAGATAATTCAAATGATTCTGATGATTCAAATATAAACAATGTTGCTGAATATTACAATGAATATTACAATGAACCTGAGCAGGAAATAAAGCCACATATTATTATACGAAATTATCAGAATATTATTGCTAGACCTGACTATATAAAGCCAGAAATTGGCGAATGTATTGTTTTAGAATCGCAACATACCGTTGTTATTATAAAAACCATGTGGATTAAAATTATTCAGCGTAAATGGAAAAAGATTTACGCGGAACGACAAACTATAATTAGAAGATGGTCGCAAATTGCGGCACTCTATAACAGAGAACTAACAGGTAGATGGCCTGACTCCTGTATACGTTATCCTACATTACGTGGAATGCTTGTCTTACAGTAATTTATTGATGTTCTCTTGTTTTACCTTCTTTACTTCTTTTATTTCCTCTACCTTGCCCATTTTTCTTATATTTTTTTTGAGATGAAGTTTTAGAATTTGGATTTAAAGATGCAACGCTAGACGTTTCTCCTGTTATATCATTGCCAGCTAAATTAGTATCATCATAAGTATATCCTCCTTTAAAATGTCTTTGACGTCTGCTTCTATTTTTAAAATGTCTTGGACGTCTGCTTCTATTTTTGAAACGGCGATTTTTATGATGCATTTGCTCCTCTATACTGGGACTTTCAAATAACTTGAATCCAAAAATATTAACCATTTATATATTATATTATTTTTTTTAATTCGTGCGTTATTTTTTCCATTTCAAAAACAATTTCTCTTTGTTGTCTTTTGGCGTCTCTTATTTGATTATCAGTCATTTTATCTTTAACAATTGTATCATCTAAATATTCCTTAAGTAACATCATTGCATCATATTGTTGCTGTTTTTCTTTAACAACAGTATCATAATAATTTTTGTAATTTTTAGTAACACCTTCTAAATATTTATTGTTGTTCACATTTTGCTCTAATTCTTTCTGTTTAAGTAGCAAAAACTCCTTTCTCTTTTTAATTTCTGTTTCTAAATGATTAATACGTTTGTCTCTGCCTCCTACTAACATTGTCTTATCATAATATGCTATAAAATTTTTATAATAAAACAATTATTTTTTATAAAGAAATTATAAGGATTTAAAAAAATAAGAATTTAAAAATCTTTGATATATATTATTTAGGATGTCTAAAGAACCGATACTTATACCAGACGATAACAGATTTGTAATGTTTCCGATTAAATATGACGATATATGGGCTATGTATAAGAAGCAAGTTGACTGCTTTTGGCGTGCCGAGGAAATTGATTTATCTAAGGATTTGGATGATTGGGCAAAGCTTAATGCTGACGAAAAACATTTCATATCTATGATTTTGGCGTTTTTTGCTGCGTCAGATGGAATTGTTTTAGAGAATTTGGCGCAACGTTTTATGAGTGATGTCCAAATATCAGAGGCGAGAGCATTCTACGGGTTCCAGATTGCGATGGAAAATATTCATTGCGTTACAGGCGAAACAAAAATATTAACAGATTCCGGATACTATATGATTAAAGATTTAGAAAATAAAAGTGTAAATATTTGGAATGGTGAAGAATTTTCATCAGTTGAAGTTAAATACACAGGCGACCAAGAAATTTATAAGGTTGTATTATCAAATGGTATGGATTTGGATTGTTCACCTGGTCATAAATGGTTAATCCAAAAAGGAAATCCAAAACATCCTGAAAGATGTTTATGTGAAGAAGTTGAAACAACTGATTTAAAAATAGGTGATATAATTGAAAAATACATAACGCCATTTATAGAATTTGAAGATAAAGATGAGTTTTTAAACCCATATATGCATGGTTTTTTTTGTGGTGATGGAAGTTATTGTAATAATTATCCTGTCATTTATTTATATGATAAAAAAAGAGATTTGCTACCTTATTTTAAATATGATTCTATACAACAAAATGAAAACCCAATAAGATTTTATGTAACAAAATATATTAATAAGGAAAAATTTGTAGTTCCAATTAATTACAGTAAAAATGTCAGACTTTCTTGGTTAGAAGGAATAGTTGATGCTGACGGCTGTGTTAATTTAAATTCAACTAAGGATTCTACTTCAATACAGTTGGCTTCAATAAATTTTAAATTTTTACAAGATATTCAGTTATTATTAACAACACTAGGAGTTCAAACAAATATTAGACTAAATCATAAAGCAGAAAAACGTTTAATGCCAAAAAATGACGGTTCAGGTGATTATGATTATTATATGTGTAAAGATTGTTATATTTTATACATAACAGGAAAATCAGTAAATAAACTTATTGAAATAGGGTTTTCTCCAAAACGACTTGACATAGTGTATTGTGAAAGATTAAATAATACTATGGATGTTTCTGAAAGACTTAAAATAGTTAGTATAGAAAAAATATTTGAAAACGAAGCTACATATTGTTTTAATGAACCTAAAAAACATAGAGGAATATTTAATGGAATATTAACGTGTCAAAGTGAAACGTATAGTTTGCTAATTGAGACCTATATTAAGGATAAGGAAGAAAAACACAGATTCTTCAATGCGATTGAGAATTACCCGTGTATCAAAAAGAAGTCAGATTGGGCTCAAAAATGGATACACGATAACCGCAGTAGTTTTGCCACAAGATTGGTGGCCTTTGCGTGTATTGAAGGTATCTTCTTTTCGGGCGCATTTTGTAGCATTTTCTGGCTTAAGAAGCGTGGTCTAATGCCTGGGCTTACATTTTCAAATGAGCTTATTTCCCGCGACGAGGCGCTTCATTGTGAGTTTGCGATTCTTTTATATAGTAAGTTAGAAAAGAAGTTGCCAAAACAAAAAATACACGATATTATCAAGGAGTGTGTTGAAATTGAAATAGAATTCATATGTGAGGCTCTACCATGCCGATTAATTGGAATGAATAGTGAATTGATGGGACAATATATCCAATTTGTAGCCGACAGGCTTTGCGTCCAATTGGGCTATCCGAAGATATACAATGCATCAAATTGTTTTGAATTCATGGAATTAATTAGTCTTGAATCTAAAACGAATTTTTTTGAAAAACGCATAGGAGAATATGCTTTGGCGAATGTGAATAAGACGGACAATGATTTTGAATTTACTGATGAATTTTAAAACAAACATTATAAAATTATTATATAGAAATAAATTTTTATATAATATAATATAAAATGCTTGTTCAAGGACTACTTTTATTGTCTTTTGTTTATTCCGTATCTGCAGCATTCGTATATACTGAAGAGGCGCTTCTGGACCAAGTGACTGAATTGCCTGGCCTACAAAATTCGCTGTCTTACAATCAATTCAGTGGATACATTCAGCTGCCTGGCACAAAGAAAAACATTCATTATTGGCTCGTTGAGGCCGAGCAGGACGCCGATTTGAAGCCGCTTGTATTCTGGACCAATGGCGGACCCGGCTGCTCTGGTCTAATTGGCTTTCTCACAGAACAGGGTCCATTTCGCCCTACTGCCGATGGTGATATTCAATTAAACCCATATGCGTGGAACAAGGTAGCCAACATGGTATTTCTTGAGCAGCCAGTTGGTGTCGGCTTCTCCTACTCGGATGTAGAGGATGATTACAAGATTGGCGACGACCAGGCGGCCAAGGATAATTTAGCAACAATTCAAGGACTCATTCAGAAGTTTCCACATTTTGCCAAAAGCAACTTGTATATTACGAGCGAGTCGTATGGTGGACATTATATGCCAACTTTAGCAAATGAGATTGTGAATTACAATGATTTAGAAAAAGATGCTTCTTTAAAGTTGAACTTCAAGGGTTTCGCAGTGGGTAATCCTTATACTGATTACTATTCTGGTGTTGGTGCTGAGATGGAGACATATTGGGGAAAGCAATTACTACCTAAGCCTCTCTGGGACACATACGTTGCCAATGGCTGCCTTAATGTGGAACAGCAATTGAATAACTCGGTTTGCAGCACATTAATCCTCAATTTTATGCGCAAGATTGGCAATTTGAATCCATATGCTCTAGACTATCCTGTTTGCTTGTCAAAACAACAGATGACAATGAGAAACTATATTAAGTCGGAACAACTTTTAAATGATACCTTGGATATTCCTTATGAGCCTTGTGAAGATGAATATTCGTCCAATTATTTGAACCGTGCTGATGTAAAGGCAGCGCTACATGTTCATGATGATATTGTTTGGGAAGAGTGCTCTAGAACCACCAAATATGAACTAAAGGATAAGATGTTGCCGATGGAGAAGTATTATAAGATTCTTCTGAATTCCAAGACACATCCGGACATGCGCATTCTAGTGTATTCTGGTGACGATGATAGTGTATGTGGTACAATTGGTACCCAACGATGGATATACGATTTAGGATTTCCCCTGGTTCAAGATTGGGAAACTTGGTACGTAGATGGACAAACTGCTGGCTACATTAGTAAATTTAAGACACCGTTTTCAGGCAAGAGCCGTTTCACATTTATGACGGTTCATGGCGCTGGACACGAGGTCCCTACATACAAACCAAAAGAAGCGTTAGATTTGTTTGAAAAGTATCTTAGTAATACTATTTAATCCTTTTTTATTTTATAACCTTTTTGTTTTATAATTAATAATTTAATTATAAAAATTTTATAGAAATTTATCTTCTACTTGTGCGTCTTCTTCTAGTGTTGCGTCTTTTCTTAGATTGTCTTCTCTTGGAGTTTCTTCTCTTAATGCGTCTGCCAGCTTGTTGGGGTGGTGTATAATTTGCTATTGCTTGTTGAGCTTTTAACAATAATGGAGTGTATTTGTCAATGTCTGATTGATATAGAGATGCTGGTGTGCCTTGGTCTACGGCTGTATTTATTTTAGTTATTAGTTGGTCAGCACCATACATTATATCATTAACAGTCGTATTATCAACAGGTAAATTTTTTACAGCTTCCTTGTTAAAGTTTTGATTAATTGAATCGCCAATTGCAACTCTCATTGTTTTAAACCCTCTAAAATCGATTGGTTGAGCCATTCTATATAATAGTCCAATATTATTTTTCTAATTAAGTTAAATAAGTTAAATAAATTTAAGCATTATTAGTATGAACGAACTAACAAATTTAAATCTAATTAAAATAAAGAATAAAATAGCCCTTATTTGTTTCAAACCCAATAATATTTATTTAAATTTTCTAAATAAATTCAGCAATTATGAAGTTTATATTATAATAGATGATAACTCGGTAAATTATACCGCGCGTTATCAGACAAAATACACTAATCTAAAATTTATTCAAATGTCTGAAAAAGTATGTAAGCAAAATGGTTTTATTAATGTAAATAAAATTGGTGTTAAGAAATTAGTTAGTGGCTGGGACAAAGCGCTGTGTTATTTTGCGTTGAACTTTAATACAGAAACCAAAACACAAACAAAAGTCTGGTTTATTGAAGACGATGTGTTCTTTCATAATGAAGACACATTGTTAAAAATAGACTCATTATATCCAGAATATGATTTGCTGGCAAATAGCGACTTTAAACCGGCGACCAATATGAATGAATGGTTATGGCCTATAATTCACATAAAACAACCAGGACCATATTATTGTGGGATGGTTTGTGCTACGCGACTGTCTCAAAATGTTCTAAAAAGAATTCGTGAATATGCTATAGTTAACAAAGAATTATTCTTTTTGGAAGCACTGTTACCAACCCTTGCTAAAGCTGAGTCAAAAACTAAGGCTAAAGCTGAGTCAAAGACTAAAGAGTTAAAATGTTGCTGCCCAGATGAGCTAAAAACAGTTGTATTTAGACATGAATATACATATGAAGAAGTTTCTATAAATAAAGATAATATATATCATCCAGTAAAGGATGTTTTGAAACAACAAGAGTTCAGAGACAAACTAACAAATCTTTGTTAAAACTTGTATAAAACTTGTATAAAAGATATTAAATATAATCTAACAAATATATTTAATATATAAGATGTTAACGTGTAATTTACAAGGTGGTCTTGGCAATCAATTGTTTCAAATATTTACAACAATTGCTTACAGTTTAAAAACTAATCAATCTTTTTTCTTTATAAATCAACACCAACTAACAAATGAAAGGGATGCCAAGAATGGAACAACAGTACGATACACTTATTGGGAAACATTTTTATCAGGACTGAAGCCATTTATTAGGTCTCAGGATAAGTTACCAAAACTAGACTTATGGTTTAAAGAACAGTCGTTTCAATATGACGCATCCATTTTGTTAAATCTATTGAATAATCAGCAAAAGGTAAAAATGTTAGTTGGTTACTTTCAAAGCTACAAATATTTTGATTCATATAAGAAGGCAATATTCAAACTTATTAAAATAGAAGTGAAACAACTAGCAACATATACAATACATAGTCCTGGTATTAATTTTGAAACAACAATTTCCATGCATTTCCGTTTGGGTGATTACAAGAAGCTACAGGATTATCACCCAGTTTTGCCAACTGACTATTATATAAATGCCTTAAATCTGGTATTAAATCAAAGACCAACTAACAAACCTATAAGAACTGTCTTGTATTTTTGTGAAGATGGCGATTTTGAAGAAGTTTTGGAGAAAATCACCCTTTTACAAAGTATGTTTCCGTATTTGATATTTGAACGTGCTGATAATACACTTGATGATTGGGAGCAAATGATTTTAATGAGCTTGTGTAACAATAATATAATTGCAAATAGCACATTTAGTTGGTGGGGTGCGTATTTTAATCCGAACCCTACTAAAACCGTCTGCTACCCTGGGAATTGGTTTGGACCAAAGGCGGGACACGATATATGCGACATGTTTCCAGATGATTGGACACAAATTTAATAATACTATTATAGTAGCAATTCTTGAAACATAAACCAGTCGTTGCTAAAATGTATTTGGAATAGTTGTGGATTAGTGAAAATACAGTCCATAATGATTTGCTGGTCATCTTTTATAGTAAATCCATTTTGGAAATAATATTGCAACTTAATGTCAAACATTCGGCCATAAATTTCAGCCAATGGCTTGGTCAAAATAAAAAACCCACCGGCAAAACATACTTCTTCAATCTTTGTACAAGGAATAGGGTTAGATTTATTGTTGTTATTTTTTTTATAAGCATAATGTTTTATAACATCATTCTTTAGTCCATTATATATTGCCGAGTCTGTTTGGACACAGCCATAATGAATTTTATTAGGGAAATTATATATTAATGATAATTGCGAAGGCCAGTCTATTAGTTGGTTAACTTTGTTAAAACCAAGATTTCTAAAATACCCAATATCGCACCAACCATGATACACAGTTTCAAAATATTTATTCCGAATGGTCTCGTTTACAAAGTGAATTTTCTCGCACCACAACATATTGAGTTGCCAATCCACTTTTTTATGAAGTGTTAGTTGACTATTATTATGATTTTGCATCCATGCGTCTTTATATCGGTAACCATAAAATTCTTCCATTGGTTTTATAATGAATCTAATTTTGTGTCTTTTTATAAAAAAGGTGTTAGTTTGTATTAATGGTCTTAGAGAATTGTAGCCATCTATATCTGTGTATACAACTAGATTGAAATTATTAACAATAGAAAACAAATTATGAATCCATTCTAAATATTGTTCTAAAGGAAATTTAGATTTTACAATATACCAACAAGTTGAAAATGTAATTAACACTGATTCGGATTTTTTTAAAGGTTTTTTTAAATCCGAGTTTTTAGTATAGTTCATTCTAAACATTGAATTTAAAATAATTTATATAAATATATTCAAAGGATATATTTATAATTCAAACTTATACTAACACAAATTTCTTTCCACATTTTTTGCATATATAATATACATATATTATATATATGTGTTGGTCGTTTGATGTTTCACTCGGAACATTTATATTTGGAACACTCTGTTCAATTTACTTATATACAAGAAATGGTCCAAATGACATATTTTATGCAGTATACATTTTTGTGATTGGGTTGATGCAGGGAGCAGATGCCATTGCGTGGTATAGCATAGACAATTCAATTCCAAGTTTAAATAAATTTGCTGCTATATTATCTTTTATATTGATAAACATACAAATTCCCACAATTTATTTGTATTTGTATAAAACTACTGGTCAAAAATTATATTTAAATGTTGTTATTGCTTACATGGGATATATCTTGTACACACTATATCAAATATGGGTTCAATATGATTCCATTAAAATTACAGTAAAACCAAACTGTAAAAACGAATGCCATTTGGATTGGAGTTGGCTTGTTCCAATTCGTAATATAATACATTGGATTATTGTATTTTTATATTTATTTTTGTTGGTATATCCGATTATGTTGATTCGCAATCAAAAAAAATATTTGATGATAATGATTTCAGTGTTAACATTTATGTATTCTTTATATAAATTTAGAGAAACAAATATATGGGGAAGTTATTGGTGCTCAATGATTAATTTATGGGCAATTGTTGCCGTGTTTTATTGAGTGCACATGCGTATCTAATAAATTGTAAAAACTGAATGTCTGAAAATAAAATAGTAAAATAGTAAAATGAATAAGGTTTAAAAAGTGATACGATAGACCTATTATTAAAATACTAAAATTTTCTAGAGGAAATTACACATTGTTAATGAGTGTTTTAAATGAGAAAAGGTGTAAAGAGAAAGGGTGTAAAGAGAAAGGGTGTAAAGAGAAAATATATAAAAATAAAATATAAAAACAATATACGATATTATACTATATTATACTTTGTTATAACAATGATAAGTCAAGACTATATTCTACTCATATTCAATTGCGTCAAATACCGCTACAAGGCTTTAAGGCAGAAAGAAACCTGGTTAAGACAGCTATCTAAGCTGCAAAATAAGATGATTTACTACCACGTTCTAGGTGACCCTAATTTATCCGACGATTATTTATTTGACGAAGAGCAGCGAATATTGTGGTTAAGAGTTGATGACGATTATAATTCGCTGCCTAAAAAAGTAATCAATGCATATGAAGCAATTTCTAAAGTCTACGATTTCAAATACATTTTCAAGACAGATGATGACCAAATAGTATTACCCATTACGTTCTTTGATTCGTTAATCAAAGTAATAAATTCTAGATATACAGATTTTTCAAAACGCGTTCATTACGGCGGTCATGTTATAGACGTCAAAGAAGCATATAAAAGCGAATATTACCAATTACATCCTGAATTGCCGAAAAATTTAATTGTTAACAAGACACAATATTGTAGCGGACGGTTTTATTTGTTGTCTCACAATGCTATTGCAAGTCTCCTTTTTAAAAAGGATGATATTTGTAACGAGTTTTTAGAGGATTATGCGATTGGGTTTCATATGCCGGTGCCAGTGTTTAAAGAAAATATACTGAGACTTGACACGGGAGCATTTTTTACTGATTTTGTTTGATAAAATTTAAAATTTCATCATTTTGCCCAGTTGGTTCTGTTGGTTTGCTCTTGCTCTTGCTATTGCTAAAGCATCAAACATATCTTTCTTGTCCAAATCAGTCATAATTTTCTGATAATTAATGCGTTTTTTCTCAATATCGCTATAGTCTTCACGCTGAACAACCGTTGGCGGAATAATCAAAAACCATTTGTCAACTGCTTGTAATAAAAACCAGAACTTATCTATTGCATACATTGTATGACTAGCTGGCTTATACATAAGCTGTGTTAAACCCATCTTGACATTTTCCATTAACTTCTTAATATAATGTCCATTTACAAGATATCCAGTAGTAGTTTGACAACGCTTCACCTTTATACAAACATCATCAACTTTATCATATGGTGGCATATTGTTTCCGGCAAGCAATATGACATCCCAATTGTTGCCATTTCTTTGTAAAAAGGTCTCAAAATTTGTCTTAAATACTTCTGGTTCTAGAAACGTAATATCGTCCTCTACAATTAAAATGTGGTCCAATTTGTTTTCATATGCATTTTGTAAAAGTTTTAAATGGCTCATACTGCAGCCAACTGCGCCATTTTCCATCTTGATGGCGTTAAAACGCTCAAACCCTTGTAGACCAAGATTTGTTAGTTGTTCAGACACGTGTTCTTTCCTATCCGTTCTGTGTTCTAAATTAATGTAGAACGCATGTTTTATATCAGAAAAAAAATTAATACTTGGTTTTGTTTCCATTAATATTATATAAAATAATTAAATTTTTATATTATAACACAGTTTATCTATTTATTTTTTGAATTATTTATTTGTTTATTAATTATCATCATTATCGCTATCATCATTATCTAAACTAGAAACTGATGCTCCATCATTTATGGCATTTGTTGCCTGCTGGACATTTTCCATAAGCTGGTTAATTCGTGCCCGCAGCGCATCAGTCCCCATATTTCGTTGATGCCCATCTGACAAAGTTTCAAATAATTGCTTTATTATATCTCCTTGTTGAATTTCTCTGGCAAACCAAGTCCAATTTTTCATTGAATTCTCAAGCTGGGGCGTATTTTGCTCAGACGCAAAATAAATAGGGTCAAGTTTCCAGCACAACCAAATACCAAACATTCCACTAAGTTTAAGATACTTCTTCTTAGGTTTTACGATGTGCGCGTCCGCTAGAGAATTTTTTACAATATCAAAATATTCTTTAAAGGTAGTTATAACCCTTTCCTTCTTCTCGGGCGTCATATCTTCATATAGAGCGTGTCCAATACGGTCAAATGATGTTCGTATACATTCAGTTGAATTAGTTATAATTGCTACAACTGCGCCAACAACTTCGCTTAGCTGTGTTCTTGTCTTGTTTTTTTCATTTAATCCAGTCAACTTTTTAAAATATTCATTTAGCTCATTATGAGGCTTTAATTCGTTCAAAACAAATGATACAACAGGCGACTCACGTCTATTCCAAAATTTATCATTATCAGTTAGCGATTTCCCATTATTTAATCTTTCAAATATTTCCGCGACCTGTTCAGGCGTTGGCTCATCTATAACTTCTATGTTAACCTTATAACACAAGAATATACGTCTCTCATCTTCTGTCAATTCCGAATATGATTTATTTTTCCATTTAAAATTCCCTTGCATAAAATTTTGGAGAGTTATTAATCTTTGTTGTCCATCTTGTATATACCAAATATTTTTACCATTTATATTGTGTTGTGTTGCTACTATTAATGGTAGAGGATAATTATCCATTATTGAATCAATAAGTGCTACCCATCTCGGCTCTGTCCAAACATAAAATCGCTGATGTTCTGGTATCTGCATCTTGGCAGGTGATGTGGCATTATTATTACGTTCTGGTTCAAACTTAGAACGAGTATGTTCAGGAGTGGTTCCTAAAATCTCACTAATATTTCTAGTAATAGTGTCTCTACTAATTCTTGGCTGCATTTTATATTATTCTAAATTACTTTATGAGTGTATATGGGTTTATAATATACATACATTTTTAATAAAATACATTTTTTCAATTTTTTTTATACCATCTCTCATTTTTGTAAACAATTCAAACATGTAAAATAAAAATTGAAATACCTTTACAAAACAAAATAAAAGTATAATTTTATATAACTCATAAAAATGTTTACTTATAACAAAGAACAAATTACGATTGAAAGCATTAGTGCTTTTGATTTTGCCGCCAAGAGTCTGAATGACAAGAACAATAAGACAAGAGAAAATATAATTGGTGCTATTATTAATGACAAGGTCCCTGCTGAATATTATGAACTGTCCAGGTGGATTCAACTGAAAACCAGTGTGTTAAAATATATTATTGAGTTAGATTCAAAGCCTTTTGATAGGATTGAATGTAAGCACAAGGGCGGTAGAAAGTTTAATTTTGATTTTAATATTATATTCTATTATGCCGGTTTAGAGCCACGTGTTTACAACATTGAACTGAAATTTAACGCATCAGCAATTGATGACGCACCTCAGTTTGTGAGTCCAATGAAACCCAGTCAGTATTTATCTAGTTCATATGAGGAGTACTATTACACAAATTACCTTGGTAAGTTAGCAGAAGCCACATCTGGATTACTGTTGCCTGCCAAGGAAATCTATATGGCACAAATTCATACAAATAAGCCAAAATGTATCAACATTTTTCAGGAAATTTATTATAAAGGGTGCGCTGGAAGTAGCAAATTCACAAAAAATGAAGAAGATATCAAGTTCTATGAACTGGCCAAAGAGTTGTCAAACGAAAGCATTTCAACCTTTATAGAAAAAAACAACCTTAATATTGGATTGCTCTCGGAATATTTACAGGCGTCACAAAAAGGAAAAATATATATGCTTTATTCGGAAGGCCAATTTACAAAACAAAACGCTAATTTGGCCGACTATATGATAGTAAGTGTGATTAAGAACCCACAAAAATTTAGATACGAATGTTTAAGCGCAAATGGAAAAAAAATCAATGTGCTTTTGCGCTGGAAGAATGGAAATGGAATAGCCTTCCCTGCGTTTCAAATTTCATAGACGTTCAAATTTCATAGACGTTCAAATTTCATAGATAGGTAGCACACTGTTTAATTCAGTCGTATTTATCGCATTATTACCAAAATAAACATCAATAAATTCTTGCGTTCTCTTATCCTTCAAAGACATAATAATCTTATTATATTTATCAATTAATTCTTTACGCGTTAGTACATCGTCTTCTAAAGAAATATATTCAATACAAATTAAATGATTTTCAATAAGATAATCTTTATCAGTATCTATTAAACAATAATTAAATTTATATTCGCCTACACCATATCCTCTATTTATCACAATTAAAGGCCGTTTATTGCCCGCCTTTTTTATATAGTTTTTCTTTTGGTCATTATTATATTGCTTTATTGATAATGCATTATTCTGTATGTCTGAGCTGTATATAAGCCGGGTCTGTGTTACATCATCCGTAAGTATATCTTTACATTGATTCCAAACAACCGTACCGACGCTAACTTTGAAACCCAACTCAGATAATGTCTTGGAATCCTTATATAATTCTGTAAAACGAATTTTATCATTGGTAAATATAGTGTGTCCACTAATACTTAAAATAAATGACGAATTGTCTATTGCTAATCCTGGTTTATGTTTTTTTATTATCAAGATTATTGTTTCCTGTTGTGTTTCAATATACTTGTCATCTTTACAATCTACAATATGTAAGATTTGAAATAGGCTATTAATGTGTGCCCTGGTCTTATCATAATACAAACAATTCAGGAAGTTTTTGGGTAATATGAAACTCAATATTCCGTTTTCATTCAAGAGTTGAAGCGATTTAATAATAAACAATATAAATATATTTGGCCGTCCGTCAAAATACTTATGATACTCCTTTGCTACAGCATCCTTCTTCATAACATAATATGGTGGGTTGCCAATAATTAGGTCGTAATTTGCTACCGGTTTATATTGTAAATAGTCAGCATTCAAAACCGCAACATTTTTTACAGAAAAGTGACCAACTATGCCGTCGTAAATAGTCTTATTATATTCAATGCCAGTAATATTAAGACTTGGATATATAGAATGAAGGGCGTTAATGTATTCTCCTGACCCACAAGACGGCTCTAAAACACTAGTTATATTGGATATATATGGATGTAAAAATTGTATGTTATTATAGACACAAGATGGTGGGGTAAAGTAGATGCCATTTTCCTTCTTTTCATCCTTTGATATTTTGCTTGTTAATTCTCTTGATAAAGCTGAATACTCCATTGTTTTTCTATATTATATAATATTTTGTATTTAATATTATATAAAATCAATTTTTTAATACAAGCCTCCTAACCGAATATTTGCCGACGCTGTAGCCTTGGGTTTGGCACCAATTATTCTGGCATAAGCCGGTGAAAATTTATTTACATTTGGAGGAATAAAAGTAGCAGTAGCACTAGTAGCAGGATTTTGTCTTGAAACTGAACTCTGATTAGAAGGTCCAGGTGGTAAAACAGGCCTTGTCGGGTCTGTTGAATTATTATAACTATATTCAATAATCTCCTCCGCTTTTGCTTGTCCATATTGCTGTATCATTTCTCGTTTTTTTTCAGCGGTAGGATAAAAAGGAATATTTGACCAATCGTCAGTTGTATTTAAAGACTTGTTAGTTTTAACTCTATCTGGATGTATAATTTTTCGCGGCGGCTCTCTTAAATCATATTCATAGTAATTATCATGTTCAAATCTTGTAGCTGTCATAAATGTGTCAATATTAACAATAAATATCTTATCTGAAGCAACAGTGTGAATATTATCTAATGGATTCTTAGATTCCTTATCAATAGTATATTCTAGTTTATGTATTGTTCGTATTCCATCTATACCATTATCGTGGGTTGCTCTCCAAGGGTCCTTGCGATTAATTAGACGTGAAACTCCGTCAAAAAATTGTAAAATATTTGGGCTGCCAATCGGATAAAACTGACTCCTATCAATTTTCAATCCGACCTTCTCGCATCTAGTTTGTAGCACATTGTCCTCCATACCCCAGCCCCAGAAACTAGGAAAGCCGTTTGTTTTTTCAAAATCAGCACCAGTCATTGAGACTATTCCCCCCAATGCGTATTGAAACCCGTAAAAATGTTTAACGACACCATGTGTTGCAATATAATCAAAAATATTGGTAAAAGGTAATGTATCAATGTCATTGAATACAAAAGTAATATCTTTATAAGCATTTGGATATTTTGCCTTTACAGCCAGAAATCCAATGTTCTTGGTTCCGCCTCTATTGAATGACCTGGCATCACATTGGTGCGAAAAATATATCTCATAATTGTCGTTATAATCCTTCATTATAGAAGGCATATAATTAGAGAAAAAATATTTGTGTTGAATGCGGTTTCTGTAGGGAACTATAAATACAACGGCTGGCGCTTTGCTATTTTCTTCCGCATATATTCTATCTGACATAGTAGATAACATAATATTTAAAATGATTATATTCCTAAATATTAAACCTATTTTTAATAACAAAATATCTTGATATAAATATTTAACGTTTTGTATGTAAACTGTCCGGCAGCGACTCGGACCCCAACATATACATATATAGTTCTTCTGACTCCTTGCTTTCTTTTATTTTTTCACTATAATTACTATAATTACCAGACGTGCCACAATTATCTTCATTCGCATATTTAATTTTAAGTTTAGTTTGTCTATCATTATGAATGTTCCACCTCCCTAAAGGTATCTTAACCGATTTGTGATAAGAAATCTTTAATGCGTGAATAATATGTTTTGGGTTCATTATTATATTTTATACAAAACACTGTTTGTATTATATATTTTTCATTTTTTTATATTTGATTTTTGAAATACGAAATCTTGTCTTATATGTGATAAAATAAATACTGAATACTGAATACTTAAACAGCAATTCCATATTTTTTTAATATAACCGCAGGAATTAGTTCACCAGTTTTTGTCTCCAACTTCTTGAAGCACTTGTTAATCGTCACCTCCGATATTTCACTAATAGTCTTTACCTCTTTTTTACTTACATTCAGTTTACAGAGTTGAGATATAAAATATACAACACCGGCTGCGATTGAGTGTGGGGTATTTTCAGGCATCAAGTTCATCTTCTCTATTTTAATCGCAATAAAATGACATAGTTTTGTAAGTTCTGAATTAATATTCAGTCTGCTGCAATAGCGTTCAATAAATGCCTCAGGTTTGGTCTTACAAAATGCAGTCTTATCTTTATTATCCATATCCTTCTCCAAATTATTGATGATGGATTGAGCATTTTTACAGCCTTGGGTTGCGCTTGTGGCGTCCAGATGAAATATGGTTGCGAGTTCTTTTGCTGTTCGTGGATAATTATTAATCCTACAAGATATGTAGATAGATGCCGCGATAAGTCCATCTTTATTGTCACCTCTAAATGTTTGTTCGTATTCCGAAATCTTTTTATGATACCGAATGGCGTCATCTATAATGAGTTTTGGTATACCAGCATTTTGCGCCATAATAGTAATGCGCTGAAATTCATCATATTGTGACTTTTCTTTATAAGGCATAGATTGCCATTCAGTGTAGCGGCGAATTTTTCGCATTTCATAAGAAGATGGACCAAGACACAGCACTTTACAACCAAATGAGGATTCCTCTAACAATGGATTAATTGGCATTCCACAGCGTGTCGGGTCAGAATTTTGATTGTCATCAGCACCATAATAACGCCATTCTGCGGACTGGTCTAATATATCTTTGTAAATGATACCACACTTATTATTTGTGCAAGTCAAAAATCCTTCATCTGAAAACGCCAATGAGCTTTGACATTGGTCGCAATATTCGCGGTCAGAAATAGTTCTATAAAGACATTCTAAAGGGTCATTTTGTTTATCTGGATTTAGTACTTCGGTATCAAATATGTTCCACAATTTAGCCTTATCAACTAGTGTATCTTTCTTCTTTTTACTTCTTTCGTTACATTTATCATTACCATTTTTATCATTACCATTTTTATCATTACCATTTTTATCTAAACATTTATATGTATTTGTTAGTTCACAATTTGGATTCATATTATTCTTAATAAATAAGATATTTTGCTGTTTTTAATTCAATTTTATTTATAATAAAATGGTTAAATATTTATTATTTTATTAAAGTATTATTATATGGGTAACCAATTCTCTATAAATAAATCAAGCAATTTAGATACAAAGGATATGTCGGAACCAAAAAGCTCCTATGAAATTATTGATTTTATTGCCACCTATTACATTCTAACAGCGGATTATGTTAGTTTGACTAAATTATATGATAGGGAATATTGTAATAAATTAGTAGTGCTAACATCCGATATCATTGAGAGATACTTTACCAATTTAGAAATTACATATTTAGCACAAAGGACAAAGGAGGGTGTAACTGTAGACGAAATGACAAAGGACAAAATTATTTTCTTTGAAAAGGATGCTTTAAAACAAGCTGATATTCAAAATGCTTTGAAGAAGAAACGTGTGTGTCAAGGTATTGCCAAATTCTATATTAAAATAGCTCACATATTTGCTACAATTGTTAGAACTATAAATCCTGTATATGTTTATAAAGATTCTGATGGCGATACTGTAAGAGCCAATTTATATGAAAGAGGAAAGATACCTCAAGGTGTTCATAGTGAAATTCATAAAATGAATATATGTGACATGCGTATAAATGCTTTGCGAGGAAAACAAGACTTTTCAAAATTAGGACAAAATGACCCAATTACAATAGTTCCAGATATATGTTCTATGAATATTAATGACAGTGGTGAATTAAAAAATTTAATGGAAGAGCCTGGAATTCCTGAATTAGAGCATTTATATTATGATGATGGGTATAATTATGACACAGGTAAATTTGAAAAAATGTCAGAGCAAGCGGCTAAACAATATGCGGATGACCTTAAAGTATTCCACGAATACTTTACGGGTAACACAGATGATAATAATCCAATTAGTAAGTTTAGCGACATTAAATTGCGTGATTTTGGAAAAACCGAAAAATCGTGTTTAAATGAAGTTAGAGAAGTAAAAGGTAAATTATCGGATGAATTATTTGCTAAATATGCCGATAATTTAAGAAGAATGATTGACAATGCCAATTTAAATCAAGACAAACTAACAGATATTATTAATAAACTGTTTACATATACGATTGACCCACAAACTAAAAAAAAGGTAGTAAGAGTTAATCCTACGTTGACAGAAGATGGTTTACAACAAGTTGTTATAGATACCAGAGCATTAGTAATCAAGTTATATCTAACTTGTGAGAAGGATTTTGAAGAAGGTGTATCTATTTATAAGGCAATTGTAGACCAATTATCATTGGATACAACAAGAAGACAGACAGAAACTTTAACAAAAGAAGTAGATAAGGAACTAAATACAGATTCAGAAAAAACAGTTGAAGATAATCAGTCAATAGAAGAATCTGACAAAAATGACCTAATAGATGATGCAAACAAGTAATTAACAAGTGGATAAATTTTATATTATTTATTGTAAAATAATATAAATTATAATAACATTATTTGCCATAGGTAAAAATATAATGTTTAATGATTTACACATTGGCAGCTTGGAGCGATTGAGCAACAGACTTTTGTAAAGATTGTTGCAACGACTTACCCACAGACTTGCCTAGACCGAAAGACTTTCCAAAAGACTTGCCTAGACCGAAAGACTTTCCGAAAGACTTGCCCACAGACTTGCCCATACCAAAAGACTTACCTAGACCGAAAGACTTGCCCATGGACTTGCCCATACTGAAAGCCTTCTTCATTCCCTTTGTAAGGGTCTTAGCTTGACTAGCAGCCTTTTTGGCAGCCATGGCAGCACCTCTAGCAGAAGACTTGGCCTCAGCCAACTTGTTTTTCAAAGATTTATTTTGAAGTCTAAGCTTCTTAACGTGTTTAGCAGTTTTAGCCATTTTATATATTACTTTGAGAAAAATATTTTTTTAAAGTTAAAAATATTTTTGCTAAATATATTATTAATATAATTCTTTTAAATTGATTTCCTACCAAATTGTATCTGTTGAATGCCAATACATTTTATCGCCTTTTTGAATATTATAAATACTCCTAAATAATTCCAAACGAGTTAATGGACAATTCACTCTATATTTATCCATTGGATGAGGATTCACCTTTAATTGTGCCTTAATAGCCTTGTCAGCAATCTTTTGACGTGCTTGAATTGCAACATAAACAAAGAATGCTTCAAATGATAGCGCCTTAATTGGGACAATATCCTCATTTCGTTGTTGAAAATCTCTTAAATATTCCTCGCAAATAGCTAAACCTGAAATATCCGCCAAATTTTCACCAGAGCTTAATGTTCCATCCATCTTAATTCCATCATATCCAGCAAAAGTCTCATATTGCTTAGCAACATCCCTCACCTTTGCTTCAAATTTACGACGGTCGTCAGGTGTCCACCAGTTATGTAAGTTACCCTTATAATCATATTTACTTCCAGTATCATCTAAACTATGTGACATTTCGTGCCCTAAAGTATAACCAATATGTGCCAAATTATATTCTATACCGCGCTCATCTAGGTCAATAAATGGTTTTTGTAAATATGCTAAAGGAATGTAAATGGCATTTTCAACAGGAGTGTAAAACGCATTTACAATATACGCTTGCGAGCCTACCAATTTAAATTCTGCCCAGTCAATAAGCGGCACATCAATCTTAGATGCGGTGCCATCAAGACTAATAAGTTTCTTTGTTCTCCACCAAGCAATCTTTTTGATATTCTGATACGCACCTCTGCTACTGTAATTAAGAATAGGGTCTTCTCTCAGCATAATAGGATTACCAACTGTCAACTTAATTTTTTCTATTTTAAGTAATGCGTATTTTTTGGTTTTTGGAGAAAGCCAAGTATTACGTTTTAAAATTCGCTTAAATACAGTTAACAAATCGGTTGCTAAATTACTGACATAATCAATATATTCTTGCTTCTTATTGTGTCTAATGTATTCATTGGTTAAAAATGTATTGAAACATAAAGATAGTCCAAAAACGGGGTAAATCTCATCAGGCCATGGTGATTGCTGACCACTAATAAACTTGCCATGAAACTCCCAGTAAATTATTCGCCACTTGCTATGAAATCGCATTATTTGACGAAAAATAATATACATAAAATAAGTTCTCCACTTGGGTGTTTTCCAGGCCCCATCTGTTGTTAAAAGATACATAATACATTTCAAATAACTTAGACTTGTGCATATAAATGTATTAGGGACTGTTTTATAACCAATTTCAGTAGCAAGTCTTTCCCAATCAAATCCATATTTTGCCAAGGATTCCTCTTTAGTAACTACGTTGTAATTTTCACTACTTTGTTTCTTTACTGATGTGCAACCCATAGCCATTATTAAATCAGTTTCGGCATCCCAAACATCAGATGCCTTTAACCCATGTCCTTTTCCAAGACATTCATCAAACATTGTAGAAATAAAATCTAAATATTTGTGTTTAAACACTTTCTTGTAATTTTGTGTTTCCTTGTCAGCAGTTGGGTCATCTATATATATCATAAAATCATATATAGTTAACTGTGGTGCTGAAATAGTACTCTTATACAAAGATGAATGTTTAGAATCTTTTCCAACTGACCATACAATAGGACATCCCCAAGAAATGACCTCATTTTGATTAATTTGTGCTAAAAGCCAATACAAATTATCATTCTCGATTGCCTTATCTATTCTGTATTTTAAGGTGAATTTTACCTGGTCCTCTGCTTCTTTATTGTCTAAATGTAACATAGAGTCGTATAAGTTTTTAATTGCTCTAGATTTGGAGGTATCATTTGCCTTTGTATATTCTTTTACAATATCTATTAACTCATAATACACTTTTTCTTGAGTTATTCTAAAACTGTCAACTTGTACATAATATTTACTTTTTTCCTGAAGTTTCTTTGTCTGGTCTTCTATCCATTGGTAATTAATATATGTATAAAAATCATTTCTTGGTGTGTATTTTGACGGAGTAAATGGGGTTTTAAACATTTTCACTAAAGACTTTTCAATGTTCGCATTTTCAGTTGTCAAACTGCTTTTAAAGGTTTTTTCAAAATCCTTTTCAAAGCTTTCTAAAACATGTGTATTGTTTTTACACACAAGCTGTAGCTCTGATTTTGACAATTGACATTTTTTTGTTTTGTTATTAACAGTTTTATGTTTCTTTGTAGGCATTATATATATTATAATTATAAAATATTGTTTTATAAAACATTGTATTACGTATTTGTATTAAACATTGTAATTCATTTTATTTTCTAGTTTGCTTAGTAAATCTTCACTATAAACTAGTTTACCTGATGGTTTATATGAATTAATTGGCGTATATTTCTTACTATTTTTAATTTGTTCTAAACTTGGGTTACCCTTTATTTCTACTATTGTATTTTCATATTCATTTGTATCATCGCCCTTTTCATCCTCAATTTTCTCACCATATTCATTTATATTTATACCTGTTTTCTTTTTAATTTCTGTTCTTACATAAGTTGGTACCCAATTATCCCATGAAATAAACACAGTATTAGGATGAAAATAACGCACTTGAAACCCGTTCTTTTGTAATGTATCCATTACATACGCAATACAGGCACCTTGGTCATATTTTGGCACACCAATTATTATTTCAGGAATTACATACCAGCAAAAACGCTCTGCCGTGTTTTGTTTGGCAGTTGTTTTAATGCGCACGTGAATACGATTTAAAATTTTCTTAAATAGTTCCAATTTATTAACATCTATTTGTCGCTTTTTCTCGTAAAGTTCATCAATATTGATTTTTTCTGAAAAATCTGCTGAGTTTTCCAGATTAAATATATTTGCCATTTAAAACAACGAAAGAAAATATATTTATGATTACATTGTATTTGTTAGTTAGTATCTAAAAATAATTATATAATAGAAAAATAATAAATGACAATTAAACATTTGGTAATGTCTGGTGGAGGTCCAATTGGAATATCCTTTTTAGGTGCTATAAATTACTTATGTGATGTAAATTTTATAAATATAAATGAAATTGAAAGTTTTTACGCCACATCTATTGGCACTATTATTTCTGTTTTTATATGTTTAGAATACGACTGGCCAACCATAAATAAATATGCTATTGAGCGTCCTTGGAAAGATATATTTAAACTAAATGCTAAACAAATAATGGATACATATACTACAAAAGGGTTATATGATATTAAAATAATTGAGAAAACATTTAAACCACTATTAGAGGCGAAAGATTTGTCATTGCATATAACATTAAAAGAGTTTTATGAATATTCCAAAAAAGACATACACTTTTTTGTATTTGATATAAATACATATAAAACAGTAGAAATAACGCACGTATTGTATCCGGATTTACAATTAATAAACGCAATATATATGTCTTGTTCTTTACCTGGACTTTTTATTCCTACAATGATAGACAATATGTGTTTAATGGACGGAGGAATGTTGGCTAATTTTCCGTTAAATTATTGTTTACGCGACCATTCAACAAAAGATGAAATACTTGGGTTAAATTTTATTTACAAAAATGACGATGGAACAGAGTGTTCTGGTAATAATCTAATTAATGATGATTCTGATATGATGGATTTTATTTTAGCATTATCATTAAATTCAATGAATTATATTACAAGTAGTATTAAATGTGATAAAATAGACAATATAGTAGAATTCTGTTCTAGCACAACTACATTAACTATTGATAATTTAACACATACAGTTAACACGGTTGAAGGTAGACAACAATTGTTTGATAAAGGTATTGAATCTGCCAAACAATTTATTATTCAAAAGGAAATGAAAGAAATAGAAAAAAATGAAGAAAAAGAAAAGGAAGAATCCATATTTGATTATATTATTTAGAGAACCGTATTTAAAAACTGGTCAATGGTTGATTCAGTTGGTTTAGCATCATATTCAATAATTTGACCATCTTTAACCAATTTAATTGTAGGATATCCCTCAATCTTGTATTTATCTAATAATTCATCAGTTTCAGGTGATTCTTTCGTGCAATTATAATCAGCAAAATGTATCTTATAACCATTAATTGTTTTTCCTTCATGTTTACTTCTTACTTTTTCCCACTCGGGCATAGCAGTCTTGCAATGTGGACACCAGTCAACGTGAAAAATCATCATAGTAGCTGTTTTATTTGCTTGTCCTTCCTCTTCAACAGGAACGTTTTCTCTGTTGGGGTGAAATGCCTCCACATTATTTTTAGAAAAAAACTGATAGATAAAATATATTAATACTGCTAAAATTAAAATTCCAGCACCAATCATCCAAATATGTTTAGTTTCCATAGGAGTTTCACCAATTACACCCGATTTAAAGCCAGGTACTATGCCTTTAAGTTTGTCAAGAATATTGCTCATTATATATATATTAAATAAGAATAATTTAGAATATCTTTTAAACGAATATAAAGTTTAAATGATATTAATAAATAAGAACCCAAAATGATTTTTCGCGATGTCAATGGAAATTTACATGTAATAAATAGAAGTGATTGTAAAAATGATGCTACATATTACCAAAAAATCTATAATATTAAAAAGGAATATACAACTAAATATAAATCAGTTGTTTCTAAAAATGATAAATAATAAAGGAATAAATATATTAGGCCCTCAATACTGACACTGTTAAAAAAACAAGTAATATTGTAAAAACATAACTGCATAATACATTTGTTTTTATTGTATTCCAATCATTTTCAAAAAACGAAATATTAAAATTTGATGCAAATAGATTCGTTTGTTGTATATTATAATACATTGTGAATCCTAATAAAATTATAATAATTGCCTTGCCAAATAATGATGATATAAAAAATATGTTCAATGGTGATAAAATAAATATTATAATTAGAAATGCTAAAATACTTAAACACAAGCACACTGTCTGAGTTGATTTAGCATATTGAATTACTAAAGATGTATTATGACTTTGACCTTGGTTTGTATTCATTACAATATCTATATATAATATTTTTTTCTATTCATATAATAAGAGACAATATAAATGACCAAAACGCGTAAGAATAATCACTATAGTAACATAAAAACCAAAACCAACTTGAACAATAAAACTAAAACAAAACGCGTATTTAAGAAGAATGATTTCTATTCAGGTGATGGAATGGTTACCAAAATATGGGGGCCAGTTGCTTGGACATTGCTACATACCATATCATTTAATTATCCAGTGAAACCTACTCTAGAGCAAAAGCATCAATATAGGGATTTTATTTTATCGCTTCAAAATGTATTACCTTGTGGTACCTGTCGCAAAAATTTGACAACTAATTTTAAACAATTGCCTTTAACTATGGCTGAAATGGAGAGTCGTGATACATTTTCTCGCTATATTTATAATCTACATGAGCTGGTTAATAGAATGTTAAAAAAAAAATCGGGATTAACGTATTGTGATGTTAGAGAACGTTATGAGCATTTTAGGTCTAGATGCACCCATGAAAAACCTAAATTATATCCTAATTTTGTAAAAATGGATTTGAATGAAAATAAAACCTCAGAAAAAGGATGCGTAGAACCATTATATGGTAAAAAATCTAAATGCATTATTAAAATTGTGCCACAAGAGGAAAAAGGGCAAACTATGCAAATAGACAAGAAGTGCGTTAAAACAAAGATTCATCATGATTTAAAGAATGAATAAAGAATTCAATATACTTATTTGCAAAGTATATTGAATAATAAATAATATTTTATAAAAAAGGTGGATTTACATTCCAAATGTGCTAAAATCACTTAAAACTGGCACTGGCATAAAATCAGGGTTAAATGAGTTGTAATTTGGTACCTTTTTACAATCAAACGCAGGCTCTGGGCATCGCGCGCAAGGAGGGCAAGGAGGGCATTTAGACGTATCAAATGTCTCAGATGAACCAATAATAGGGTCAGGACATTTGGGGCAAACCGGAGGAACAATTTGCGACTTCAAAATATACAAGTCTTCTTGACCAGTGGGGATTTGACTGGCAGGGATGCCGGTTGGCAACGAATTGTAATAAGCAGATGAATCATATGTATTATTTGTTCCTACAACTGAGTTTCCATTGGGTCCAGTAGCAGCATATGCACTATTTCCATTTGAACCAGAAACAGTTGTTGCTTGGCCGCCATTGGGGCCATTATACTTATTAACATCATATGAACTACTTCCACCTTGACTTTGATTCATTGTTGGGTCTTGACTATTGGAAGCATAAATATTATCAGAATAATATATTATAGTTTTATTATCTGGCATTGTAATTTTTACAATTCGCTTTCCATTACTATCAGTAGCAATTACAGCAGTGCCACCATTAGGACCAACATATTTTTTAACAGATGTGGAAGTGGAGGTGGAATCTATATAATATATATTTGTTGTTCCATTTGCATTAGTAATAACAATCTTGTGTTGACCGTCAACGTTTATTACACGTGCTGTGCCGCCATTGGGGCCATAATAAATAGTAGGATAAGATGAACCGTCATAATGGTTATAATTATCATAACTTGATGTTGTTGCTGGCTGTGTTGTTGTATTTGTACTAGTTGTTGTACTTGAAGTACTAGAAGAACCATTTCTGTTTATTAAAGTAATTTGTTGTTTCTGACTATCTGTAATCACTATTTGTCCATTAGTAAATGTAGCAGTATATCCATTGGGACCTGTAAATTGTGCATCTGGAGTATTCTTTGTTAATGTAACAATAGTGCCATTATTTGTGTAAACAATTTTGCTGTCTGTAACTACAGCATTGGTTCCATTTGGCCCTGTATATGTGCCATTTATATTTTCACTTGTAAATCCTTCTTTTCCAGAACAGTTACTACCTCCTAAAAAGGAACATAAAACTAGTGCTAATAGTAAAATTATAAAAAGTATCAATATTTCTCCGTTCATTGTATAATTTATAATGTGAAAAAAGTTAATACAAACTATTATTTATTATTTATAATTATTTATAATTTTAAAAATTGAATTTTTTATAATAAAATAATAATAATAAAATAATAATAAAAGTAAAATATACTATTAGAAATGTCTGATTGGATTAGTGCAACTATTATTGAGGATTCTGATAACGAAATAGCAATGGATTCCGTAGTAATAAAGAAAACTAGAAAATATACTAAACGGATACCAAAGGATAAGGAACCAAAGGATAAGGAAGTAAAAGATAAGGAACCAGAGCATATATGTCTGCTAAAAAAATTCTATCATCCAGAACTAACCATTATTGAAATTGGGGCGGATGAAGCAGGACGAGGTCCTATGTTTGGAAGAGTATATAGTGGCGCCGTTGTTTTACCTAAAGATGACAGTTTTGACCATTTTAAAATGAAAGACAGTAAAAAATTTACTTCAAAGAATCCTAAGAAAATTCAAGAAGTAGCTGAATATATTAAAGAACATGCCATCGCATGGGCAGTTGAATATGAAGATGAACGTGTTATTGATGAAATAAATATATTACAAGCAACACAGTCAGCAATGCATAAGGCAATAAGGTCTGTTATGCGTCAACTAAAAGGATTAGATACTAACAACCTATTCTTATTGATTGACGGTAATTATTTTAAACCACTAACTATAGTAAACAAAACTAATAATCGCATAGAAAATGCTAAATATGAAACAATAGAAGGCGGAGATAATAAATATACAGCTATTGCTGCCGCTTCTATATTGGCAAAGGTTGAACGAGATAAATATATTGACGAGCTTTGTTTACAGAACCCAGAACTAGTTGAAAAATACGGAATAGATTCTAATAAAGGATACGGGTCAAAACGTCATATGGATGGTATTAAACAATATGGCATTACAAAGTGGCATCGTAGGTCATTTGGGATTTGCAAATCGTTTGTTTAAAATTAAATATAATAGTTAATATAATAAAGTAAAATTGAAATATAATAAATATTTTTCTATCTTATTATAGTAACTAACAATGACAATAATATTGGTTTTTGATACTGAAACAACTGGATTACCTGAAAGGCAACATTCGTCTTTTGGTAAACAGCAAAGTCACGAACGCAGCCTACTTAAAGATATAAGTTTATGGGAAAAGGAAATTGAAAAATATCCTAGTATTATTCAATTGGCTTATATTTTATACGACACTGATAACCCAGACAATACTAAAATATATAATAAATACATTGATATTCCAGCTTCTGTAAAAATATCCGATGAGAGTAAGTCAATTCATCACATAACTGAAGACGTAATAAAGGGAATGAGTTCATTTAGCAAAGCATATATTTACGATTCGTTAAATGAATTTATGCAGGATTTTATGAAAGCAGATATTATCGTAGGACACAATGTGGATTTTGATAGACGAATGATTGTAGCAGAACTGTTGCGCATTTCAAAGGAGCAAAATATGCCGCATATTATGGAACTAATGAAAGACGAGAATTTTGAATGCACACAAGAAATCACCACACCTATATGTAATTTAAAGGTTGAACGTGAATATATAGACCCAAAAACTAACATCCCCAAATATATTTATAAAATTAAACCGACAAAACTAATTGAGGCTTATAAACATTATTTTGGTTATATGCCGGATGGTGAACATATGCACGACGCAATCATTGATGCTGTAATATGTTTACGTGTATACGGGATGTCCTTTCCCGGAAGACAAGCATTTGATGTTTGTAATACAAATGAAAAACTAAAGGGTTATATTTTAAAAGTATCACCTCATAATAAGAATACTTGCGAACAAACTAAACATTATTTGGAGCAGCAAAATGATGTTATTATGCCTGTGTTTTTTGAGAAAGATAAATCTATGTCTTTATCTAAATCTAGTTCTTCATCTAAATCTAGTTCTTCATCTAAAAGTAAATCAGCGTCTAAAAGTAATTCAGCGTCTAAAAGTAATTCTTCATCAAAGAGTAAATCAGCGTCTAAGTCAAAATCCAAGTCAAATGAATAATTTAAGATGAACACATTTCACAAATTTCCTCTTCATCTTGACCATTTGTCTTTTTTATTTCAGGTTCAATTGTGAATTGTTGTGCCTGATGTTTAGCCTTTCGTCTCAAATAATAAATCCCGGTCTTAAGACCCTTTTCCCACGAATAGAAATGCATGGAAGTCAACTTATTATATACTGGGTCCTCCATCCATAAATTCATACTTTGGCTTTGGCATATATATACTCCTCTATCCGCAGCCATATCAATCAAGTGTTTCATTGGTATTTCCCATACTATCTTATATTTATTGCGAATATGCTCTGGTAAAATACTAAGCTGTTGGACAGAACCCTTATTCGCAATAATATTGTTTTTAATTTGCTCATTCCAGAGCCCCATCTTAATGAGTTCCTTCATCAAATACTTATTTGGAAGCACAAATTCGCCAGCCATTGTTCGCCGACTATAAATATTACTAGTAATTGGTTCAAAACACTCATTGAACCCTAAAATCTGTGACGTTGATGCTGTCGGCATTGGAGCTACCAACAAGGAATTTCTTAGGCCATTTTTTATTATGCTAGTTTTTAAGGCATCCCAGTCGTATCCAAGTTTTAATGAATGACCTGAAAAGTTGTGCCACATATCAAATTGGAGTATACCTTGTGAAGCCGGTGAGCCGGCAAAGGAACTATATGCGCCTTTCAAATTGGCTGGTAATTTTGTTAGTTCATCCTCTGTAAAATGACTTGTTTCTTGGTTTGTTTTACGTTCAATGGCAATTTCGTTACTCTTTGTCAAAGCTCCATAATAAATAGTCTCAAAAATATCCTTATTTAATTGTTTTGCTTCCTCCGAATGAAATGGAATATCCATTAAAATAAACGCATCGGCTAATCCTTGGACTCCAATTCCAATTGGTCTGTGTTTAAAATTACTTACTCTTGTCTTTTCAGTTGGATAAAAATTAATATCAATTACTCTATTCAGATTGTTAGTTATTACCTTTGTTACTTCTAACAATTTCAAAAAATCAAACTGCTTGGTTGTTTCATTGACAAACGCAGGGAGCGCAATTGATGCCAAGTTACATACAGCGGTCTCTTTATCATCTGAGTATTCTAGAATTTCGGTACATAAATTTGAACTCTTAATGATACCAAGATTTTTCTGATTTGATTTTTTATTAGCAGCATCTTTATATAGCAAATAAGGTGTCCCTGTTTCCATCTGTGCGTCTAAAATCTGAAACCATAAGTCTCGCGCCGAAACAGTTTTTCTAACGCAACCTTCGGATTCATATTTTTTATATAATTCTTTGAAATCGTCTCCATAAACGTCACTTAGACCAGGGCATTCATGTGGGCATAATAAAGACCATTTACCATTTTCTTTGACGCGCTCCATAAATAAATCAGGTATCCAAAGAGCATAAAATAGGTCTCGTGCCTTTAGCTCCTCATCACCGTGATTCTTTTTTAGTTCCAAAAAATCAGAAATATCAGCGTGCCAAGGCTCCAAATAAATAGCAAACGACCCATTCCTTTTTCCTCCACCCTGGTCAATATACCTAGCAGTATTATTAAAAACTCGTAACATAGGCACTAGACCATTTGACGTTCCATTAGTGCCTTGTATATGCGTTCCTTTTGCTCTTATATTATGAATATGAAGACCAATTCCTCCAGCATATTTTGATATTTGAGCGCAATCATGCAAAGTGTTGTAAATTCCGTCTAAACTGTCTTCTTCCATTGCAATTAAATAGCAACTAGATAATTGCGCTCTTGGAGTGCCTGCATTAAAAAGTGTAGGAGTAGCATGAGTAAAATATTTCAAAGACATTAAGTCATATGTTTCCTTTACAAGTCTAAGTGTCTCTTCAGGATTTTCTGTTTTTAAATTACCATGAATACCAATTGCAACACGCATCCACATATGCTGGGGTCTCTCTATGACTGCTGTTCCGACTCTAATTAAATAAGTTCTTTCAAGCGTTTTAAACCCAAAATAGTCTATTAAATAGTCACGTTCATAATCAATCATATCTTCAATGTCTGCAATATAATTACTAGTAAATTCAAATAAATTATCTGACAACAGTGACTTTTTTTTACCATGAATGTCCTTAAAATTGTAAAGAATATTTACAATGTTTGAATAATATGAATGAGTATTTTTTTGATGATTTGATACGACAATTCGTGACGCAAGTGTTCCATAATCAGGGTTCAATGTAGACATTGATGCACATTGTTCAGCTAACAATTCGTCTATTTTTGTAGTTGAAATTGTGTCAAATAATTGGTCTATAATTTTAATTACTAGCTGTTGATAATTAATTTGAATGCCTACTTCTTGGCCCAGTTTTTTTACTCTAGCTAAGATTTTATCAAACGCAACTTCTTCTAACTCACCATTACGTTTAGTTACGCGCATATTACTTGTTCCAGATTGAGTTTTCGTATTATCCATAGTTATATTTATAAAATATAACCATCGTTTTAAGTTTTTATTGTATAAAATAAATATTAATTTATTATTATATATAAATGACAACAATACAGACATTCGCATTTTTATTTGTAATATTAGCATTGGGTCTATTTTTAGCTCCTATGGTTAAGGTTGAAGGTTTCTCAACTAACAAGCAAGATTTAGAAACACCGGGTGTCTATCCTCTTGCGGTTGACAAGCCATTGTTAGACAGTTTTCCCCTTACTGGACGAAAGGAAGTGTCAAATAACAACTATAGCGATATTTGGAAGGAATATCCTGAATTTTCTAAAAGTTCATATAAGCAATTAACAAATAATTTGCGTTATGTAAATACACCAGATGATGGCACGTGTATCAGAGCGGATATGTGTGGTGCCTTATATAAAAAGAAAAAAAATAAATCTAACATTGTGAATCCATTACCACCAGCAGAAGAAGGAGCCGGTGCTCGCGTAGGCTATTACAGGTCTGAACCAAATTTATTGGCTTATTCTATTCCTGATAATGAGAATATTTTATATTAATTATTAAATGTCTAATTTAACAATGCTATTAAATTTGAGTAAACATTGCGATTTTTGTGTTTGCTGTTGTAATAATTCAAACACATTATATTTTGTCGTATCTTTTTTAGTTTTACGATTTGGCGCCCTGTGCTCAAATCCTGAAACGCGTTCTTCCAATACTGTTGTCCAAAGCTCTTCTAATTCCCATATATTATCTTCAAACCACTGCCTATTTCGTGAAACCAAGACACAACTCATTTCTTCCAACTTCCAATAAATAAACTTTATATACGTATAATTGTATTTTTCTGATTGATATAAATCGAGCATTATCTCTTCCCACTTCTGTATATGAGTCGGCTCTATAATATCTAGTGGTTTATATACATAGTATGGTTTACCTTCTTTGGTATGAAAATATATTATGATACCCTTATGTTTTTGTTCCTTGGATAAACAGGCATTTACATACTCCTTTCCATAATCATCTTCATGAATTTCATCAGGACTTACATCTTCATTAAACGCGTCTTGGTCTGAGTATTCAATAAATCGTGTTTCTAAAAAGTCACACTCATCTAGGTCACAAACCTTCATTTGTAGCTGCATCTGTATCCAATACTCTTTCTTGGGAATGCCATCTATTTCCCTATTCACAATATTTTTGATTTCCAACATACGCCCATAACGTGGTGATTCAATGTCTGTATTAATACCATCTGGCGACGCGCCTAGAAACGCATATTCTTCATCTTGAATACATCCAAAGTCTTCTACTCCTGTCTTATATAATTTCTCATAAATCCTTACTGATAGCGGCTCATATTTTTGACCCCAATGAAGTGGCGAATTCACATTAACCATTTTCACTTCCTCCAGTAAATCACTGTCTAAAGCATTAGAATTAGAAATAGAAATAGAATTGGTTAAAGGCTGGCATTTCTCATAAATTAACTGGTTCTTGGTTGCCTGACTATCAAATGCTTTATATGCATTACTTGCTGTAATTAAATTATGACGAAACTGATACCATTCCGGGGTACGCTGTGCTGGCTGCGGTTTGCCTCTCAAGACTGTCAATTGTTCCCCAATATAATCGTAGTCTGGTTTCCCAAGAATACGTGCATCTTCATAAGAACGTATGGGCATAAAATCTTTGAAGAAATCACAGGTGGCTTCTAATATAATATCATCCAATTCTTCTTCTGCGTCATCATTAAAGAAAATGTCGTCTTCAAATTGTGCAAACATTAGTTCTTCAATATTGTCTTCAAAAATGTTGTCAAAATCCGGGTCTGTAATCAGCTTTGGATTATTACGAATAAATTCTTCCATTAAATATAGACACGTGTTATATAGTTCCAATGCGTCTTCGTTACTAAAATACATTACGTTTTCATCGGCTTTAATTTCATCAATGATATTGTTTAGCTCTTGTAAGGCATTTGTAAATATTAATGAATTCATTTGTTAATATTATTAAAATGTGTTTATACGTTTATTGTTTATATATAAAATGTTTATAAAGTTCAATTTTATATAAAATATACTTAATCTGAATCAGAATCATTTACACTTGTGTTCTTAGCAGTGCCAGACTTCTTCTTTGGAGCTAAGCTTTTTATAGTAGATACACGCTTGTCAATATTTTTCAATGTGAAATGGATTGTAGGCTTATTGAAATGGAGTGCCGGTAATTCTTTGATTTCACCAGTTTCCTTATCATATACAACATCTTTTACCCTTTGCAATTTCTTCTTATCCAAGCACTCTTTGAAAAATGCAACCAATTTACTATATTCGGCATCTGACAAGTTTTGTTCAGTCTTGTATTTTTCAGCGAAAGATAGCAACTTTCTTGTTTTAGCAGTTTTATCTAATTTTGACCACGGCTCATTGGAATTACTAATTTTTTCATTTTCCAAGAATTTATCAAGGTTTGTCAAATTACTTGCTGATTTTGGTTCATTCCAAGATGAACCATTTATTAGCATTGATTTATATTTTATGGAATTTAGTTCATTACACACATTAGAATTATTACCTTTATTGGTAATAGATGTATCTTGTTCTGTAGTGTTCATTATTGTATTTATATATTAGTATAGCAAGATAAGTTTAACTCGTTTTAAAACATTATATATTTGTTTACTATTTATATTGTTTTCAGTTATAATTATGCTTTTTTAATCCATGTATTACTATGGACTCTGAAATAAATATAAAAAAAATACAGTTTACAAAACCTTTGTTACAAGAAGATGAAAAAGAAGAATCTGATAAAAATACATCTAAAAAACTATGTATACTAACAAATTCTGATATAAAATCAAATACAAAAAATATACAAAAAAAGGAAAAGGAGAAGAAAATGCGTGTAGAAACAAATACATGGGGGCTTAACAATGACGACCTTGCTTTTAAAACTCAATTGGAATTATTAAGACAAATTAACAATTCTTTGAATAACAAGTCTTATAATAAAGATGAGCAAATGATAGTTAGTCATATTAAAACCAAGATGTCTAGTTACAAACAGCAGGATATTTTGAAAAAGAAATTTTCGGAAAAGGATTTTGTTAGTTTTTCAAATGTTGTAACATTATTAAATGATAGCAATATGAAATGCTATTATTGTGATTGCGAAACCTTTTTGCTTTATGAAGTTGTCAGAGAAATGAAACAATGGTCTCTTGATAGAATTAACAATGATATTGGACATAACAACAACAATTTAGTTATTTGTTGTTTAGAATGCAATTTAAAACGACGAAGAACTAACAAAGATGCCTTTTTCTTTACCAAAAATTTGAAAATTGTTAAGAAAAATCACATTGTAGAATCAGAATCAGAATTAGAAAAAGAATTAGAAAATGAATTGGGTAAAAAATAAATAATTCATTATTAAATACATATATAATGAATTATTGGAAATGGAGCAATGGTGAAACATATTATCAAAGTGCACGAAAATACCATGTTAAAGAAACAGCAACTAACAAAATTAATTTTGATTCAAAGATGAATGCCATTGAGCAATCTTTAGCAGAAGATATATTGCCGAATCATAATGTTGATAATTTTGATACATTTGATAGTTTTGGAGTTAGCTCAGGGTCTTCATCCAAGCGCGAATCACTTGATAATAAAATGTCCGACAGAGAACTTGTTAGTCAACGAGGAGCAAATCCATTTTCTGCTCAGACCAGTTATGTAAATGATGTAGTAACACGCGATATGTTTCTAAAACCAATCAATACTACACAGGGACGCACAAAGAATCAAAATAAAGGCGAAAATGAATAAATTAAAGACTCTTCATGCACATTGTGTGGAGTAATCTGTTGACTAAGTAAGCCAAGAATGAGTTAAGCAGCAAGAAGAATGTATGAATAAGGAAACTCATATTAATCTTGTTGTAATGCATCAATGTGTAGGTGACAACTGAAATTACACTTAAAACAAAAGCAATGCCAAAGAAGATTGACAAGGCATAAAAGTAGACGCAATATTCTTCGCCCAAAGGGCCAAAATAGGTGTTCATGAAACTATCCATATTAATATAATAGTCCTAGATTTTTATTTTTATTTTGTATTTGTTTATTGCTAAATATTATTTAAAAAATTAAAATAGTGTAAAACTACTTAAATATATAATTTTAAAACTTAAATAATGAACACAAATAGTTCCTATACAACGCAAAATGATTTATTGCTAAAAAACTTATTGGTGTTTTATAATACTTCTGAAAATGATAACTTGGATAATATGCTTCGTATTATTACAGGTGAGTCTAAAATTTCTCTGAGAATTGTTGATTGGTTTGCTACCAATTATGCTAAGAAATTCTATACATTGTATACAATTGACCAGACTGTGGAAAATATTGCGCGACGATTCAAGGTTTACGACGACTATAAGTTGAAGCTGAAGGCGTATAGTAAGCGCCGTTTTGACCCCTTTTGTCGCTGGGACCGCATAAGTATTCCTTATAAGAACGGGACATCTATTGAGACGACAATTGGTCAATTGAATTTTTTTAAATGGGCTTTAGAAAACAAAGTAGTTGATTATATTGGTGAGAATTATGAGACCATAGAAAAAGATATGAATAGTCGTAATAGCACGTCAAAACGTAAGGAAATGGTTGATAATTCAAAGACACGGAAGAAGCGAGAAGAGCTCTCTATTTCGGCGACCAAAAGTATTAAAAAGGAAAAGGTTGAGATTGTGGTACAATTCAACTAAATTCACCTTTCATAACTTCGTTATAAAGGTGGAGCCAAAACTTTGCAAAAAGTTCAGTGATGCTATAAAAATGTTGACAAATGTTTTTATAAAATTTCATATTAAAAATAAGTATTTATACATTATTAGACAATCATAATTTATAAATGGGAAATACACAATCTATGCGAAAAATTAATTTTGAAGACATGCAAACGGTTACAAAAAACCCTGAAATATATATGCTAATCAATACGTTGCCTTTGGGTGACCACCAATGCTGCCTAATTCATGGCACTATTAGTTCTACCCAGGAGGAAATGGCTATTAACAAATATCTTAAGGAAAACAAAGGAGTCAAAATCATTGTCTATGGGAAAAATTGTAATGATGAAAGTCTTCAGAAAAAATACCAGCAATTAATGTCGCTTGGTTTTTATAATGTATACGCATATCAAGGTGGTTTATTTGAATGGTTAATTCTTCAAGATATATATGGTCAGGATATGTTTCCAACTACAAAATTAGAAAAAGACATACTTAAATTTAAGGCTTGTCCAATGCTAAATATTTCTCTTTTGGAAAATTAGATAAATTATAAATAAACTTGTATAATATATATGGGAAAAGCTAGTGGGATAGGAGCAGGTGGTATAATAGGAATACTATTAGGAAGCGGTATACTTATATTATTGGGTGCATCTGAAATGGGTCTTATGAGTGTTGAATCGGGTTCAATAGAAGAACGAGTAAAGCAAGACGAGAAAGATTTTGACTTGGTAAAGAAGAAGCGTGAAGAAGAATATAACAAAAGCAACACCGAAGCCAATTCTAGGGTTAGTGGAGGCAATAAAAGGAAATCTAGGGTAAAATCTAAAAAACAAAAAAATCTAAAAAAACAAAAAAAAACTAGGAAATATAAGAAATAATTTAATTCAAAATTAATTTTATAAAATTAAATATCTGGGAACAGCAACGATTTTATTATAGACTTGCCCTTTTTAGGAATTGGCTTTTCTTTTTCTATCAGTAATGGAGTAAATGGCGAAGAAGAAAGTAACGGAGGTAGCTGTAACCCTGTTTTTCCATCATCTTCATTTACATCAAGCACATCCAGAGCCATATTGGACAAATAGTCAGCACGTTTATTAAACTCGCGATAAATATGTGTAAATACAATTGTTTCAAAATGCCCCTTTAATTGTTGGACCTCTTGATACAGTTCTTGTAACCCTGAATTTTTTACCTTATATATACCATTGATTTGATTGATTACCAACTGGCTGTCGCCGTAAACATGTAACTGTTTGATATCTCTAGATAGAGCTTCTTTTAGACCCAATATTAGTGCACTATATTCTGACTGGTTGTTTGTTTTGGTGCCAATATATTGACATGCTGCCCATATTTCTTGACCATTATGAAATATAACGGCGCCTATTCCAGCCGGCCCTGGGTTGCCTCTTGAAGCACCATCAAAGTTCATTGTATATTCTGATTGAGGAAATACCTTGATATTATTAGGACTTATACTAGGACTAGACTTGTTAGAACTTGTATTAGAACTTGTATTAGAACTTGTATTAGAATTAGGGCTAGGGTTTGCCTTATATTTTAGCGCCACGGGAATAATAATACTTAGATTGGGTTTATTAGACATTTTTTATAATGTATATAATGTGTATTTATTTATATTTAATTTATATTTGTCTTTTATAATTCAATTTTTATAGGAAATTTAATTATAATAGTAGTATATATTAATTATAAAATGATACCTACTAGTTTTCTAGTATTGTTTTTAGCAGTTTTTCTTTCGTCAAATACCTTCACTAATTATATAGTGGTTAAGGGCGACACAGAATGTCCTCTTGTCACCAGTGTTGGAGACCGTCGTTCCAATAAGAATTCATTGCGCATTGTCCAATACAATGCTGAATGGCTTTTTGTTGACTACAATAGTAATGCAAAATGCCCCGGTTCTGGATGTCCGTGGCAAACTGAATCTGATGCTGAAACCCATTTATCTTATATTACCAATGTTGTAAAAGGGTTGAATCCAGATATTATAAATTTCTGTGAAATAGAAGGCTGCGATGAGCTGAATATGCTGATAAATGGATTAAATGACACCAGTTATAAGCCATATTTGAAGCAGGGCACAGATACAAGCACTGGACAGAATGTAGGAATGTTAACCCGTGTAGACCCTTTAACCACTTTGTATCGCAGTGAAGAGCGCGTTTCATATCCAGTACCTGACTCTAAATGCGGATACACTGGAGCAGTTGGTAATTCCGGCGTGAGCAAACATTACATTACCGAGTTTAGTTTAGGCGGCTATAAAACCGCATTCATTGGTGCGCATTTGCTAGCATATCCAACCGATAAGACACGCTGTGCTGAAAGAGAGGCCCAGGCTCAAGTTATACAAAACGTGATTTCTGGTTATATTATTAAAGGCTACGAAGTAATTTTTTTGGGTGACTTGAATGATTTTGACGCGGAAGTGCCTCATATTAATTC
>Ga0214919_10000814_pt1 | contig 53032 bp, 60 predicted proteins | sample LL1503_MetaG_FD_177994 | JGI IMG/M metagenome (GOLD analysis project Ga0214919, IMG submission 177994) | Freshwater microbial communities from Lake Lanier, Atlanta, Georgia, United States - LL-1503 | ecosystem: Environmental > Aquatic > Freshwater > Lake | place: USA: Georgia | collected... | reverse complement strand
CCAAATCGATATACATTAGACATGACACTTGCAATATTTTCATTGGATACAATAATTGGGCGATTTTGAGGATCGACTCCTTCTAATAATTTAGTAATAGCTTTACTAATTGCATCTAATTGAGGTTCTGAATACATACTATTTAATTCACAATTTCCGGCAGAGGTTTCCTCCCATCCAACATTGGCCATAAAATTACCATTATAAGATGTATTTAACAAAGTACTATATGAAGGTAACGACATTTATTTAGAGTATAAATAAATTATTTAAATTAAAAAATGATTTTTATACTTTTAATTAGGTATTCCCGGTCTATTTTTGGATGTTGTATTAGGAGCAGTGTTAAAATAAGCAGTTGCAGGTCTTTCAGTTGTAGGAAAAGCTCCTTTATGTGGCATACCTCGATAGGCATTCACTGTTTGCTTATTTGATCCTGGTATGAGATAAGGGGGAGGAGCAATATGACGACGTCTAGATGGTTGTTGAGGGGGAGCAGGTTTTTGTTTTTTAACTGTTGGGGTAGTTTGAACTTTGCTTCTCGTTTGAACTCTAGTTGGAGCACTCGTTTGAACTCTTGTTTTGGCACTAGTAGGATTTTTTGAAAATAGAGCATTCATTAGAGGAAATATTGGTGCGGAGGGATTTCTTAGAGGAGTTGGAGGCGGTCGTGGTGCTTGTCTTGGAACTTGACGATTACGAGTAGGAAATAAAAAAAATGATGGAGCTGTAGCACGCGGAGGTGCTGGAGTGGGAACTGGAGGAGGTGTTGGAAATAACAACCATCTTAGTAAAGGAAATGACGCCGCTGTTGGAGGAGGAGGAGGTAGTGGTCTGGGAGCTGGCGGTGCAGTTGGAGTTAATAACCATTTAATTAAAGGAAATGATGCTGATGTTGGAGGTGGAGGTGGGGGTGGTGTTAAAGTTATTGATGGAGCGCGACGATCAGGAATAAGTAAAATTAGTAAAAGGATAGCAGGTAAGATATATTGTAACGCCATGAGGTATTCAAACTTGCTTAAAAACATTAATAAATTAAATTTTTTTTCCCACATTGGCGCACGATATATAACTAAAGGATATTCTGGATGTGGGATATCCTCAATATCCACTAAACTATCTATTTTTAAATCATTTATTTTCCAAAGGATTGTAGCCCAAATTGCTGAAATCAAGTTTTCCAAGTCTTGAAATAATTGTGAAAATTCATGAGAAATACTAGATATAATATTCCAAAAAAGTTTACAAATAGCATTCAATATTGATTCAAACAAATTTAAAATAAATTGTGAAATTTCATCTTTAAAAATTAAACCTAAAAAAGAAAGTGAAATAAAAATTCCAAAATAATAAAATGGTCTTTGATTTTTATGAATAAAATTTTTAATTTTTTCTAAATTGATTTTTGTATTTTTTTTAAACATTTCAAAACCTTTTTTAATACCTTGAATACACTCCAAATTATCTGCTTCAGAAACTCTTGATCCTTGCGATTTTAATTTTTTTTTACCAAAAATAATTTCAAAAAATTCATTTATTGATTTATTTTCTTTTTTGTTTAGGTATTGTGTTATTTTTTTGAATATGGAATCTGTAGAATTAATATCAATCACTATTTCTTCATCTTTTTGTTTTTGTTGCTGATAATTTTTTAATCCATCTTCTATTTTTTCAACCTCAATAATTAAGTCGTCTCTTGCATCTTGAAATTGACTTTGATCCCAATCATCAAATTGACCTTGTTGTCCCATAATATACTGAGTTTGTAGATACGGTCTTTGCTGACTAAATTGTTGTCTTTGTTGTCTTTGTTGTCCATCTACTGCTGGATAATAAGTTATTTGATCTTGTTGTTGTTGTTGTTGAAAATGATACATTTGATCTTGTCGTTTTGGACCATAACTCATTTTTTTTATATAATTACAAATAAAAAATGATTTTAAATAGAATTTTGAAACTATAATTTCAAAATGGTTACCAAAAATCATTTTATAAATATTTGCACAATCTATTTATTTTGGATTTTAGCACATTACACTTGTGCTCACTTATATGCTCGTTTTTGCGCTCCTCTCAATTTTTGGGGTTTTTTAATTTCTCCTCTTATTGTTCCTGCTCCACATTGTCGCGCTCTAAGATGGGTAATAAGTATTGGAGGCGATACAATTACACAAATGTGGATTGTGTTAGGAACCTATTTGACATCAAAATTAGTTATAAAATAATTTATGGAATTTTTCGGCGAGAAGGATTAATTTTCAAATAATAATGATAATCAAGTTTTTTTATATTTTCTGGAGAGACTTGTTCTAAAAAATAATATAAAGCATTTTGTAATTTTCTTTGAGTGGATGAAAATTTATAAAAGATATAACCAATATTTATATATCCATAGTAATCCACAGCTGGAATTCCTAGAAAAAATAAATAAAATTTTGATAATATTTTTCCATCTAATTCTTTGTTACCAAAATAAAAATAAGTAGGTAAAACAGTTTGTATACATTCATAAAGAATCAGTCCCAAAGCCCATAAATCTTGTTTTTTACATTCATCAATAGTATAAAATTCTTTTCTTTTTTTAATCATTCTTAAAGCTTCCGGAGCCAAATAATCAATAGTTCCTACTGTACCTTTACAATAAGCAAGATCGCAAGCCAGTCCAAAGTCTATTAATTTAATTCTAGGTTCTCGATCTTTAATTCTAATAAATATGTTATCTGGTTTTAAATCACGGTGAGCAATACCTTTTTCATGCAAATAGCTTATGGTTTCCACTAGTTGTGGTAATGATTTTGCCAAAATATGATAATAATTTTTTTTAAAATTTCCTGAATCTATAAAATTGCTCAAAACTTCCCAACCATCATTAAACCATAATCCCTGCATAGTTAAACGATATTTTAACGGACTTTGTATTTGTAAATCAGTAACATGAATAATATTAGGATGGTTGAATGATTGTAAAATATCATATTGCTTTTTTAAATCTTGTTTACCAATTTTTATTGCAGAATTATTTTTTTTTACAACAATTCCAAAACCTCCTTGACCAACTAAAATTTCTCCAGGTCGAATCATTTTTATAATAAAAAATATTTTTAGTAAGCTTGTTGAACAAGAAATTTATTTTTAAAATCAGTTATAAATTTTACTGATGGATAACTTCTTTCTATTTGTTCAAGTAATTTACCTATTGCATATTTATCAAAATAAACCATATTTTCAAAATTCAAGTCGTATTGTAAAAATATGTTTCTATATTTTTTAGGTAAATATTGAATTGTACTCTTAAAAATAGAATACGGGTCCTGAACTGGTTGTCTTTTAAACCATAATGAACCCATATCTATAAATTGAATATTAAAAGTTTTTGGATCGACTAATATATTACTTGCTTTAATATCTCCATGAGCGATTCCTTTAGAATGTAATTTATACATAGATTCTACCAAATTACGGACCAACTTTATTATTTTACGATTGGATAATTCAGTTTTTTTAAGCAATTCTTGTAAAGTGATACCATCGTTAAATTTGTTTTCCATTAATATAACGTCGTCTACGGGAACTGACATTTTAGGTAAGCAATCCAATTTAGCTTTATTAATAATTTTAGCATTTCTTTTTTGCTCATTAAATTTACTTGTATTTTTATGATAAAATTTTTTAATATAAAATTTTTTATCAGGATTATGGTATATTACAATATCACCAGATCCCCCGCCAGTAAATGTCTCGGCATTATATTTTTTACCCATTTTATCTTTAAAAAAAGGTAAATGTTCTATTTGTTGTGTCAATAAATCTTGACCAAATCCTCCAACTTGTTCATCAAAGGCTAGCATTTTTATTTAAAAAAATAAAAACAATTTGATTATAAAAAGAAAACACTTATGAATTTTGAAATTGGATTTTGGGTGGTAATAAGTTTTATTTTCACCATTATGGCATTTTTTATTTGGCTATGTGTTACTAAAGCTAGAGATCAAAGAATTAAACAAATAAGTTTTATCGGTTTAGGATATTTAATTCATCAATATTTGGTGAAAAGTTTTCAAAAAGTTTGTTTAATGTTGATCAAAACTAATCAAAATAGTGAAAAAATATCGGCCAATATTATTTCCATTCAGCAAACAAAATTTGTTGAATTTTATAAACCGATTCTTACCCACGAATTACTAAAATTTGTTAGAGGACAAGATATTATTAATTCATTATTGCTAAATATTTCCAACCCAAAATTTCAAGATTTAGATTTATTTCTATTTCCTGATATTATTATTAATAAAAATGAATACTATAATACAATGTTATTTTTGGCATCCGAAAAAACATTACATTCACCATTATTCTTGTCTAATGAAAACGCCAAGAAATATTTGGATAATTTAAATATAAAAGAATTAAATTAAAAAGTCACCAAAAAAAAACAAGTCTCCTGGTTGAATTTTATCTTCTTCTTGATAATTAGTTTCAGTTTCATTAATTAATTTTTCAGGAATTATATCAAAGTGAATTGAATGGGGATAAAAAAATGCAAAATCTGGTTTATTATTTTTAATGGTATGTCCCCAAAGTTTATTATGGACAAGAAATTTATCAAATACAATGACTTTGGACAAGAGATGCTTATCAAATTTTAATAGATTTGGTAAATGAAACTTTGGGGTTCCATAATAAATATTTTTATTACAACTAATGCTAAATTCACTAGTTAATAATTTTATGTGATTATTTTTTTCTCCAACAAAAAGATAATTAGAGTCCATATACGCACTCAAAAGATTGTTTGTATTTGAAACACACATTTGATTCGCATTAGGTTTTTTAAACCAATGAATTGGATCGCTAGAAATACTATTACTGTAATAATCTAAAATGATGAATCTTTTCTTATTACTCCAAGGTTCTTTTACTACAGTGACAATTTCTAATCGATAACCGTTTAAAAAATCACTATCTACTCCAAAAAAATTAAAAAATAAATATTTTTTAGGAGTCGAGGTTTTAAAAATAGAAATGGGAGACAATTCCAAATTTTTGGGTAATTTTTTTAAAATTTCTGTTTCATTTTGGATTGGATATGCCGTCCAAATTGAATTTGGTCGAATGGTAAAGTTTAGAGGTTTGTTTTTAATAGCTCTATGGAAAATAGTCTTTTTAATGAAAGAAGGAAATATAGACAAGCAATTCACGACAAGTGTCAAAAAAGCAAGACGTAGATTCATTTTTTTATTAATATGTTACTTTTATATTACTTCTTTCTGGAGTTCGTTGTTTTAAAACTCTCAACATACTAGCTAGATTCGTTTCGTAAGTATCAAATTGATTCTTTAGAGATTTTCCTTGTTCTGTGTCATTATTAGAAAAATTTATTTGTCCAAGATTTGGACTATAATCTTTATTAAATTTAAGTCTTCTAATTAATGCATCGGCTCCTACAGGTCCTATTTTATTATTAGCTACACTTAATGATTTTAAAGCTTTCAATTCAGGATAACCTTTATTCGCTAATTGAATAGCGCCTGGATTTGCAATATCGTTATTTTGAATTGATAATTTCTGTAAAGAATTAGCTTTTGATAAAACAGGAATAATCTTTTTCAAACCCTGATTACCTAATTTGTTACCTGACAGATAAATTGCTTTTAATTGTGATAAATTAGGGTTTTGTCCCAATTTTTGAACCAATTGATCTGGATTAAAAGTTTTATTTATTATATTTAGTTGACCGTTTGTAATATTAAACTGACGTTGTTGTTGTTGTTTTGTGGATTGTTGAGAGGCCCCGGTTGGTTGTTGTGATTGACCGCCACCTAAGAGAATTTGTTGAGATTGAACCTCGTCTAATAGAGTTAGTTTCTTTTTATTTTGACATTGTTCACAGGCATCATCTGCCGCTTTTTTAGCTTGATTTCGTTTTCTTGCTTTTTCTTGAGCTTGTAATCTAGCAATGTCTTCTGCTTGTTTTTCCTTTCGTGCTTTTTGGGCTTGTTGAGCTTCTTTTACAGCTTTTTGTTCTTGTTGAGCTATTTTTGCAAGTCGTTTTGCTTGTAGTTGTGCTTCTGCTGCCTTTCTCTTTGATTGTTGATCCGCTTTTACTCTGGCTTGTTGAATGGCTCTTTGGGCTGCTTGTTCGGCTTCTTTCGCTGCTTTTGCAGCTTCAACTTGTTTTTCTTTTATTTTTGCTAGTTTTTGTTTTTGAGCTAGATCGATTGCTTGTAAGATTTCTTTTATTATTTTTTCTCTTTGGGTTAAAGTTGGAATATCCTTTTCATCAAAAGTATTTTCCTGTGATAATGTGCTCAATGTTGGTTTTAACAATTCAATATATTTTTGTTTTGTTGTTTGGTTTTTCAAACCATCTAAAATTTTTAGTAAAATTCCATTCAATTGGTTAGGATGAAGATTTTTACTATTATCTAATAAATTCTTGTATTGTTGTTGAATTTTTTTAATTTGTTGTTGTATTTTTTGTGCTGGGTTTTGTGAGACTCCAGCTTGTTGAGCTGGAGTTGGAGGAGGAGGTGGTGGTGCTTGACCTTGTCCAGATGAACCCTGACCTTGTTTTGGAGCTTGAGGAGGAGGTGGTGGTGCTTGTCCAGATGAACCCTGACCTTGTTTTGGTGTTTGAGGTGGTGGTGGTGGTGGTGGTGGTGGTGGTGGTCCTTGTCCAGATGTAACTACTGCTTGACTTGGAGCTGGAGTTGTTTGAGGCTGAGAAACTGGTGCTGTAGATTGTGCTGTTTGAGACCGTGTTTTTAATTGTTTTTGAACCATATCTTGTAAAAGTTTAATAGCCTTGGCTATTTTTTTATATTCTGGTACATTATTTGGCGAATCTCCATCTGGGAAATTATAATTAAGTAAAGAACCTGGTCCTCCTGGAGGTAGGATAACTTTATTTTCTTTATTTTTTCCTAAATAATCAAGCTTTTGGGTATTTCCTTTTTTCTCTAAAATTTGTTTTACAGATACTCCTTGAGGACGTTGAACTACCAATCTTTTTGCTTGATCAAGCTTTTGTTTAGCTCTTTTATAATTATCTTTCTTATATTGATATTGTTTCAAGACTATTCCATTTTTTGTAAACTTTTCATTAAAATCATTTGTCATTTTTGTAATATTTTGATCAATTGCTTTCACTAATTGATCTTTTGTCAAGTCACTTATAGACAATTTATTGGTATATGGAGTAATAATTTCCATTAATTTTTTTTGATCTTGATTTTCCTGCGTAGATTGCATGTTATTTTAATAATGTGTAATTTTAATTATTTTTTATAAATTAAAAAAAACATGAAAAAACAAAATAATCAACAACAATTTCAACAAATAGATATCCAACAACAATTAGGAATTAAGTCACAAAAACAGGAACAAAAACAACAAAAATTACAAATTCAAGCTCCAAAGTCTAATATCAAAACTACTGTTTTATGGATTGGAATGACTTGTTTATTTTTATTAGTATTATTAATCATTAATTTATCCATTATTTCCAAAATTATGAGTGCTTACCAAAAAGCAAAAGAAGCGACTAATTTAACGTCAGCGCAATATAAACTTATACGCAGTGATTATATTTACGGTATTTTTACTTTAATTTTATATATTGTATGTATTTGTTTATGTGGATATTACTATGTATATCCATCAGGAAATTTAAATTTATTACAATGGGTAGTTGGAATTACTATCGCTTTTAACTTTATTGGAACCTTTATTCTTACTTCTGTAAATTGGTCTAAAATTAGTTATAAGCAAATCCACTCCGTATGTAAAACATTAGTGGGTAACGGAGCATCGAATTATGCATTATTTTATAATGGCTTTTTGTTCATGGTAATTGCAATAATCGTTGCTCTTATCTTGATGATTTTAGGTATTATTTTTCTGATTAACTTTAATCCGGGGCCTCGAGGTCCTCCTCCCTTTTTTGGAGGGCCTCCTCCACCCCCAGGATTTAATTTTTAATTTAATCGGTTAAAAAATTAAAATAAAATGAAAAATAAATTATACGTTGCTCTAGCTCCATTGTATGTCAATGGATTTTATCGAAGTATGATTTCGGAACCTAAAACAAAACCTAAAAATCCCGAATTAAAGATGGAAAAATTTTTTCGAGGATTTATTTTTGGATTAACCTATGCTTCTTGGTATGCTCCAATGGCAATATATCAAATGATTGGAAGAACAGAAATCTGGATAACCAATAAGAATCCACAAGATTATAAAGAATTTTACGATGAATTGATTTATTATACCTCGTTGCCAAAAGATTCTTAGAAATATTTTGGTAAAAACATCCAATACAATATTGGTCTTTCCAAAAATGTAGGGGTATAGTTGGGTAAACATAACAATATAGAGTTCGGTTTTGGTTCGTAGACATGACCTTGATAAACTCTTTCAAAACTAAAATAATTGAAATGATTATTATAGGCTTGATAAAACTTTTTACTTGGATCTAATGGAACTGTAGTATTACTATTCATTTTTAATTTGGTAAATAAAAATTGAAAATTGTTCAAAATCATTTTGTAAATTTTTAAATGGATCTTGTAGAAGAATTTAAAAAACAATACGAATTAACTCAAGCAGCTAAACAACAAGAACTCTATGGTAAAACTCATTTACAAGAAATTTGTAATCTAGATAAACTATTTTTCAAACTCAAAGAAAATCAAACCATGGGAATATGTGATCAAGAATGTAAACAAGAAATCTTTTTTAAAAAAGTTGATAAAGGCTGGGCTTGTGTGTGTTCATGTCATCAATGTTATTATATGAGTTAAAAAAAAGATTGAAATACTACTACAACATTTTGTGGTAGTTTATTCTTGATTATATTTATTTTTAAGATTGCATTTTGAATCGTTCTATCTACTTGTAAATAAATAGTTTTAGCAACATACTCTAAAGGAATTTTACCCTCATAATTTTTATGATAAGGATTTAATCCTTTTAGAATCATCCATTCTACATTATAAACTGTGGTAAAAAACATTGTAATGATATGTAAAATATTATTACCAAAACCATCTACGATGTTTATATCTCCACCATATTCAATCAATAATGATAGAAAATTATATTTAGAATATTTTGCACAATAATGTATACATGTTGTTTTATAATGTTCTCCAAAGAGTTGGTTTGGATTGGCTCCTCTTTGTAACAAAAAAAGTAGTAAACTTGTATCATTCCTGAATAAAGCTCTTTTAAGAGGAGTGTATTCATTATGACCATCAGTATAAAAACTATTAATATCTGCACCAAATTCTACTAAAAGTTGTAACATTTCAAAATTTTTTGTGCTAGATTCACAATAAAATATTGCAGCATGAAAAAGATCATACCCACCTTGTTGAAATTGAATTAATTGGTTATTATTTTCTAAAATACTTTTAACACCTTGAATATTATTTACTCGAATATAATCAAATAAGATCTTCATCTATTTTGAGGTTTTTAGAAACTTTTGTGTAATCAATTTTAGAGTGTATCCTGATTTACATACCAATCTTTGGCTGTAACTGTAGTGGTACCTCTTACAACACGAGCATCATTTGGATTGGCATATTGAATTCTTATGTAAGGTCCACGAAATTTAGGAACAACTCGTTTAATAGGTATAAACGTATTAACATTATTTAATGTTTCCGGACAAGATTTGGGAGTTGGAGCAGGTGTCGGTGTTGGCGTTGGGGAAGGTACTAGATTTGAATCTGTATTGATTAAAAAATCAACCGTTTCGTATTGCATTTTCTATAATTAAAAAATATTAAAACCAAAATAAATTAATAAATGTCGTGTAACTCCTGTAATCAACATTAAATTCCACAAGGTTAAAAATAAAAAATGAGATGAAAAATTACATTGTAATGTTTTTTGAAATCGAGGAGCAGTAACCCATCTATTATTTAATAATGAATAGACAGCATAAATCTTTGTAGGTAATAACATTGTTAGATAAGTTGGATAATATAATAAATTATACCAAGTTATACATTGTTTCATGTAAGAAAATAATATACAAGTTCTAATAAATAGAATGGTTACTGAAATTAAAACTCCTCGATAAACCGATTCTATATCTCGGTTAAAAAATAATATTTTAATCATCCATGCAGTCACAAAAAATGGAAATAAAGTTTCATAAATAGTCACAAACGATAAATAATATGATTGTTTTTCTATAGCTTTTAATTGCCAATATAATTCCCTAAAATAAGAGCGTGACCAACGTAATTGTTGATTTAAAAATCGATAAAGAGTTTCTGGTGCCTCTGTGGATGCAGTACTAAAGTTTGTTTGACGTGCATAATAACCTTGTGCCAAAACCAAATTTGTCAAGTGTCGATCATCTCCTGGTTCGCATTTTACAGTCAGGAAACTTTGGGTTATAAATTTTTTCAAAATCATTTCGTTGAGAACCGATAGACGATAAATACTTAAAGGACCACTACAACATGTCATACATCCAAAATACGAAGTTGCTCCTCTTTCAATCATAAACGCATAATTGTATCGGGCATGAATCATTTTGGGAAGGAGCCCGTCTTGTAAATTATAAATAGACAAGACACCTGTTGCACATCCATTATTCGTATTGGATCGTAGACACTCTTGAAGACGTAAAATTGAATTTTCATGTAATTCTGTATCAGAGTCTGAAACAACCACATCAATATTATTTTCTTGATTAGGATAGTCTTTTCGAACTCGATCAAATCCATAAAACATGGCTCCACGTTTGCCTCGTTGACTTATTGGTATAATATTAACTTTAAAATCTACACAATAATTAGAATCAAAAATTTCATGTGCTTTTTTACTCATATACAAGTCCTCCTCTTGGTTTCCATCAATTATAAAATACACATGACAAAGATTTATTGGGTTTAATTTTTTTACGGAATGTAATGCTTTTTCCCAATAATCTTCTCGTTCTCGATGACCTACCATAATTAAAACGCATTTAAATGGATTTTCCACCACTGTATTATTTTCAAAGTTTAAAAACGATCGCTCACTATTTTTAAGAACCCAATCGTTTCGAGCTAATGTGCAATATAATTTATTATTCAGGGTTGAAAATACTAATTGTGCCAAAAAATACATAATCATGATGATACCATAACAAGATATACCAATTGCAATATTATATCTAAATGATATAGCATAAATACTGAAAAATAAAAAAGTAGAAACTATTAAAAAGGCTGTTTTTAACATATTTGTATAATTCGTATTTTTTTGCTTAAACTAAAAAAATTGAACATAATTATATAAAATTTTATACCAATCAAATATGGAAGAGATTAAAAGTGATATGGAACTGTTAGGTCAAGTTAGTATTATTTCTAAAGATGAAACAGAAATTATAATCTATGAGGAAAATATAATAAAGCATTTGGAATATTATAGTTTCCATTTTAAAAACAATTCTAGCAAACCCGTAATAAAAAAATTAGAAAATTATAATGCTTTTGAACAAGATTATCAAATCAAAATTAATCAAAATTTTAGACCTTTATGGTTAGATGAAGAAGAATATCCTTCTTGGTTTATAATGGATTCACCTTTTAAAAATCAAATAATTCAAGAAAAAATAATTAAATTAATTTAAAGAAAAATGGACTCCGTTCAAGCTATTCAACAACGTTATTCTCATTTATACCAGTCAACTTTTGAAGAATTATTAAAAGAAGCGGACAATTTATATCATCATCGAGAATTTGAAAAAGCATATGAAATTTATAAAAAAATTTATGATAAATTTGGTCACAATGATCAAATTTTATCTAAAATTGCAATTTGTTTATTATGGATGAAACAATATGAGGAAGCCTGGAGTATATTTACCAACTTTCCCAAAACTAGAACGGACCGGTTATCACATGCAGTTTATCTATACTTGTTTAATACAAAACCTTCTTTACAACAATCAATAAAATTATTACGAGACGAATTAGAATTTAGAATAAATACTCAGGCATCAGAGTTTGAAATTATGGAGGCTTATGGAATGTTGGCGAGGGTTTTATTTGAATATGAATGCAATATTTTATATAAATGCGCAGAATCCAGAGATATGTATGAAAAAATTTTTAATTATCGACAAAAATTATTAGGACAAAATCATCCTGAAACTATTAATGCATTAAGCACAATTTTATTATTTTATGAAAGATTTAGAATTGGGGACGATTTTGTTCCTAAATATTTATTCTATTTAGAAAATGCCACTACCAATACTTTAAACTTTAAACATTTAATGATGGAAAAATTTAATAAACAGGAAATTATTCCTGATGAAATATTACAATCATTAATTCCCGGTTTGGAAAAAATTGTAGAATCAAAAGCTAAAAAATTTGGAGAAAATCATCCAGAAACCCTAGCGATGAAAAAAAATTTAGCAGACGTTTATTTTATGTTGAAACAATGGGACGCTGCTTTATCAATTTATCAAACATTAAAAGAATATTTTCCTGTCAAACAAAAATTACAACAAATTCAACGAAAAAATTCTAGTAAAAATGCCTTTTTTAAGATGCTTTTAAATAATTACATGACAGGAAATACTTCTTTGTCAAAATTTCAAAAAGAAAAAGAAAATATTCCAATCTCCATCTTGAAAGAATATACTAAAAGTACGAGTCAAAATCGACAACAATTATTAAAACAATTACAAATATTAAAAAATAATAAAAAAGCTACTAATTTATTACAAAGTTTGTTACGAGGAGAAATATCTTTTCAATCCTTTAAAACTAGAAATCTTGAACAAATTCCAAAACAAATGTTAATTGATAAACTACAACAATCAAAACAACAGCAATCAAAACAACAATTACAAGAAATGACGAAACAACAATTACTAGACCTTATTCAAAAAGCACGTCAACAAAAGAAAAGAAAACAACAACAAAAAATACCTCAACAATTTAGAGGGGTTAAAGTACAAGATATCTTGGATCCAGGAACTGAAATGAACATTGTAGACTTTTTAGCACAGCCTAATAAAATAGTAATACAACGAAATTCTCAATTTTTTGGAATGGATTTACAACAATTTTCAAATGTATATACATTTCAACGAAATTTTTCCAAAACAAAATACAAAAAACAAGATGCTCCTACTCAAGTGTTTATGTATTCTACTCGTCCCAATTCATTTTGTATATCTAGAAATTCTTTTTTACCATTATTAAAAGCTGGAAATAACTTTTTTTCTGTTGTTACTGACCAAAGTGCCAAATTAGATTTAGTGAAAGTAGATGCATATTACGAATTAGAAAGTTTAAAAACCTATCCAGATGAAATCACTCGTTATGAAAAAATTGGTCAAGGGTTAGTGTTGGAAGATATGGAGTGGTCAAGATTTCAAAATACTCAACAACAAAAACAACAGCAATCTAGGTTTACTCCTCCCCAACGACAATCCATTCAACGTTTGGTTCAAATGGGGATTCCACGTCAAGATGCTGTAAATATATTAGAAACAACTAATTGGGATTTAGTGAGAGCAAGAGATCAATTATTTCCTCAGCATATAGATCAATACCAAGGTCAAGGTCAATACCAAGGTCAAGACCCCCCTCCCCGTAGAGCCGATGGAAATTATATGTTGAACCGAAGCGCTGGGGTATGGCAGCAGGTATACCAATACCAAGACCAATACCAATACCAAGACCAATACCAAGACCAAGACCAATACCAAGACCAATTTTAAAAAAAATAGTAGCAAGAATAAAAATTGAAATTTTAGAGTATTTCAATTAAATAATTTAGAATGAAAATTACTTGTTTATTTTGTTTATTAACGTTTGGAAATGCGTTTATAAATATTGTTCAAAATGTCAAATTTAAACATAAACTCTATTCTCAATTTGCGGATCAAAGTTATAATCAGTTATTAGAAGTAATGTTAAATTCTAATTCTACCATTGTTGAAAAAAATTATAATAAATGTACAATTGAATTTTTGGATGTTTTGGAAAACCGACTTTTTACTGAAAAAAAGGAACAAATAAAATCCAAATTAATTGAAATACAAAATAACGTAAAATCAATTATGCAAGAAAGATTGAATCTTGCTTCGGAGCGTTTTCAAGAATTGGTAAAATCTCCCAATATTCAAGAAAAAATTTCTAGTATGCTAGAACATGAACAAATAGATGAACCTATAATATTATTAATGAAATCAAATCTACAACAAGCACAAAAAGCAAATGCAACACATGCCATTCATTTTTTTTCCAATATGATTAAATATACACAAGATGCAATGGACGACAAATTAACTCCTTGTAAGATTTTATTACGACAACTTTTTAGAGAATCGAATATGTCAAAGCGAAAAGAATTGATGTATGAAGCATTTCGAACTAGAAAACCAATGTTATTAGCGGATGGTTCAAAAACTTCTCCCATGCCGAATGTAAAACCTCCAGAATTTATGAATGAATTGGAAATCATGATGAAAAATTTTGGAAACATTCCAGAAATTCAGCAAAAATTCACAACGTTTATTGAAGAAGCAGAAAATGTTATTGTCTCTATTTATGGAGAATCCATGACTACAAAACAACAACAAGATTACATGTGGAAGCAACGTAGTATTTCTGTTTTTGATTTGGAAAAACTAGAATTAGATGCAGAAAAAAATGGAAAATCAATGCCTTGGGAATCCAAAAATAATAATTTGGAAAAACTTGGAATTACTATTTAGAAAAATGAATTTTTATAAAACCTTTTTAGATTTTTATAAAAATGTTTAAACAAGGAGATTTAGTGGACGTTATAGATCTTGATAGTGTATGGAGAGAAGGAATAATAAATGCTGTTTTAATGAATGATTATCATGTGCATTTTAAGGGCTGGTCAGTAAAATGGGATGAAATAATTCCCAAAAATTCCCAAAGAATTTTACCAGCATTTACAAAATTAAAAGATTGGAGAAAAACTTTAAAATTAAATGATCCTGTAGAAATATGTCTTTCTCCATCTATTTGGGTGTTGGCTATTATTACAAAAATTAACAAAAATTCATTAGACCTTATATATAATAATAATACAATGAATATATCATTAGATAGTGAAAGCTTAAGCTCTTGTAATACTCATTTTTTTGCTGGTTTAGATAATTCATATTTAAGAGCCACAAAATACCAGCCAGAAAAAATGTATTTTTATATAAGCAATAATTCAATATCTGGAGTTAAAAATCTTTTGTCTAAAGATCCTTCAAAGGTAGATAAAGTTATTGCAATCATGGATAAAACACCATTAGCCGTTTCAATACAACAAGGAAACTTGGAAATTTTTAAATATTTATTAGAGCAAGGAGCCGATCCGCATTATAAACATAAAAATTTTGGATATTTTCATCATATTATTTCATGTAATCATAAATATCAAATAGATATGCTTGAAAAATTAATTTCTTTAGGCGTCAATGTGAATCAATGTGATTCAAGATTATATACTCCACTACACAGAGCAGCCATGAGAGGAAATACCAAAATTTGTAGTTTATTATTAGAAAACAATGCAGATCCAAATTTATTAGATATGAATGGAATTTCTGCGTTAAGATTAGCAATTTATCGAGGAGAATTACAATCGATTAAATTATTACTTTTGTATAATAGTAAAATAGAAAAAGGTATGGAAAAGGTAGCATGTTTATATCGAAACACACATCAATATTCCACAATTATTAAAACATTACAAATTTTTCCAATTTTGAAAAACTATATTGTAATTCATCAAATCTTGGAATTTTTATAACAACAAAAGATTAATTATAATTTAAATAATTCTATTAGCCTATAAAATTATGAAAATTTTATATGGAATAGAAAATAATTACAAAAATGTGACCTTTGATATATTGGTAAAATGTCGTATAGATAATGATATAATTTCAATACCTGCAACGGATGAAAAAAGAGCTGAACTTTTAGGAGATCCGGTACCCAATGTATTAAAACATATTAGTCTTGTGATTGATGCTAATGAAAGCATACAGCTGTATAATTCTTTTATTCAGCAATTTTATAACAACAAAAAATTAAAAATTTTAAATCTAGTATTATATTCCAATGATGAATATTATAATCAAATGTATGAAATAACTAGAAATTTTTACAAGGATTTTTGTCCTGACGTTGAAACTATATATTATAGATATTCGAATCAAGAAAGCTTTCACAATCCCTATATGGAAAATGATGTACTAAATATTTTTGGTTACGAATCTAGAATTCCTGGCATTTTGAAAAAAACGATCGAGGCTTTACAATACGTAAAAGATAAAGAGTTTGATTATATTATTCGGTCCAATATAAGCACAATTGTAAATTTCAAGCTTTTAGAACAAAAATTAATTGATACAATGCCCAATTATGCTTCAGGTCAAATTATAAACTTAAAATGGCAACCTGAAAATGATCATATTGGTGAATTATTATATTATGGGCTACCATTTGCGAGTGGCACCAGTATTATTTTTTCTAAAAATTTGTTGCATCAAATATTGGAAAATCAAAAAGAAATCGATTATAAAACAATCGATGATGTATCGATTGGTGCTTTGATCCAAAAGAAATTTCCTCAAATTCAACCAGTGCATCTTGGATATTTCATTGAAGTAGAAGATGTGCAAAATTTACCCTATAAAAGCACTATTTTTTATAGAAATAAACACAACGATCGACAAATGGATATTGAAAATATTCAATATATTTGCAAAAAATTATCAAATAAAAACGTATATCCTATTACTTGTGTATTAAATACAAATTTAATTCATTAAATCTTGGGTATTCCTATTAATGAAAAAGAAATTCAAGATCTAGTCAATTTTTTAAATAAAAGTTAACCACCAGTCTTTATTTAATTTTTTTTTGGCCGGTAACCATCTTGAATTATTATAAATGTTTCGTCCTCTTACTATAACATCTTCATAAAATAGTAATCCGTTTTTTTCAAAAAATTTTTTCAAATACATTTTAGTATCAAAGCTTTGATTTGAATCATTTATAATTTGTTGAAAGTTTTCCAAAAATATTTGTACTTCAGGGAATTCAATTTCTACCTGATAATAAATTAGTTGAGAAACGATTTCGTTCAATTGTTGAATTGAAAAGGGTTTATTATCAAAAGGATTAGAAGGTAATCGAAAACTTTCATCAAGGGTTACCAATGGAACTTGATCAACAAAGGTTTCATTGGCTATGGACATGCATAAATTTCCATGAAATAGACCTATGATGTCTTCAATAGAAAATCCATACCATTTATTTCCATCGGGAACATTAATAATGACACCTTGAAAATCTTGTATTTGTTGTCCAGATGTTATTAACATACTGGAAATATATTGTTTTTTTCTTTGTTGAATATTAGTAATGGATTTGTAACATTGACGTAATATAGCAAAATAAAGCTCATTACGAGATTCCGGGATTTTTGACAAATTTTTAGTGATGGATAACTTTTTCATCTTATTTAATGTAGGTATGGTGGGAGAAACTTTTTTCGCCAATTGGAGAAAATCTAAAAAATTCATTTTATTAATAAATAGTTTTTAATAAAATGTATAAAGAATGTATAAATAATGTTTATAATGAAAATAAAGGTTTTATTTGGTCCAATTTATTTTTGACATTATTAATTTATCCTATAGAAATTTTATTATTGTCTTGGTTGTCTGGAATGATTTTTTTTAATCAAAAAAATGTTAAAAAGTTTTGGTTTTTTATTTGCATGTTTTTTTTGGCATTTATTCTTATAATGATTTTAAAATATGTTCGAGAGATGATTGATACCAAAATTATTCCTTCTATAAATACGAATGTTCGATTAGATTTATTTGATAAAACAACCAATAAAAAAGTAGGAATTCAATCTATTGAGAATGGAGAGTTACTAATAAAGTTACAAAATTTGCCCTATTTTATCTATTCTGGGTATATTAATTCAATGACTTTTATTATACCATTTATTCTTACATTTATAGCTTTTGCTGCATTTTTATTTTATATCAATTGGAAAATAGGGCTTTTTAGCTTATTTTATATGATTTCTTATTTTTTATTAATTGGTTTTTTTTATTTGAAAATTTGTAAATTAAGCTATCAACGTCATGTATGTGAAGTGAATCAAAGTAATGAATTTGTTGATATTTTAAGAAATAATGAAAACATTTCTCTCCATAATACATTTAAAACTGAAAAAGAACGTTTATCTTCAAAAGAAGACGATTTACAAAAATCCTTTAGAAAAGAATTAAGATTTATTAGTTTATATAGATTATCAATAATTGTTTTAATATCAGTCTACGCATTTATTGTTATTTTTATGGGATATTTATTTGTAAAAAACAATACATTACCAATGTTTAAACTAGTTATATTAGTGGTTGCAATTATTCTAATGATTCGAACGTTTGAAGCCCTTTTAAGAAAATTTTCAGATACAGTCATGAGTTTTGGACCCATTTGGAATGACAAAAAGTTTGAAAATACTATAAATAAAAATCAAATTCATTTTGGAACGATACAAAATTTATCAAACTACAACTTGGAAATTAAAGATGTAATTTATAAAATTGATAATATAGTTATTTTAGAAAACATTAATTTAATAATTCCTTATCAACAATCTGTGCTCATTACTGGAGATATTGGTTCTGGTAAAAGCACATTACTTAAAATGATTTGCGGGTATTATTTTACAACTAGTGGTTCGATTACCTTTGATGGAGTTGATATAAAAAATATAGATATTGAACATCTGCGTAACAATGTAACCATGATGCATCAAAAGATTGAATTGTTTAAACGAAGTGTTTTGGAAAATATATTTTATGGAATGAATTTATCAGAACAAGAACAAATGTCAAAATTAGAAAATTTGGAAATTTACCCATTTTTAGCAAGTTTTATTCAAAATAAAGATGCTACAAATTTATCTGGAGGACAAAAACAAATTGTTATTTTATTACGATGTTTTTTCAAAAATCCAAAAATTCTAATTTTGGACGAACCTACCGCCAATTTAGATCCTATTATAAAAAATATGATGATTAAAATTTTAAATTTGATGAAAAATAAATGCACCATTATTTGTGTCTCACACGATTCACAAATTTTTTCTTTATTTGAAAAAAGACTTGTCATGAAAAACGGTCAATTAGCAATCTATTCATAAATTTCAAGCCCTACTATATTTTTATTCCAGTTAATCTTTTCCTGTAAATATTCCATTAGAGCTCCTCCTCCTGTAGAGACATAAAAATGTTTGTGGTTTTTATTCTTAATCAATGATGCGGTTTCTCCTCCACCAATTATTATTTCTTTATTGGATTGTTTTTCCAAAAATTCTACAAATTTTAGACTACCCTTTGCATAATTTTCATGTTCAATCCATCCAAGAGTGCCATTCCAAAATATAATTTTTGATTTTTTCACCAAATTCATCAAAATTTCTAGACTTTCATCTCCAATATCATATACATTTATATCTGTATTATTAATATCTGGAATATAGGTTCGTACTTGAGTTTCTCCAAGAGGTCCATATCCATCTTTCATGACTACGATATTGTGTTTTGGATATTCTTGGTATTGTTTTGCTAGACCTCCAGTGACAAATACAATAGCATTGGGAATTTGTTGAAAAGACTGAATCAATGGTAATTTATCAGTAATCTTATTTCCTCCGATAATACATAATAAAGGTAAATTACTTTTTGTAAGAGAACAACAAGTTTCTAATTCTTTTTCAATCAAACCACCGTATCCATACGGTTTCTTAAAATCTTTCATTGCGTAGATACTCATATGTTTACGGTGTAAGCAACCAAATGCATCATTAATAAACACGTCACCCAAACTTTTATACATATCAATTATTTCATTTCCAGAATTATAATAAATATAATTAGTTTCTTCTGGATGAAAACGCAAGTTTTCCAATAAAAATATTTGTTCTTTTGATGTTTCCAATAAATTTCTTGTATCATCGTTAATACCATCAGGTAAAAAAACTATTGTTCTTTCCAAATACTTTTCCAATAAAGGTTTTACAATTAAAAGAGAAAAGTTGGAGTCTTTTCCATTGGGACGCCCTAAATGAGAAGTCAAAAGAATGTATTTAGGATTACAATCAAGAATAGTTTTTATAGTTGGGATACATGATTGAATTCTAAAATCATCAACAACCAACAATTTATTTATAGGAACATTTAAATCTAAACGCAACACAATTTTTTGATTTTTCAAGTGTAAATTAGTATACAAATACTTGGACAAAATTTTTGATGAATTAAAACGATACATTGTCGTTACTAATCGAATTAGTTGAGCAGAATAGGACCATTCATTATCATACCAAACCATTAATTTACACTTACTTATTCCTGTTGAAATGGAAGCTTTAACATCTAATATAGTAGGTGTGGTGGTCGTTAAAAAATCGCAACTAACTAGATTTTTTTCACAAACATTGTAAATATTTTTGTATTGTGAATGTTTGTACAATAAATTCTTGACATCATCCAGTGAGATTGGTTGTTGACAATCGACATTTATATCACAAAGAGAACAATTTAAAACAGGGACTCGAAGACTAGTTCCAAACACTTTTCCTACAAGATTTGGTAAAACTTTAGTTATATTTGAAGATGCACCCGTAGTATGAGGAATAATATTATTCAAAATAGTGCGATGAGTTCGTAAATTTTTATGAATAACATCTACCGTGTTTTGAGAAGCTGTTGTAGAATGAATGGTAGTAAATACACAGTGATTGATTGAAAAATTATCATCGATTAATTTTAATAATGGGGAGATACAATTTGTTGTACAGGAAGATCCTGAAACAATTGGTTCTCCATGATAATTAAAATCATTTACTCCATAAATATATACAGGAGTTTCATCTTTAGCTGGTGCACTCATCACTAAAAAATCTACTTTGTGTTTCGAAGCTTTTTCTAAAGTTAAAAAAGCTCCTGTTGCATCTATTATATATTCACAGCCTTCGCTACGCCAATCACAACCTTCTCTGCTTGAAATTAGTGTTACTTTGTGTTGATTAATTCTAAAGGTTTTATCATTCAAAATTTCAAAATCAAAATTTTTGGAATAATGATGTGTGCTATCATATAATAAATAATCTAAAATGTCCGTAACTTTTATAAATGTATTAATACATTGAATTTGAAATAAAGGATTTTCCAAAAGTTGTAAAAATACACATTTTCCTATTCTTCCAAAACCATTAATTCCAATATAGATCATTTTTTATACTCTAAATAATTCATCTAGATTTTCATCAATTTTTATTGGGAAAAGTTGTAACCAATATAATTAAATGACAAATCACTATCAATATAGGGAATTAAACATGTTCCAGATACACAAAAATACCCATTTCCTACATTGGAAACGTATAAACTAGAATAGACTTGAGCATATTCTTCTGTTGGAGTAACTACTATAATGGATTCCGGGGTAACTTGTGGATTATAAACTTTTACGGAAGAAACATCACAACAAGATTTAGAGGACAATTGAGATTTACCTGCAAAAATATTTTTTGAACCAGGTAGACCTGTAACTCCTTGTAACCCTGTAACTCCTTGAGGACCTGTAACGCCATTTTCTCCCTTTGGACCTTGTTCTCCTGTAACTCCATTTAGACCTTGAATACCTTGAGGACCTTGTAAACCTTGTATACCTTGTGGACCGGTGTCTCCCTTGTCGCCTTTTTCACCTTGGTAACCCCTGTCTCCCTGGTCTCCCTTGTCACCCTTGTCTCCCTTGTCACCCTTGTCTCCCTTGTCGCCTTTTTCTCCAGGATAACCCCTGTCACCCATGTCGCCTTTGTCACCTTTGTCGCCTTTGTCACCCTTGTCGCCTTTGTCACCCTTGTCGCCTTTGTCACCTTGTGAACCAGCGAGTCCCTGTTCGCCTTTTAGACCCTGCGGACCCATTTCTCCGCGTTCCCCTTGGATACCTTGTACTCCTTGTGGACCTGTAACTCCTTGATGACCTTGGGAACCTTGAATTCCAGGGGCTCCTGGATAGCCTTGTAATCCCGGAAATCCTTGCTCTCCTTGAATACCAGTAGCTCCAATAGGTCCAGGCTTTCCTATTGGACCAGGTTCTCCAATGGGACCAACTGGACCTTGACTACCTGTGGCTCCTCTTTCACATTTACATTTTTCACCACACAAATTGTTAAAACAATCTAGATTAGAGTTTAAATACATTGTCTATGAATTATAAATATTTTTTCAAAAAAAAAGCAAAAAATGTTTATCTAAAATAGAATGAAACATCAATTGAATAAAAACGAATCATTATATATTGGTGACGCGTTATATAGTATCAATAAAAAATTTATGACTGTATTACAAAATGATGGAAATTTTGTAATTTATCATTGTGCTAGCAATCGATCCTTATGGCATACCAATACTTTTGGAGATACTAAAAATCTAATATTACAAGAAGATGGCAACTTGGTTTTATATTCAAAAAGTAAACCAGTTTGGGCATCCCATACTCGTTCCGGACATTCACTAGTAATCCAAGATGATGGAAATCTAGTTTTATATAACAAAAACAATAAAGCTGTTTGGAACTCTGGCTCTTGTAAATATACTTTTAATTATTATTTACAACATTTTGACCCAAAAGGAATGGAAAAAATACTATTAGAAAAAGTAATTGAATATACAAGTCAAAAAGAAATTTCTCCAGACTTTGATTTACAATTTATCAAGTTAATTAAAGATTTACATTACTGTTTTGGACATTTTAAAATGGACTCTAAAAAAAATGTTTCCTGCGACGTGTATGGAATCATCTCTTTACAAGGTGAATCTTTTAGAAATATTTTAATTTCTAAAATTAACAATTTGAAATCCAATATTGATTTACCATTTAGTTTTTTTATTCAATTCGAGGATGGAATTGATTATCCAGAAAATGTGTTGGAATTTATTAAAAAACATGTCATTGTTCTTTCTGCTTATTCAAAAATAGGCAGAGAAAATATTGAAATTTTAATTCCTGATATCTACATGATGGAACCAAAATTTAGAGAGGCATTTTACAAAACCAAGAATAATATAATCCCCTTTAATCAACGAATAAGTATTGCAAAATTTAGAGGATCTCAAACTGGCGGGCTATATAATATTGAGGAAGTGAAAAAAATGGAAATACCTAGATTAAAAGCGGCTCATCTTTCAAAAGAATTTCCTCAATATTTAGATTCAAAAATAATGAATACCTATGATTGTCAAAATAACGGAGGTCAAGAGTATATTAATTATATGACAATAACCTTTGGAGAACCTTCAAAACCGGAACCTATGGAAAAGTTTAATAAAAACCGTTATTTAATTTGTTTTGATGGAAATAACGCCCCACCATTTGCAAGACCAGAAACAATCATGGTATCTGGATCGGTTCCATTTTTTCAAACCGAATATATCAAATACTGGAGTTGTTTTTTACAAGATCACTATAATTATATTTTTATCGAAAAAGACTTGTCCAATTTAATTAGTTCTATAAAAGAAATGAATTCTAATTTTGAAATGTCGAAACAAATTGCCAAAAAAGCAAAAATTTTAGCAGAGCAAGTCATGACTCCGGAATTTCAAGACAAGTATTTAACCTCAGTTTTAAATTTAATTAGTCGTTTTTATTAAAAAATCAATTCTTTTTTTATCGTAACAATACATCAAATCCATTCCCGCCAAAACTGTCAAACAATGAAAAGGATACAATCCAGACACAAAACCCAAACCTCCACCGATTGCCGTGTAAGTTATTGGTCGTATTAAAAAACCATTTTCGTACTTGAAAATATCTTTAATACTAGCAAAAAATCCAACCATTCCTCCTGCCATAGCAAGAGAGTCTTTAAGAATATTGGTTACAGGAACTTTTTCTATTCTTTTTTGAATTATTTTGGAAACAAAAGGGATCATATTTTTTGTATTTTTTAAATATTCTTGTTGAAGTTTCAATTTTTAAAGAAAATTTTCTAAACAACAAAAACACAACAACAATTCTAAAATAGGTAAACATGAATTTCTGGGAGGAGGATAATAAGTTGGTTGTTGAACATAAATAACACGTGGTTGTTCAGGTTGTGGAACATAATATCTTTCTGTATTATGGACAGGATAAGGATGCTCATAATAAGAAGGAGCAGAGGGTTGATTCATTTTATTTTTAAAATGAAATTAAAAAAATGAATTTCATTTTTCCTTTACCCCATATGGGACTCGAACCCATGACCTTGAGCTTAGAAGGCTCACGCGCTATCCAACTGCGCTAATAGGGCTTTACAATGATGATCACTAATTTTTAAATTAATTTTTTTATAATAAAATGTCGATTAGGATAAATCAAATCGCAAATTATACAACAGGAGTTACAGCAGAGGAAAGTAGTATAGTTCTAGATTTATTAAATAGTAAGGATGTCGAAATAAATTCTAAAAATGTAGAAATTTTTAAAAAAATTAAAAAACTACCAAATTGTACTTCATTGAGCTGTAGAGACTGTAATCTTACAAAATTACCAGAATTACGTAAATGTAATTATTTGTATTGCCAACGGAATCAATTAACACAATTACCATTTCTACCTGTATGTTGGATTTTAGATTGTAGTCATAATCAGTTGACAAAATTACCATATTTATTTGAATGTTTGGTTTTACGTTGTAAAAATAATATATTAACTGAATTACATTTAGGAAGATGTACTGAATTAGATTGCTCTAATAATGAAATAATCAACTTACCAAACTTACCAAATTGTCAAAAACTTGATTGTTCAAACAATAAAATTACTAGACTACCTGAAATACAAAAATGTAAAGAATTACATTGCCAATCAAATCGTTTAAGTAATTTACCAAAAGATGTATCTAATATTGAATTCTTAAATTGCTCTAATAATGAATTCACTGAATTACCACAATTACAAAAATGTAAAATTTTAATTTGCCAAAAAAATCAATTGAGCGAATTACCTAGTTTACCAAAATTTTGTAAAACATTGGATTGCCAATCTAATCGTATAAAACATTTACCAGATTTACTTTCTTGTAAAATATTGGATTGTTCCATTAATGAATTAACTGAAATTCAAGAATTACCAAAATGTGAAAAACTCAATTGTTCCATGAATCAAATAACTATTTTACCAGTAAATTTACCAGAATGTAAAGAATTAGATTGCTCTATCAATGAAATAATTCAATTACCAAATTTACCTCAATGTGAAAAATTAGACTGTTCCTACAATCCAATAAAAAAGTTACCCGATTTACCTAATTGTCCTAATCCTGATATACATCATACTCCTATCGAACAATATATGATTCTAAAACAAATTTGCTTCGAAAATGCTTTAAAAGATTTTCAGGGTCCTTGTGATGATTTTATTGATCAATTAAAATTGGAAATTCCAGAAATTACTTTATTCGATTTGAAATTAATTGAAAGTATGGTCTTTAGAAATGATTTAAATCACAGTTTACAAATTATAAAGCAATTAGCTACCAAAAAACCAATTGTTCAAGAGCAATTAGAAATATTTAAACAACTTTTTGAACGAATCAAAACTGCCGAACATGAATCTAATGATCAAATGCAAAAGAAAATGTTTGTTGGATTTCATAGCTTGGACAAATCAAACGTTTCCAGTTTCAAATCAAATGCCTATAATGCTATTTTAGCGTTTAGACAATTGGAAAAACTAAATTCTCAAGATTTGAATAAATTTGTAAATTATTTACAAACCATGGATCCCAAAGGATGTTTAGATTACAAGGTTGATTTTATTCGTGCTTTTTTTGATAATGAATATATTGCGGATTACCATCAACCATTTTTAACTAATGTTTCTCAAATTATAAATTCTGTTTTAAAAGAGCAAGGAAAAATCTCTCTTGATAAATTGATAAATTTGCTTAATACTAATTCTGGATTCAAAAATTTTTTGTTTGCGATTATAAGTCATGGATTGCCCTATGGAGGTGTAGTATGGATTAAATACTATACCAATGCTAAAATGAAGCAAAGTCAAATTTACAAAAAATATCAAAAACAATTAAACTTTATAGATATAAAAAATAAATATCCATTTTTTAATTGGAAATTTATAACTAAAAAAGATTTAAAAGGTCAAGATCAAAAACAACTCACAAGATTATGGTCATCCGGTAAACAAACGATAGGAGGTTTTATTTATAATGGCCAAAAAGGAAAAGAGTTTATTCAAGAATTAATTCAATACATGATGGATTCCTATATACTGGATTGGGAAAAAGATAGAAAAACCGGAATCATTTATTTATTACCCTAAATATAAACTCATTTGTATTTGCTTTTGAGAAAATCCACAAGATTCATAAAATTTTTGATTTTTTTCTAAACAATCCAAAATGATCTTGTAACATTTATTTCGAAAGGCAATCTCTTTTACTTTTTCCATCATCTGTTTACCAAGACCTTTTTTTTGATATTCCGGATGAACTACTACATCTTCCACATGTAAAACAAATGAGCCATTATGTATTAATTTGGGTTCTATAATACATGTCATACTACCAATAATTTTATTATTCATTTCCAAAACCCATACTTGATGGTTATCACAGAGTTTTTGAACAAAAAATTCAAAATATTCTCTAGACATTGTTTCTGGAGACTCTGTCAAAATTTCCAACAATTGTATATAGTCTTTATCATAATCCGCGCAACTTAAAAGTCTCATTTATTCATTACTTTCTTTTTAAAAATTACTTGGGAGGCAGTTCACTAATCTGTTTCATGATACGTTCTACGTCGTCCTTGGTCTGGTATCCCAAGACATCTTCTGTCACAGGAGTGTCGTAAACAATTCTATTATATTTATCCGTCACCGCCACCTCGAAAAGTCCTCGATTTCCTCCGTAGCTACCACTATGCCTAATTACACTACATCCATAACCATTAGGAAATTGGTGCCTGCCTTGAATGCCATCGTAAATCTTTGTAATCGTAAGCAATTCGAACATGGGAAGCGTCCTGGGTTTTTGGGTTGAAATCTGGATTTGTAAAAAAAAATTGGTTAATCTCTTGAAGTCTTGTCGTTGAAAGTTACTTTTTTTTTTTAAAAAATTTTTAAAAAATCAATTTTTTAGGGTTAAATCATAATCCAAGAGCTTTCCTGTCTTGATGTTGTTGCTTTTTGCGTTTATCCTTTTCAGTTCTTGCTTGACTCCATAAAGGACTTTTCAATGAATTATTATAATAATCTGCAATTTTTTCTTGTTGTATTTCTCGCTTTTCCAAGTCTTGTAGATCTAGTTTATAATTTATTAATTGATCTTTTAATTCATTCTTATAAATTGTGTTTAATATATTATATAAATGATATTTGTCTGGATTACTTTGCAAGTACAATTTTAAATCTTCAAAAAATTCAATGATACATTTTTTTTTTCCCTTGGCAAGTGGTTTAATTTTGTTCTCTTCTAAAAAAGGTATAAACCAATCATCATAAAACCGTGTGGCATCTACTCTGTTAAAAAAATCTAAATTATTTAATATTACTTTGAGTCCAGCTATAAATATGTCTTCATTTCTCGAAGTCCTTGAGACCCACGATTTAAAAGTAATCATACAATGGATTGTTTTTTTTTTTAATTGAAGAAATTGTTGTGACATTTTTTTATTAGTCAATAAAAAATAAAAAATTAAATCCATTCCCAGTTTGTAGCCTTTTGCCTGTAGATATCAAAGTCATAATATTCCATGAATTGACTATCTGATACATCAACATCTTTGAATAGAGGACATTTATAGGAGTAGATATAAAATGTAAAATGAGACATTTTTTCTTTACGTACCTGTTGAATGTTGTAAATTTCAGGAGAACAAGAATATAAAATTAACTCATCGGCTGTATTTTGGACAAGATTGTCTTGGCCTACAATCCACCAATCATGAGCTATTTTTTCATTATAAGTTATCCGATCAATTCCAATCTTTGACAATTCCATGGAAATAATATTTTCATTTATTTCGTCATGCATGTCAAATGAATTTCTCATATTTTCAATATTTCCACGTAAACCAAAACTCATTTGATGTTGCATTCCAATAGAATGTTCCATAACCATTCTATGATCACAAGCTTGAAAAATAACAAATGCCATACTCATAAAATTTTCTCCAATACACTCTACCGTGATATTTCTACTTTGTAAAGATCTTATATATTGAATTAAATGAGAACCAGCATGAACGGAACCACCAGGACTATTAATAAACAAGGTTGTTTTTTGAGTTTCATTGATTGCTTGTTGAACTTTTGGATCATTTAATTCCCACAATATTGCATCCACTGAATTTCTAGTTACAGGACCAATTAAATTAATAAAATGATTGTTTTCCAAAACAATATGTTTTAAACTAGAAACTGAACAAGTCAAAAGAGAAACTACAAAACCAAGAAGCCATTTCATTTTCTACCATTTAGAAAAATAATAATTAAAATAATCACCAAAAAAAATAAAACTGCAAACACAATAAAATAATTTCTAAATTTTTTACAAGGGTTTTTCATAGATTCATAAAATTCTTGATACACATGATTATACTTTTGTTTAAAACTGACATGTATGACACACGGTTTTATAATTTGATCACTAACTGTAATGTGTTTATAATTTTTGGTTTTTTGTAAATGTAAATAAACCAAATCCCAATCGTCTGTTGGATTATAAAAAACTTTACATTGACTATCTAATTGGACTTTTTTATTAGCTAAAGAATCATTAATGGCGATAAAAGTTCCAAAAGCAGTTTGATCATTTTGTTTATATACAAGAGGTTGTACATGAATAGGATTCTTGAAAAAATCCAACACTTTTTGGAAAAAAAGCCCCATTGCAAAAGCCTTTCCCATTATATTTCCGGCATTTAAATATCGATAGGGACTATCTGGATAGTGTTGATGAAAATAACCTCTATATTTGTCATCTTGCCAACTATACCATTTTTCTGCACTGAATAATACATCACAATTCAAAGATAAAAATTTTTTGGCTGTGTATCCCGGAGGTTGTGCAAAAAAAGTATCCGTAGCGTCGACAAACATACAAAGAGTTTCCGGATTTACTTTTGAAAGAGCGTCACATTGTTTGGCATATTCTTCAATTCTTTTATAAGTATTAAAATCTCTATCATCTCTACCTAATACCGTAATATTGTAGCCTAGTTTATTTGCAGAATAAAATAACACTTCCGTTTCATTAATGTATTGATCTCCTTGAAAATTACAATAAGTAAAGGTATGAATCATACTTTTTTTATTTGACAATAACAAATAAAAAATTTAAAAACTTTTTTCCTTTTCCAAAAATAACCGCTTACTATTAATAGATTGATGAAAAGCCAAGTTTTGATTTAAATTAAAACGACGAATCATTTTATAAAGATTCAACGGAGGATCTTCCATCATAAATTCCATCACCTTTTTACTAAAAATTCTGTTATTTTGACGATCTTGTAAATACCAATCATGACACTTTTTCATAATCAAAAATTCCTCTTTAGGTAATGTAATAAATTGATTTTTGATATAACGATTCACATAAAAATGATAAATCATTCTAGAAATTTTATGTAATGTATCCTCATACTGATCAAATATATCAGCAGATTTAGGATACAAATAATATAATAGTTTAAGTTTTTCAGGATCATTTCGTAATTCTAAAAATCGAAAACGAAGATTGGGATTATTTCCTCGAAGTTCAAAAAATTTCCAATAATCTTGATGAAAAATTCTTACTTGCTTTAATGATTCCTTATTACAAGCAATGATTCCCTGATATTCAAAACAATTGATTGCTTCCACTTTTTGTAACAATTCATCTACACTTGTTACCAAAACTTGTTCTGGTTTTGCAAATAATTCAAATTCTTTCATGGGAGGTAACGATGTATCTAGTTTTACAATAGGTCCCTTTTCAAAACTGCCCAAATACACAATTTTATCATTCTTATAATTATATTGGCACACTATTCTATTTTCAAAATTAGATTTCAACAAAAAACAATAAACTTTATTTTTATCCAAAATGGAATACAAAGACTCCAAAACCTTTTCAGACTTTGGTTTATCCATCATTCTTGCTAATAATGACTCGAACAAATCTCCAAAAGTATCTTTACATGACCAACGACTCTTAAACGCATCTAATTTTTTATGAGTCATTATATACCATTTTTCATTAATATTTGCAATTCTAATAAGCGTTGCTTCGATGGAATAAAAAAAGTTCCAATTTTCAATAGATCCAAGAACCGTTTCAATTTCTTCTTTTTCGTTTACAATGAATTGATTCGTATATCCAAATGACCCTACAATTTGTAATTTATCAACTTTATCAATGACAATTCCCCTTTGAGATTTTATACTATCTGGTGAATCATTATTACAATCTACATAATTCAACATTTCAAGCTTTTCATCTGCATCTGTGGTCTTGATATTTTCCATGACAACTAATTTTACTTTATAACCTTTTTTTATTTACTTAGATCAATTTTTTTTTCATGTTTCCCAAATCTCAATCATCTTGGATGCATAAGAAATTTCATTTCCCGTCCATCCAGCCATAATACTGGTTCTTGGAAGAATTTCTGGAATCAATGCATTGTCGTAGCCTGCTGTTTGAACAGTAAATACATTCAGTTTGGGATTTACTTGATTACGATGTCTGTGAATCAAGTCTATGACATTAATGTAAGGAGATGAATCAATTCTAAACCCTTGGTATTCAGTAGGGTTCGAACCGTAAAGTTTACCATGACCCGCTTGCATATCTGAGTAAATAAAAAGATGATCTGTCGAGCGGTCTTTTGATTCAAAAGCATGTTTAAACCAAAGCCAAATTCCGTTTTCTGTTTTTTGACCAACCGTTTTACCTAGTGTGTTAATTTCCTCCAATTGTTCCAAAATACCTCGATCTTTATTAACAGTGTACATTTCTAGTCGATCTCCAAAAAGGCCAACTTTTCCTCCTTTTGTTGCTTTAAGAGCAGCTAACAGACCAGATAAATTACCAATAGTAGCCACCGTTTGACTACCATAGGAGGAATTAAACGCTCCCCACGCTGATCCAGAATTATCACAGAGACTTACCACGTGTCCTGGTATTTCTGGTAAGCAAGCAAGAGCTCTTTCCATACATCTCTCCAAGCTATCTCGAATAAGAGAATAATTTTTTGATAAATGTTTTGAGAAAAAAAAATCTTTGGAATTTTTATTCTTTTGTCTATACAATTTCCATTCAAAACTCTTGGCATTTTTACTAGGAGGTTTTGGATCACTTTGAATCAAAAATTGTTGATACGCTGTATAATAACGAAAAGGAAACTGTTGTCCTCCTTTCACTCCGTTTTCCAATATTTCCAAAACTGGTTCCAATTGTTCTTGAGAAAGTAGGCTCGCCAAATTTCGCAAATTTCGTAACAAGGCCATGTGTGGAAACTTTTTACCCAAGATTTGAGTAATTTCCAACCAAGTCTTGCCTTGTGATCTCAATTGTTCCCAAGTATATTCTTGATCTCCTAAACAAAGCTTTTCTTGCCGAACAATCGTTCGAATAATTTCATTTTGACTGGATCGAGGATGACAAAGTCTAATAATATCAACAAGATGCGCCTTGTTAATATATTTGCTTGCTTGATAAATAGAAAGCTTTTCCAAGGAATCTTTCCAAGATCGTTTCAAAACACCAGGAAGCTTACTTTTTGAACCACTTTTTTTTAGATAATGTTCAAACTGAGAATAAATATCTGTAGGAATCTTAATACATTCATTAGCTAATTGACGAAACAATTTTGGATTTTCCTTATTGAATTTAGCTCGAGATACATGTAAAGCCGCTTCAACAATTATAATTTGTGGTCCCAGTCTCATAAAAGATTCATTCCGCAAACGAACTGCAAATCGAAGAACTGCTTCAAAATCATAATCCAACGCTTCTTTAAGAGACTCTATAAAAATATCTTCCACTGATTTATTTTTGAGCTCTTGATAAAGACAGGTTGAATGGATTTGATTGGGTAATGCATTCTTTGGTTCACGGTAATATTGAGGTTCACCAAGGATAGCGGATGACCATACAATTTCCATACGTGTGAGTGGGGTCATTACAAAATTTTCTTGTCCCATAAAATTTGTTTCCATAATTTAATAAAAGTCTTGTAAAAGGTAAAAGTTACCTTGAATTCCAAAAAATTCCAAAAAAATATCAATTTTTACTTTCTTTACAAAAAATTATTCTCCGTAAAATTCATCCAAATCAATTTCCGTATCCTCTAGCGCAAATTCAAGCTCATCCTCGTCATCTCTAGGTTCCTCTGTCTCTTCCACCAATTCCAATTCTTCTTCCGCCTTGACTATAATTTCATCACTGTTTTCTAGTTGACTCACAAAATTTTCAAGGTCAGTATGGTCAAGATCCGTAATCGCTATTTGTTCCATTTCATTTCCACTGACCAATTTGTCAAATTTTTCAACTACATTCCAATAACAAGGAGGACCACAAAGTTTACCAATAGCCTTTTTACCCGATGGAACCAAATCCGAGTTCAAAAAAGGGTTAGAATGTTCATCCAAATCCAAATCCAACATATCCAAAAACTGTTTACCTACATAAATGGAATCTAAATAATCTGTATGAATTTCAAGTTTACCCAAAATTTTTGGAGTAACCATTGGTAGTTGAATATTATATTCTCTAAATGTTCTATATAAAAACGTTCCTATAAATTGATGAAAAGCCGAATCCCAAACCTCGTTGATTTTTTTCTGTTGGTTTTCACTATAGGCATAAAATTCAGGAAAGACTAGACCTAACGGAGCCTCTAGAATTGTTTCAAAATTAAAAAAACACTCATTCAACTTGTAAGATAAAGAATGATGCAGATGTTCACATGGCTCGCGTTTTTTAATCCTCCCATAAAGATGATAAAACCGTTTAAAATATTCATAAACTGATAGAGACGATTCAATACCCAATAAGCTATACACTTTACCTAAGATTACCTGTCTATCTAAAATGTCTGCTAGACAAGGCAAAAGAGCCTTTTGTAAGCATAGTTCTAGTTTTTCATGGTTAAAAAGATCTTTTACCAATACTCTCTTTAGTGGTTCAAAACTTGTCATTTTGGGATCGTTTTTCCACGCTATTTCTTGTGCAAACAGTGTTTCGTCCTGGAGATACCACTTACCTGCCTTGTTATAGCAAACCTGAAATGCAACATTTTCTCCTGTATAAAAAATAGTTTTTTCTTGACGCGCTCCTGGCTTTCCATATTGCTCGTAAAAAACATTAGAAGGCTTAAACCAACCCTTTTTTATTTCTTTGCCGTAAAAAGAATGCTCACATTTGTCTTGAACACGAATCAAAATATCATAGTCTGACCAAGGACGTAGCTTTGAAATAAAAAATGAAAAATCAACAAAACTATTCACCAACGACTTGTTTGAGTTTGAAAAGCTACTCTTTTTTACACGGTCTGGAATTATCTCTGGCTTACTCGACAAGCCTTTGATAAATAAAAGCCGTTTCTTGAAATCATAGTCGTTGACTAGTTTTTCAAAAGACAACTTGGACGTTTTTTGTCGCTCTCTAATAAGAGAGTAGTCCTCCAAAGTCATGCTTCGAGCCTTGAACATACCCCTCTCTGAAGCCAAATAATCAAATAGCTTTTTAAGTTTCGACGCTTTTTCCTCCAAGGTCAGGGCGCCATTGTGGAAAATCATGTCCATGGGAGCATGTTTGTTTTTGTGGATAAAATCTTTAATAATGATTCTTGGATTGGTTTCAAATGAACAAGTCTGGAAAAAGTCGATATAAACCGAAATAGGGAGATGATCCATCAAGAGGTAATCTTTGATAAAGTTGAATTCAATAGAGGGGAAAAAGGCAATGTTATGCTGAACAGTTTCTTCAGCCTTTTCGATAGATGCCAAAAAATCAATGGCTTTCGATCCCATGGGTTGTGTAGCAAAAACATACTGAAAAAAGTTTTTATAAAAAAGACTCTCGTCCTTGGAGTCCAAATTGAATTTCTTAATGTGATCCATAGCTTATAAAGTTGTTTAAAACCTATAAAAAATATTTTTTATTCAATTTTTAATAGTATAAAAATCAAGGTTATAAAAATTTAAGTAAATAAAAAAAATGATTTGAAAAAAAAATAATGAAACGAAAATAAAAAATGAGCAATCTTCATTCGTTTTTACATGTTCATCGCACAGATAGTAAGCCTTCCCATATATCCATGATTAGTCCAAAAGGAAAATTTCTTTTAAGAGATGAAGATATGAAATCATTTTGGGAGCTTTATAATCTATTTGATCAATCTAAAGGTGTCGGTGAAATGCCTAATACCCCAAATCTTCCTATTGTAGTCGACGTCGATTTGAAGAAAGAAATTGTTGAAAATATTCAATTTTTGGAAAAACGTGTACTTTACAGTATAGATCATGTAAAAGTTATTGTTGGTATTTACCAAAAGGTTCTAACAGAAATAATCCAGAATTTGGATCCAGCTCATTTAGTTTGTTTTTTATTAGAAAAGAATGCCTATCTTTGCCAAGATAAGGATAAGACTTTTATGAAAAATGGTTTTCATTTACATTTTCCTTTTATTTTTCTAAACAAAGTTGTTCATCAAAACGATCTCATTCCTCGTATTAATATGGAAATTAAAAAGCTAAACGCTTCTGAGCTCCCTTTGGTTCCTAATGTTGAAAATTGTATTGATAAGCAATATATCAAAAATGCATGGTTATTATATGGTAGCCAAAAAGAATCCAATCAGCCTTATTTTGTCACTTGTGCGTTGAATTCTCAAACCAAAGTGGTTGAAAATTGGCAAGATTGTTTAGAAAATTATCAACTATTTGATCACAAAGGACAAAAAATTTCCTTTGACCATTTAGAGATTGAACAATATTTACCGCAAATTTTTAGCATTTCATTAAACCATCGAGAAAATTATCTATATGATATTAAGAGTGATTTACCTTCCATTACATCGGATAATAAAACAATGGGTATAAAAATGAAAAAGATTGTATATCCAGAAAACATTGAAAGCACTGCAAATTTGGTTGATAATTTGTTGGCTTGTCTTTCTGATGAACGAGCAGAAGATAGAAATGAATGGATGACGATTGGATGGATTTTATTCAATATTTTTCATGGTATTCAAGAGGGTTTTGATAAATGGATTGAATTTTCCAAACGATCTTCCAAGTTTCAAGAATCGGTATGCTTTTATGAATGGAACAAAATGAAACCTCGTGATTACACCATTGGTTCACTTAAATATATTGCAAAAAAAGACAATCCTGAATTGTATAAAAAAGCGATTGCAGAGCATACAGCTCCACTTTTTGATAAATGTTTAAAATTAGATGGATCTCACCATGATTTAGCGAATGTTTTATTTCAAAAGTATGAATCTGATTTTGTTTGCGCTTCGTTATCCCATAAAGTATGGTATCAATTTGATAATAATATTTGGGAAAAAGTCGATTTAGGATATACTTTGAGTTCCAAGATTTCTTCTGATTTAGTGAATGAATATGAAATAATTTGGAAAGATTTGATCAATAAAAGATGTTCTGCCGAGGAAGATGAAGCTCCTATGTTGAATAAACGTATTAAACAAGTTCAAAAATTAGTCAATAATCTAAAGTCCACTCCCTATAAAAATCATATCATGACTCAAGCAGCAGAAGTATTTTACTGTTCAAAATTTTTAAAAAAATTAGATACGAATCCTTATATTGTAGCATTTAATAATGGTGTTTACGATTTACAAAATCATATTTTCAGGGAAGGTCGTCCTGGAGACTATTTGAGTTTAAAAATGAATATTTCATATAATGACCATTATACTGAAAATTGTAAAGAAATCAAGGATTTACATTCTTTTTTTGAAAAGATTTTTCCAGATGCCGATGTTCGTGAATACTTTCTTGATCATGCTGCTGAAATTTTTATTGGGAGAAATCGTCACAAGACATTTCAGTTTTGGACTGGAAAGGGAAATAATGGAAAATCCATTACTCAAAATATTTTTGAACAAATGTTGGGTCCTTATAGTATCAAGTTACCCACGTCTCTTATTACAGGAAAACGAACCCAATCCAGTGCTGCTTGTCCTGAATTAGTTCGAGCTGGAAGTGGAGTTCGTTTTGCAACACTACAAGAACCTGATAAAAAGGATGTTCTCAACATTGGTATTCTTAAGGAATTATCAGGTAATGACACATTTTTTGCTCGTGGTTTGTATAAAGAAGGTACTGAAATTACTCCCATGTTTAAACCTGTTCTTATCTGTAATGATCCACCAATTGTTCCTCATAATGATAAGGCTTTTTGGAATCGTGTCAAGCTTATTCCATTTGAATCTACTTTTGATAGTGAATTAGCTCCCGAATCTTATGAAGAACAAGTTAATCAAAAAATATTTCCAAGAGATGAAAATTTTGAAGATAAAATTCCTAGAATGTTGGAACCGTTTGCATGGTTTTTGTTAAACAGACTAAAGACAAAACCTATGAATAAAAAAGAACCATTAAAAGTAATTTTGGCTACAAATAATTACAAGAAAAAGAATGATATTTTCAAACAATTCGTGGATGAGTATGTGGAAGAAAAGGAAGGAAAAATTATTACTCATTTGGAAATGTATAGTATGTTTAAAGATTGGCAAAAAGAATCTTGTCCTAATAATCCTTGTCCTGACAGAAGCGAATTTATGGATTATTTTAATGAGCTTTGGGGTAATTGTGTAAAGGGTGTATGGAAAGACAAGTATTTGAGAGGTCCAATTGATAACTCTTGATAAGATTAAACAACGATGGTTACAATTAATAAAAAATTAAAAATTAATATTTATGATCTAGCCGGACTTTAAATCTTGTTAGAATATTTTTAGTAGATAAAAATTGATAAATTAAAATTCAATGATAATTTTGTAAATGTTACATCAACATATAATTATTTATATTTTAGATTATTGTTGTCTTGAAAGTCTTTATGAAATTTTTATAAAAAACAAGATATTACCTAAAAAAGAATTTTGTAAGCAAAAAAAATTACTTGAAAAAAAACTTGCCTACATTTATACCAATTTTCCAAAACCCTTGATAAATTTGTTAGGCGGGCCTGGTAAAATGATTTCCTACCCTCGACTTTTATGGAATGATAAATTTTTAGGTTTTACAGGATATATTGACAGAATTGTATCCCAAGACATTACATCTACAATCATGTTGGGGAAAGATCCTTGGGACCGTAGTTTTGTAACTCTACGATATTGTCACCGAGACCTTTCTCTTTTACATAAAAATCCAAAAATTGTTACTTTATTTCAAAGATACGTTAATGATTTAGAAACATGGACGCATGGATCCTTTGGATCTTGTAGTTTTATGGGGAATGGGTATTTTTTACAGAATGGAAAAATCAAACATGAAACTGAAAAATCCATAATTCAACTTTTGTCTAAAAAAGAACAAACCTATTTGCTTGTATAAAAAATGAATAATGTAAATTTTTTTAATCGCTTAAAAAAATTAATGGATTCCACATTTGAAGATTTTGAATTTAATTGTAATGTAAGTTTAAACAGTTTTATCAAGAAAGAAAGTAATCGAAAAACGATTGCAAAAATGTTGTGGAGATTAGCCAATCAAGACCCAATTTATGCAAATTACTTGTGTTTTGAAATTATGGCTGATTTTTTGTGTTATTTTAAATTACAAGATACATTTCAAAATATAAAAAATAAAAAAATAGGTTGGAATCACGCTAATTTTGAAAATTTGGATAGAAAACAAAAAGAATACGATGATTTTTTGGTTAATCCTCCTCAAGTAGAAGAAGGTGTTATTGAATGTCACAAATGTGGGAGTAAAAAGACTTTTTCATTTTCTAAACAAACTAGAAGAGCAGATGAGTCGGCTACAGTTTTTGTTCGTTGTAGTAACTGTGGTAATACATTCAAGATGTAAGTTATCGAATTTTAATATCCCCAATTTGGCTCTTAAAAGTTGTATTCAATTCTTCAATACTATCGTCCAAAAATCTTTCTAGATTTTTTGTCTGGGTAATAATTTCAGTGACTGTAATTTCTTTTGCCATAGCTTGCTGAAAAAACGGAACCATGACCTGACGGACTGTATCCAATAGCTCACTAATGCGAACATCCTTTTGTCGCTGAATTTCACGCTTAATAAGCGTCTTTTTATAATAATCCTCGTTGATTTTATTTCTCAAAAACAAAATACGAAGATCAGTGTTATCCTTGGCTAGTTTGTCGCGATAAGTTTGGGCTTCCCAGTTGATAATGTGATTAAGTCGCTGATGAATCTTTTGAAATTCCACATTTAATCTAATTTCAGGAGGATAATAAGCTAAACGCCATATTCGCTCTTGATCACAATGATTTCCTTGTCGAGGAGCCAAATTTTGAATACCGATACGAGCAGCCCATTCATAGTAATGAGGATTATGAATGGCTCCCCTTTCCATCTGTCCTGTTTGCCAATTAAAAGCGACATGACATCCAGGACACCACATTTGCGCGCATCCCTCTGTTTTTTGTATTCTAGTGGCACAATTAGGACACGGCTTGGAGCTTGAAGCTATCATTCTCCAGGTATCTACATTCTCGGGGAGACATTGATGTTCTTCTCCCTCTACTTTGTTTACATTACACTGTAGACAAGAATTCTTTTTGCAAAGGATACAGTGACCATTATCAAGAAATCCTTTACAGTTTGCTGTTGGGCATTGTCGAATATTGAAAAGGCCTTTTTCTTTTGGTGGCTCTGCTCTAAGATCTACATTGTGTAGTCTATTAAAAAGTACAACTTTATTGCGTTTAAGAGCTCGTTCTTTCTCTTCAATCTGTTTGATTTGCTCTTTAATCTTTTCTTTTTCAATCTCCCGAGCCACTAAGGGTATCGTGTCGGGAAAAAATGATCGCTCTCGGTTGAATAAAAGTGCGGATCGTATACTTTTCCAACCCAAAGACATGTAAGTTCTTGGAAGAACCTTGTTGACAAAAAAGAGATCCCATTGATGCTTACAGTGCATACAGTGAGGGTCCTCTAGAGAAGAGTCCATAAATTTTTTTACACACGTTACGCATGTTTTTTCCTGGCATTTTGGACACTCGATCGGCTTACGACTCGATCCATTCATTTCAAAACAACAAATTGAGCAGTCCATGATTGGTTTCTGTAAATTTGGTAAAAAAGTTTTAATAAGTCTTGGAATATAAAGTTGATATTCTATTGAAAAAAATTTTTTTTTTTCAATTTTTAAACTTTTTATGTCACCTATCAATTCCCATTTGAGACTTGTAATAAGAAGATAGAAAAATTCCCTGAGTTTCCAAAAAACGATTAAGTTTGCATTTTTCAATCTCTCCTGATTCTTTAGAATAAAAAATCCATTCCACTCGATATCCTTTTTTAGGAGCATCTTCTATCAATTTAGAAATACAATGAAAACATGGCTTTGAATTACCCAATTTACCCGTTTTACTTGTTTTAATGACACATAAATGAATCGGTTTTAATTTTTTATTATTGCGTAATGGTAACTTATTTAACGCATTTGCCTCTGCATGGATGGTTCTAACATAAGGTTGTTCCATTTTAAAATTCATTCCAAAAGACATGACATCAAAATTACGCTTGATATTACCTTTAAAAATAACGGCAACATGTTGAAAATATTTATTTCGATATTCATGTTGTTTTAAAAAATCCCTTTTTTTCATCATATCTTTAGTTAAATTTTCTATATGAGTGGCACACATAATTCTATTTTTTTTTATTTAAAGACTTTTTTGTATCAATTTTCTAAAAGATTTCTTATAAATAAATATGCCTTCTAGCGTATGGAAAGATACAGAATTATGGATATCACACGCACTTGTTTTTTTTCATTGTATTGTTAATTCTTATCCGGATTTTCCTTCTTCAAGGGATTACGAAAATTATTCAAAGTTTTTCAATTCATTAAAAAATATTTTACCGTGTAAAAAATGTAGAACTCATTACAATGATTGGTTAAGTAAAAAACCAGTGGAACAATATTTAACATCTAAAAATAGATTAAAAGTTTGGATCACCCATTTTCACAATTATATACATTTGTGTCTTGATCGACCTCAGCTTTTAAAATCATGTCAAGAGGGAGACGATATTATTCTAAATTTTGCACAAAAAAAAAGAAAATTTCTACAAGATACTGATTCCAATATTTGGAAATTTTCAAGATTATGGGGATCTCATGCATGGGTATTCTTACACGCAGTTTGTAATACTTATCCATCTAAACCTGATTATTATCAAAAAGGACACTATATGGACTTTTTTAATTCTTTAATTTATACTTTACCCTGTAAATTATGTCAACAACATTATGCTCAATGGCTTCAATATGAGCCAGTAAGAGATTGTTTAGGTTCCAAAAAATCATTAAAACAATGGATTTTTACTCTTCATAATCATGTAAATCAAAAACTATCCAAACCAATAATAAGAGATGTAAATAGAGGAGAACAAGAATTATTAACTTTTGCTGTCCATCATCAAGTTTTTTAATGTAATCTTTTTCTTTTCCTCTAATTTTTCATCACAAGGAGTTCTACACATTTTATGTCCATCTTCTTTTGGATTATGATAATAATTTGGAATCGTTTCCTGAATGACAAATCCCAAAGAGCTATATAATTTCAATGCGGGTAAATTATTTACTCTTACATTTAAATTACATGGACATTTGAAAGTATTTAAAGAGTGATTTAATAATTGACGTCCAATTCCATTTTTCCGATAATTTTCTTGAACTGCAAAAGAAATAATAGACTGTTCATCACAAAAAACATAACCAATTATATCACCACAAACTGCTACAAAAGAATGCTCTCTGCCGATATAAAATTGTTGATTCCAAAAAATTCGATCGTAATTTTCTGGTAAACATTCAACGTTAACTTTTATAATTTCAGGTATATCCATAAATTTTGCTAATCGAATGACAACTTTCATTTTTATTGTTGGTATTTTTTCCTTATTTTAGATTTTGACCATTGTAAAAAACATTTAAAGAAAAGAAGAGTAATAATCAAATCATGTATGACAATAGTGAAGAAAAAAAATTGAATTTAATAAGAGAGTTTCGAACCGTATTGGTTAGCTTTTTAGATGAATTGATTGAACAATTTCCACATGAAGGAGATTTCGTAATTATTCGAATCTTTATAAAAGATCAGGTGCCTATGGCGGATGTTTTGGGAAGGTTTATTCGAGATTTGTTACAATTTGAACATCAAGTAAAAGAGCGTAATGAAAGATTCTTTTTGGATAATTCATTACTTTATACAGGAGCTTCAATTGCAGACAATAAAGTAAATCATATGAAAAATTTATGGTTATCCAAGCAGTTAGATGATAATGACAGAGAAACTATTTGGCAATGGATGGATGCATTAATAAAGATTGCTAATCAATATTTAAAACAGTTTGGTTACATTAAAAATTGGGAAATAAAATCAATCAGTGCTTGAATTTGAAAAATTGTAATCAAATAAACGATTAGATTCTATAGACGAAACAGTATCATGGAATACTTTTTCTAATTTTGGAATTTCTTTTTGAATAATATCAAAAAAGGTTTGAACGCTAGAACAAATTTTCAACACTTTGGGTTTTATCATTTTGAAAATAAAGGCTTCAGATTTTGTTAATATTAATAAAAACACTATAAAAATTACAAATGTAAAAGAAAATTTTTGTCGATCCATATTATTTATTTGGAATATTTTATTTTTAATTTGTTTTTGACTTTTTGGGAACTCCACTTATAGCATTCATCGCATATAGAAAGGTATCTGAAAGATCATCAGCTTTGGAATGAGATTTAAAAATGGGCAACCATTTATCCTTTTGTTCTTGACAAAATTTATTTTCCAAAATCCATTCACAATATTTAATAGACAACCATTTTCGTTGAGCATATTTACCTTTTAATTCACATTTAATTTCTGGACCTGTATAGGCTTTTAATTTTTGAGATGCTCTCACAAATTTTATGGTAATTGGAGAATCTTTATAAAATTCTACAAACTTGCCATACAAAATATGACTAATTAATTTCATTTTTGGATTTAGAGCCGGTTGTAACTCAATATGTATACTAGTCAACCCTTTAAAGATGATTTCATTCTTATTATAAATATCATTAACTCTTTGAATAAACGCTTTGGCAATTTCTTGTAATGGATACTCATTTATATTTTTTTTCTTGAATTCATTGCTAGTCGCTTTTTCAATTTCTTTTGGAAAATGTTTTTCGCACGTAAAAATATCATTTGGACATTTTCTTTTACATTTTTTACCACAAATATTTCCATTTTTACATTTTTCTTGACAATAAAATTCATCTGTATCTAATACATTATATACTTCCCATAATAAGATTTCATAACTTGAATTCATAATACACATACTCAAATTACGAATACCAATATCAATACAAAGAGTAGTCATTTATTGTAAACACTGATATCATTAAATAAACATTTTTCAAAAAATAATAATATTTTGTATTTATAGATAATGCCATCTGGATTAGCTCTTGTCAACTTGATTGTTCCTCAAATTTCTTTACCTACCAAAGGAACTTGGGCCAACAATACTATGCCTTTTACCGGTAACTATTACCCAACTCAACTCACAGGAACCGGTCTCGTTTCCAAAACTGCCCTTGATTATTTCCCCCCAAGTGCTGCTGCCACTATTAATTATACTACTCCTGCTAATAGAGAAGTCATTGAAACTTATTTAGCTAATAACTTTAGTTTCTTTACATAAAATAGAATTTATTTACTGGCTCTAAATAAATTTTAAATTAAACATTTCCCAATAAAATCATAAAAATCAATGCCCTATTTTAAAAATGATAAAGTAAATATATTATTTATACACATTCCTAAAGCATGTGGAACAAGTCTCACTAATTATTTTTTAGACAAGCACAATATTTATAGAGATATAAATATTCATCCATATGCTATGATTGCTTATATTAAAACTTTCGAGGGAATTCATTATCACCATTTAGAATATTCTGTTATAAAATCTAATAAAGATTTCTTTTTAATTGATTTTAATAATTTGAATGTGATAACTTGTGTTCGAAACCCCTATGATCGTCTGGTGAGTGATTTATTTTGGTTATCATTAATTTCAAAAGAAACAAATCCTGAAAAAGTTTTTCTAGTGATTCGAGATAATTTTTTATTAGAGAGTAATTTGAAAAAATATGATAATCATCCTTTACCTCAATACAAGTATTTACTCGACACGGATGGATCATTTTTAAAAAATGTTACAATTTTACATACAGAAAGCATTCAAAAAGATTTAAATGCAATTGGATATCATGATTTTTGTAAAGTTGATAATGCATCGCAAAGCGATAAAATAAATTATTTAAACTATTTGAATCGACAATCTCTGGATTTAATCAATTCATTTTATGCCAAAGATTTTGAGTACTTTAATTATAATACAATGTAAGTTTGGCTGATTCAATCTTTCCTATTCCGGCTCCAAAGTTTTGAATATAGAGTCTCCATATCCCTTGTGAATTAAAAGTATCAAAAATAGAGAGGTCGTTAGAATCAGGAATTGATGGACAAGGGCTTGAAAACGAGGGTGAGCTTAATACATTTGGAGCAAAAATCCCACTTTGTCCTTGCCATGGAGTTAAATTGGATTGAATATCGGAAAAAGAAACATTTACTTTTTCAAGAGCATATTGTAATGGTGTAAGAACAGATACAGGAGGTTGCGATGGATATGTGGTACCTCCTGATTGATTGGTAGGAGCTAACGTATTAACATTGGGATTATAAAATAAAATGGCCCCTTTTCCGGTAGGATTTACTAAAGCTATTCCTAAATTAGTAAAATTAGAAATTGTCAAATTACTTATAAATAAACTGACATGTTTAATTTTTCGTGGGCAATTATTATTGATGACAAAAGAAATTGGGTATGAAGAGGCTGTTGTAGAATTTCGAATAGAAATATTGGTTTCAAGCGAATTGGTAGAAAAAGGTTTATTAGGCCTACATAGAGGTTGTAATTTAGCATTGGCTAGTAAATTAGCATAATAAGCATTATTATAGGCTTGTGAAAATCCACAATCATCCGATTCTGTACAATTATCGTTGCAATTATTCATTCTTCTATAAAATAAAATTTAATTTTTTTTTATTTATAGAAGAATGACAAATCTTATACCCAATTGTGTTTCTAATAATACTCAACTGACTTTTCAAAATTTAGGATCTCGTGTCGGTGAATTAGAATTGTATAAATTAAAACTTCCTTTCTATATTACCAATTATACATGCACGTGTCCAAACGCAGTCGTAGATTGGAGTACGGTATCTGCAAATCCTTCTAATATTAATTTACAACGAATTTGGAATATTACATTATCCTCTGTTGTAAAAAAAGATACCAGTCAATATGTTTTTACATTTTTACCCACAGACGGTACTCCTCTAACCGTTACCTTTGAAAATGAGTTAACTGGAGTTATTACTTATAATGGTGGAGTTTATGATGCTAATGAATTTATGAGCTATTCTTATGTTCCTAATGAAATTTTTATTCTTACCTTGACTTTACCAGATACTTTTGTTTTTAATAAAATATTACAATTTAATATTTGGATAAAAGATAATGTTGGTAGTGGTTCTACTACTTTTCCTTGGGGGACTACTTCTAGTATTTTAACCAATGTAGGTAATAATGTTCAGCTTCGTGGATTCAGTTTGACAGGAACAGAATATATTAGTTCTTTATATCCCTATGATACTTTTTATGATTTTACAAATAATTGTATCACGGAAAATTTTGTAAATTTTTTAAACACCATGGTTGAAATAACTAATAATACGAATACCATTCCAGCCCTAAGAATTCCAATGTGTGCTGATTATTTCTTGGCAGGATCTGCTACTCCTCCAACTGCTTGTAATGTAGCCTTTACTGCAACACAATATCAACAAATGATTATTGATCTTATTACAGCCGCTACTTCATCTGGATCAACCTTTACAGTCTCTACTACAACGGCATCCAACTATGGATCAGGAGGATCTACCGAGCTACTTACGGTAACAGGTGTTTCAAATGCTGTCATTATTTTAGATTTACATTGGAATTTTTCAACCGAAGCTCCTAAACAAAGTGCAAATGGAACAAGTGGTGCAAATTTCAATTCTGGACAACAATTACCACTTCCAGGTGTATTTGTCAGTGATGGGACAACAACTAATAGTGTTGCAGATAATACTTTGGATTTTTGGACAACCATGGGAGAAATTTTTGGAGTTGATTCAACGGGCACTTCTCTATTCTCTTCTAGTTCATATCCAAGTTTAAATATGACTATCAATTATGATGTGTTTACTAATATTTTCTTTGAGCTTTATAATGAACCTTATAGTGATCAATTGACTACTGATTCTACAGGAGGATATGTCAATTATTTTGCCTATTTACAATATTATCAAGCCTATATAAATGGCGGAGAATATTATTTACAAGGATCCAATACGTATAGTTCTGGATCATCTACCAATAGTTTATATTCTTTTACGGGACTTGGAACAATTTTTTGCACCCTAAGACAAACTGTTGGTGCCTATAATGTTTGTATCTTTGGTGGTTCAGAACAATATTCATGGATGAATATAAATTATGCTTATAGTAGTTCTAATCCTACGGATCAACCAGGACAATTTAACTATGCTAATGGTGGTTCTAATGGAACCGTAAATCCAACCACATCAGAGACCACTATTTACAATACTTATAATTGTTTTACATGTTTAATGGATGCCATTACCAATACAAATACCAATTCTGGAACGACAAATCAAGTAGTCATTACTCCTGGAGGCAGTAGTTATTTCTCTGCACAAGAATTTAATAATTGTATGATGAATCTCCATCCTTATTGTGGACTTTATAGTGGAGCAACAAAAGCTCCTGGTCTATATAATGTAGATGGTTATGGGACTTATAATGCTTTACCTGGTTTTGGACAAATGTTGTATTGTTTACAAAATAGTTCCTTTAACAACTTTTATGTTCCTATTCCAATTATTTGTACAGAATTTGGTACTTATGACTTACCTTGGGGAGCATATTATGGCACAGCTAGTTCAAATCCTTTAACTTATTGTTATAATGTATCAGGAAGCGATACGGCTACCATCAACGGTACATCCTATACCAATCCTAATATCACTTACCCTAATCCTCCTAATTATGGGGTATCCACCATTACTTTAGGAACTCCCTACTATACAGGTAATTGGGTTAATAGTGCTACAGGAAATTTAGTTTTTGGTCCTCCAGTTATTGGATATTTGGAGGATATGAATAATTTTAATGTAAATTTCTGTATTTGGGCTTGGCGACCTAATGAAGGAGGAAATGGTAATGGTTACAATTACAACCAAAGTTCAACTTATGGTTGGTCAGCAACAAATCCAGACATTGTTTCCGGAACTTATTCTACTCCAGGAAATTATATTACCAGTACCGATGGAACTTTCCTCAACAGTTTTGTTACTACAAGCACACAATCACAAACACAAGACCCTGAATTTACCTATGGTTCTATAACCAATGATCCTTATAACGGAATGGATTTTCAATATATTTTTAATAATTATTTCTAACGAAAAAGTGAATACTCATGTTTTTTTTAAACGTTGATAAAAATGACAATTGAAATTCTAAAAGTAAAAGATTTTTATTTACAATTTATCCTAAAAAATAGTGATATTTCTATTGCCAATGCAATTCGTAGAATATTAATTGCAGAAATTCCAACAATGGCCATTGACGTTGTAACATTTGAAATTAATTCTTCAATTCAACAGGATGAGTTTCTCGCTCACAGACTTGGACTTGTGCCTTTAATTTCGAATTGTGACTTATTTGCCGAAACTAAAGATTGCCATTGTTCTAATGGTTGTACAAAATGTATTGTAAAGTTAAGTTGTGATGTAAATTATGCTGAAAAAGCAAAATTACTTGGATTTACTGAGAATCAACCAGTATATTTGACCTCTTTGGATATACAATCGGATAATAATTCTCTCGTCAAACCAGTAGTTTATAAAAATATTTCTCATGGAATCCAAATAGCAAAGCTAAATCCTGGACAATGTATTAAATTTAAAGCTACCGCAAAATTAGGAATAGGAAAATACCATGCAAAATGGTCTCCAATATCTATTGCTACGTTTGTCCCAAGTGAAAATAATTCATTTGTATTTAATATGGAAACTAATGGTTCTCTTACTGCGCTTGATGCTTTAAAAAAAGCGTTGGATATTTTATATGAAAAATTAAATCAAATCAACCCAAATTTAAATTTTGAATAATATAAATGTGGATCTTGGAAAATGTTTTGGAATTTATTTCATACCCATGTCATTCCTGTCACAATGTATGGAAAGGAGAAGTAGAATGGTTTAGTCAAAATAAATTTGTATTTTGTAGTCCAGAGTGTTATTTTTCGGTTTTAATTTAGGATTATTTTTTAACCATACCTCATAAAAACAATCATTTAATGGATTAGGAGGCCATGTTCCTTTTACTGTAGTGCTACAATAAAATCCCTCTTGTATAAACTTGTTGGATACAAAATTTTTTTGTTCCACTCATTTTCAATTAAAATCTTTTCAATACCTTTTAAAAAATCCGGCTCATCTTTTAAAATGTAATAAAATGAACCTTCACAGTCTAAAACTAGTACGTTAAATTTATAAGGATATAATTTTTTTAATTCTGTCCATGAAATAGTTTCAATTTGAAACCATTTTTCGTCAGGTTCTTGTATTGTTTTTTCTAAAATATCTTTTGATAATGTTTTCCATTTCCATTGAAATAATTCAATTTTAGATAAAGCCTTGGATATTATTCCCAAATTAAAACCGTTTAAATCACGATTTTCTTTTAATTTGGTAGCTGTATATTTATTTGACTCCAAAACAACTTAAATTGGAAGAATCATTTAAAATAGAAGCAATGATACAAGAATTCCTACCAATATTACCACCAATTTCTAAAACAATATCATGAGGTCGTATAAATTGACATGTTAAGCATTGTTCTGGATATTCCTCTTGTAAGTTACCATGTCTAAAAACCAGGATGGAATGAATTTTGGTTAAATCATAAAATTCATTTTTAAATTTTTGATTTTTTTTTGTCAAATACACAGCTTCTTCTGAAGAATATAGTTGAACATTTCTTTCATCATCATCTTCAATCTTTATATGTTTCAAAAGATTTGGATTAGGATCTCCAAAGAGTTCACTCCTATCTACATCTTTGGATGGAATAAAAATTTGATCTTTTATAAAATAATTAGTAATATCTTGATAGTCATTTTCAATTCCATAATAAATTTTTATTTTTTTTACTAAAAACTATTCCTTAAATAATAATATTTTCATTTGTCTCTAGTTGTTCAGGTAAACAGCATTTTGATTTCATCCAAATAAAATCATGCGCGTAATAAATTACCAATTTAATTAGAGTATCAGTTAATCCAATTTTTAATCCAGTTTTAACATCTCCTACAACAAAATAAGTAATTAAAAAAGTAATAAGAGTAGCCCAAATCCTCCAAGAAATGGTTTTTGCTGTAATCCAACAATGTAGTTTTAAACAAGAATTCATTCGATTTTAAATAGAGTTTTCAAATTTTTAAACTTGCAAATTTTAAAGGACTAATTTTGGACCGAAATGTATTATTAATTTCTGTAATATTTTCATTTACAAATTTTTCTAGATTTTTCAAATGATTTAAAAAAATATCAAAAGATATTTCTTGGCTTAAAAGTTGTTGTAATAATGGAACAATAACCATATTTAGAGTATCCAAAGTTTCCAACATACGAACATCCTTTTGATGCTGAATTTCACGTTGGATTAATACTTTCTTATATTGTTCCTCGTTCATGTGATTTCGTAGAAATTTTATTCGCAAATCTGTATTTATTCTTTGAACTTTAACTCGTAAATTTCCAATTTCATTGTTTACAATATGGTTTAAGCGTTGATGACATTCTCTAAAATTTTTTCTAGATTCTGTAGGAATATTGGTAAAACCATAATAATACCAAACTCTGTTTTCTTCACAACGATTAACATTTGGAGCTTGCGCAATTCCTAAACGATCGGCCCACTCATAAAAATGAGGATTATGAATTGGTCCTCTTTCAATGTGTCCTGTATTCCAATTAAACGCTACATGACAACCAGGACACCACATTTGAGCGCATCCATACGATCGTTGAATTCGTGTTGCACAATTGGGGCATGGTTTAGATGATTTTTGAATGGTTTGCCATGTCTCCAAATCTTCTTGTTTGCATTCATGATTTTCTTCAGTCTTATTTGTATTACATAATAAACAAGAAAGTTTGTTACAAATAATACAATGACCATTAGAAGTATCTAAAAACCCTTTACAATTAATTGTTGGACATTGTCTAATTTTAAAAGAACCTGATTCTTTTTCTTTATCTTTAGGATTGTTTGTATTTGGATAATTGATTTCATGAATTCTACGATAAATACTATTTTTTCTGCTTTTTAATTTATATTCCTCTTCTTCAATTTTACGTAATTCATCTTGCAAGTTTTCTTTTTCTATTTCAAGAGCTACTAATGGCATTGTTTCTGGAAAATAGGATCTTTCTCGATTAAGTAAAAGACCAGCCCTTGATACTCGCCATTGAGTAGACATGTAATTTCTAGGAAGAATATTATTGGTAAAAAAGAGGTCCCATTGATGTTTACAATGCATACAATGAGGATCTTCTAATGTATTGGAAAGAAACTTTTTGATACATTCTACACAAGTTTTTTCACTACATTTAGGACAATCAATAGGTTTTCGAGTTTTTTTATTAAATGAAAAACAGCAAATTGAACAATCCATCTTTAGTTTATTTTTATTGCGATAATAGAAAAAAATCAATTTTTAATTAATTCTTAAATTTTAAATGAAACGATTTTTATTAGAACTTTGGAAAGACTTGACCATTTTTAGAAAACCTTTTCCATTACCCAAAATTTGTCCCACTGAAATTCCAATTGATCAAGATTTAAGAGAATTATTATTGAATTTGAGTCAAAAAACTTTCTAGTTTTCAAGAAAATGCTTTCTTACCTTTTAATCATTCCTCGATATTTTACCCTTTGGACGTGGATTTTCTTTTTTTGTTTTCCAAGACATCCTATGAATATGATTAACAGTATGATATCTTCTGTTGGAGGGTTTTATATAACCTATTTCTATCCACGTTTTTTAAAAGTTCCTGAATTGAATTTTAAAACGAGTGGTCTTTTCTTATACTTTATAGATTTTCTTTCTCATCATTCATTATTTCTTTACCAATTATCATTCAACAAGAGAGTTTTTAATTACCCAATCTTGGAAATTTTAAAATTTCATCTAATGTTTATATTTTATTTTATATTCTTTTTGAATCCAAACCATTATTATATTGGAAATTCGGATATTAAAAATATTTTGATTATTTATACGATAGTTTTTATCATTTTACAAAGGATTTAAAGAAATAAAACATTTATTTAAAAATGTGGAATTATATCTATATTGTGCCTATTGTTGCTTTACTTGGATTAGTTATTTATCCAAGTTTAAGTGGTGTGTCTATGATTTACGAAATGAATTATAAAAAAGAAAAATCAGTTTTCAAAGCGATTAAAAAAACAGTAAAAACTATTACTTGGGTAGGTTATTTAATGGTCTACCAAAAAATTTATAAAAATTTGGTCATGGTCAAGAAAAATGAGTATGACATTCATTATGTTTACCATGGGCAATTATACAAGATTAAATGTAAATATAATAGTGGACCACAACCTTTTCAGGTATTGATGATTACCAATCAAAATTCAGATGATATTACAAAGGAAATCAATGCTTATATGGGCCCAAAATATAATTTTCATAATTTAGAATACAGTCCTATTGATTTTCAAAATGAACAAATGTCATTTTATTTATCGAATGGAGAAACCAAAACGTTTTCGGGTAAAGAAATTATAAAATTTACATAGGAGAATGGGAATACATATTCATGGGAGGAAAAGAAATAATAGATTCAGGATTATTATTCATGGGAGGAAAGGAAGGGATGGTTTCGGCTTCACTTTCTGGACAATTTATTTCGTTTGCAGTAACTACAACGCTTTTATTAGAGTCAATACTAATTGTATATGTTCCTGGACAATATTCTCCAATAAAAAAATCTGCATCGCCACCTTTAAATTTTCCTTTTGAAAGACTCAAATTGCCTTTAGGTTTTGGAATATAAAATGTTTTTTGTTTAAATATGTTTGATTTTTTAGTTTTACTATCACCTAATTGAACGGAAAAATTAGGTATTATATCACTCGTGTTATTAATAATAGTCCATTCATAACTTGGAGGTTTCTTTTTTGCTATAACTACAGAAACAACAACAATAATAACAATAATAACAACAACAATTGTAGCAATTATCATTACCAGTTTTGAATTTTTCATAATCCAATTCGTTTGCATTTTTATTTTTTACAAAATTTATTTTTAATATTATTTTAATGATAACCCAAGGTGCTGGCTTTTTGACCATTCTTAATTCTATTAATCAAGGCTAAACGTTCAATATATAATAAAGCTGTATTTGGAAAAGGTCCGGTATTAATGGAGCAACGATTATTTGTGTTTGTTATAAAAGCACGAGCTTCTTCATAGGCAATCGCCTTTAAAATAGAACTAGGCATACTCTATATAATTAAAATATATAATTTTAATTAAACTAAATAATATTTTATAACAACCCTTCACGTTCTTTTTCCTCTGACATTTTTTGATTATGTAACTCTAGAAAGGTTTTGATAATATTGATTAATTTGTGAGGCATTAGAGAAATATCAAATTTAATACCTCCCTTGTTTATTTTTGGTTTATAAGGAACAGTGTCATGAGGATATTTATCTTCTAAAATACTATAAAATTTAATAAGTGCATACAAAACTTCAGTTCCGTTTACGTCTAAATCTTTGTTAATACTTGCACATATATTTAATTGTTCTTCGTAATTAAACGTTAAATTTTCAGATTCACTTTTTTGTTTTAGACTAGAATATAAGGGGAATGATACTGGATTCATTTTTATTTGTATTTCTTGGAATAAAAATTTCAAGATTCATTTTTTGATTCAGCATGAACATGAAATATTTGGAGGTATTTTTAAAAACAAATGATATCGAACCAATTCAAGTTTAACAATAGGGAAATTTAAATCACTTCCAAGTAATGGTTTTTTACCAGCAAAAAATGGGTGATTAATCGTTTGCAAAGTCAACTCGCAAATTCTCGGCACTATTTTCTTTTTAGAATCATTAGTGTCATTTGCAAAACCTAAATATCTAAATATACGTCCTCCTATAGGATAAGTAGCATGTTTACCTAAAGAACAGAAAATATTAAGGTTAACACCATAACAAGTTTTTTCAATACATGTTTGGGAATCTTTTTCATTTAACCAAAAGTGCTCGTCTTGTCCATGCGGAGTAAAACAAATTCTGGATACATTGTTATTTTTAATTTCTACAACTACCAATTCTAAATCATCCACATGAGAATCAACATGACACTTTCCCAAACCATCATCAAATAAATAATACATGAAATAATAAACCCATGTTGTATTTTTATCAATTATACGTGTAAACGCGTT
>Ga0214919_10000813_pt1 | contig 53103 bp, 44 predicted proteins | sample LL1503_MetaG_FD_177994 | JGI IMG/M metagenome (GOLD analysis project Ga0214919, IMG submission 177994) | Freshwater microbial communities from Lake Lanier, Atlanta, Georgia, United States - LL-1503 | ecosystem: Environmental > Aquatic > Freshwater > Lake | place: USA: Georgia | collected... | reverse complement strand
GTCAGCGCAAATTTGGCCGTGGCCCTTGCAAAGGACCACCGGGTCGGCCTGCTTGATGCGGACGTTTACGGGCCATCGGCCCAAATCCTGCTAGGTTTAAATGGCAGCATGCCGGTGACCTCGGGAAGCAAACTGATTCCGCTGGAAGGTCACGGTGTGAAGGTCGTTTCCTTTGGATTTCTGACCGATCCAACTCAACCGGTCATTTGGCGGGGACCGATGGTTTCCAAGGCCCTCGAACAATTCTTTTATGACGTTGAGTGGGGTGAACTGGACTACCTCATTGTCGACATGCCACCAGGAACAGGCGACGTGCAAATGACCTTCGCAGAACGACTGCCGGTGGCGGGCGCCGTCATCGTCACAACTCCGCAAGATGTCGCTCTGATTGATGCACACAAGGCCCTCTCGATGTTTGAAAAACTGGCTGTTCCGGTTTTGGGTGCAGTGGAAAACATGGCCTGGTTTTCCTGTCCCGGTTGTGGCCACGAAGAACACATCTTCGGCCACGAAGCATTTCAAGACTTTCTGAAGGCACGCCAACTGAAACTTCTCGCCAGAATTCCCTTGCGCAAAGAAATCCGGATTCACAGCGATAAAGGCATGCCTTCTGCACGCAGCAGTGACGGCGAAAGCAATCTGCCATGGAATGCATTGGCCGCCTGCATTCACGCGGCATTGCCCTTGGAAGAACTTCTCGTGGCGCCGCAGCACCCGGAATGAAAACCGGGACAATACCACCAAATATTCGACCCAAGATTCCAACGATTGTCATCGCCCTTGGCATTGTCAGCATGCTGACCGACGCATCATCGGAAATGATTTACCCACTTCTTCCAGCGTTTTTAACGCAAGTTCTCGGCGCAACACCAGCAGCCCTCGGGCTCATCGAAGGCATTGCAGAATCCACCTCGGCCTTGCTCAAAATCGCATCGGGATCCTTTGCCGATCGCATGCCACGGCGCAAGCCCCTTGTGATCGTTGGATACGGCATCGCGGGTGTCGTGCGTCCCCTGGTCGCCTTTGCCCAGACATGGCCATTTGTGCTTGCCGTGAGGTTTACCGACCGGGTTGGCAAGGGCATCCGGTCGGCGCCACGAGACGCATTGCTGGCTGACTCCACCGCGCCAGAAAATCGAGGCGCTGCATACGGGGTTCATCGGGCATTGGACCATACGGGGGCCGTCATTGGTCCTCTCTCAGCAAGTTTTTGTTTATTGACCCTCGGCCTTGGCTACCGTGATATTTTTCTAATTGCAGCAATTCCGGCCATCGTATCTCTCGTCGTTCTATTTTTCTTCGTCCATGAGGTGCCTCGCAAAGAAAGCCAGCTTGCTAATGGCAAGGCGCTCAGCTTTAGAAGCCTGCGAGCCGACTGGTTTCGCTTGCCCCGGGAACTAAAAATCCTCCTTGTTGCGATTTTTGTTTTCACCCTGGGAAATTCCAGTGATGCCTTTCTGATCCTGCGCCTGAATGATGCCGGGATTTCTCCCGGGTACTCGGCTCTGGCTTGGGCGGGCCTGCACGTGATCAAAGTTGGCGCGACGTGGGTGGGCGGTCCGATGTCTGACCGGTTAGGGGCAAGCCGCATGATGGTCGTTGGTTGGGTCTGGTATGCCGTTATTTTCGCAGCCTACGGCCTGGCAACGGATCATGCCGCCATCATCACCTTGTTTTTGCTTTACGGGCTTCACTTTGGCTTTGCCGAACCAGCCGAACGGGCCTTGGTGGCCAGTCTGGCTCCCATGGAACTTCGGGGCACGGCATTTGGGCTTTTTTATTTTGTGACTGGAATGGCTGCGTTGCCCGCAAGTCTTCTTTTTGGTTGGCTTTTTCAGACATACGGGGTTGCCGTGGCTTTTTGCACCGGAGGAACCCTTGCGCTGATTGCCTGCTTGATTGTATGGGTATCCTTGAAAGGCTTGCCCACCAAAGGGTTGCAGGCCAACTAAGCGGTCCCCCCGCCAAAGTTACCCAAAAGGTTACGCAAAAAATTATACGTTAGGTTCTACTTAAGGATTCAGACCATGCCACGCTTCACGATCGCCCCCCTGCTTCGTACAGCCCTCATCATTCTTTTTCCAATCGCCAGCGCCCTGACAGGAACCCAGTCCGCACGCGCCGATGCCGGCGCTGAGTTCACCGTGGCCGCGGTTTCAGCGAATGTCGAAGAGGCCCGGGCCCGCGTTTACGCCGTCACCCGCGAAGAAATGGACTACATGGGCGTTTCCCGAATTGAATTTTATTCGGTCGAAAATGCGCGCAGTAAACTTGATGTGATTCGCGGACTCATTGCCAAATTGGAGCCCACACGGGAAGTTTCGCTTAAGTACTGGTGCAACACCAGAGAAGGCCTTCCGGCAGACGGAATCAACAACTGCGCAAAGTACCTTTTGAAGAAGCATTGCTACAAACGCTACAGCGCCTTTGCAAAATCCCTCGTCACGACCCTCGACCCCGAGGATTCCAATTACAATCAATTGTCAAAAGACACCGTGACGATCGCCAACGCACCGGAATTGTGGCTCGGCCAGGATTATACTGAAGTGAGCATCACAGACGACTTCTACAGCGTTGACGTCATGGTTTCGCTCATGATCAGCCGCGACCTCAAGCGCGTTGCCGTCACGTACTACGATTTCGGCGCCTGAAAGAAGGCATCTTTGCTTTTCATGGACTTCACTTGATCCTGATTGACACAGCGGCCGCCAAGGCCGCTTCGGGATCTGGCTCGCGGCCGGACGCAACAGCGCAGCCCAAAAACTTTTTCATCCAGGTGGGCCAACCGCGCAGGTTCACACGCCCGGAAATAATCTCCGTACTGACACCTGCAAGCATCGCGCGGTGAGCGCATACAAAAGCAGCCTTCCCTGCAACCGACTGGGCATCCGATGACCCTTCGCCTGTCAAAACCAGGCGATGCTTTGCCAGCATCTCATCAAATCCCGCGGCATCCAAAAGCCACTCTGCACCGCTCATTAGGCGGGCGTCAAACACACAACCCAAAGCCGCAGCCACACCACCACTGGCGCCGCCATGCCTGACTTTGCCCCAAGGCCCAGGCGCGTAACCAGATCTGTCAAAAATTTTGGCAACCTTCTTGAATCCCCTGTCCAACGCATCGACTTGCACGGGAAGCGCGCCCTTCTGTGGCGCAAAAACCATGGCTGCCCCACGAATACCTTTCCCCACACCTGAAAGCGCATGATTCACGTCACACAAAACCGTCCACTTGAATTTTCTTAGGGCGACAAAATCACGATGCTCCTCAGTGCCCGCTGAAGGGGATTGGATTTCAACGACACTTTCAAGAAGTGCAGAGTTGAATGCGACTTCGTCCATCACCTCGATTTTTTCTTCACCGCGAACGAGGATTTTGAAACCGAATGCCATTAGCATTCCAAGCCCACAATCACTGACCGAGGAATCCCCAAGGCCAACATGGATATCTGACCCTTCAGGCAAACGTCGCGAAAGATCACGCAGCAAAAGTCCGAGTCCGTGACTTGACGCCGCCATGGCTGTCGCTGGATTTGGCGAACCAATAAGATGTGTTCCAAGGCAATCCGCCGACTCGATAAAAACCTGGCTGCCCTGATCGCTGATCCCAACACGGGCAATTGTGGGGCGACCTAGTGGATCTTTAGTTTGGACATCGATGATGCGATTTGCTGCAGCCTTGCGATTCATTCCGATGACCCACAAATCCAGCGAACCGCGTCCACCATCGGCGAGGGGCAGTTCTATGGCAGACCAACCAGCGGCGCGAACCGAACCCGCGGCCGCGGCGCAAGCTTCGACTGCCGACATGGTTCCCTTGAAGGCAGAAAATGCACACAAAACAGATTTTTTGGGAGGTAATATAGCCGGATCGAGAAGCTGCAAAATCACATCAAGTATTCCCTGATGGTAACCAAAAACATCTCGGATCTCGCTGAAGGGAATCCAGACCGCACCCAAATTCATCCGTGAATCGTCGGCAATCGGATCCGGCAGGCGGACGGCGTCTTTGAGCGTGCCGGAAAAAAATTCCGTGGTGCAATCCACAACCTGCCCGGCCCAAAGAAATGGATAACGAAGCACTTTGTGCGGGGCAGATTTATTTGCGGCGATGATTACCCGGAACCCCGTCTCTTCAAGGCATTCACGCTTGGCTGCCGCGGCAGGAAGCTCACCTTTTTCAACACCACCTCCCGGCAAATAGACCCGGACCTGACCTGATACCGGATCCCGCAGCTTGACGCCCAGCAAGCATTCCTGGTGGCAAACCACAGTCGATGCGCGGTATCTTGTGCTCGTAACTGGAGGTTTCACCCGCATGTCCCCTCGATTAACACTTGAATCAAAACCAGAATCTAAAATTGGCGCCATCCGCACCGTCATTTTTGACATGGGCAACGTCCTGATCAACTTTAGCCATGAAAAAGCTTGCAGGCAAATCGCTGCTCTCGCAGGACGTTCAACGGACGACGTCTTCAAGGTTCTTTTCGCAAGCGGACTAGAAATGCAGTACGAGGCTGGACAGATTTCCCGCGCCAAACTTTTGCAAGAAATAGATGCCGGACTCGACTGCAAATTGGACGGCGCGAAGGTTATCGATGCCGCATGTGACATATTCTGGGCGAAACCAGACATGGAAAACCTTGCCGCAGCCATCAAAAAATCTGGATACCGGATGGTCCTGCTCTCAAATGTGAACGAGGACCATTTTGACTACATTCAAGCCCGCTATGAATTCCCAAAGCTATTTGATGAGCTGGTTCTGTCGTATAAAGTGGGCGCCTGCAAGCCCGACGAAAAAATCTACCACCACGCGATTTCCGTTGCGCGCTGTGCAGCCCACGAATGCATATTCATTGACGATGTCCAGGAAAACATCGATGCGGCAAATCGCCACGGAATCCGCGGCATCACCTATAAGACAACCCCGGAACTGATCAAAGTCTTGGATTCGATGGGCCTGATGGGCGCGAAGGCCGCGTCCAGATAAAAGTCAGGACGCACGTGGTGGTCACCATCGTCGTCCATTTCGCCCATACTGGTACCTTGACCAACACCATCGGAAACAAGATCGCTGCTCCCATCATGGCCGTGGACAGAATTTTTGCCGATGGCCGGATCACGCCGTGGCCTTGCCAATCGCGCACCGGTGGGCCAAGCTGGGGATGATCAAGCAACCAGACATGAAATCGCTCACTGCTCTTCGAAAAACACCATGCAGCAAGCAGTAAAAACGGTGTTGTCGGCAGCAACGGCAAAAAAATGCCGATGACGCCGATCACGACAAAGAGCCACCCTGCTCCGAAAAACAATGCACGTGGCACAACACGACGCATGAATAAAAAATCTCACTCTGCTTTCAAACTCTATTAATCTTCGATCTGAGGACCCCAGGCCGGCTGCTGTGCCTCGAAAATACCGGTGTCGAGCAATCGCTGACCGCTGCCATCACGGTTCATGATGTAGAGGTGAGGGGTTCCCTTGATGTCCTCCAGGTTTGGTCCCCGACTGCTTTGAAAAATAATCAACTGCCCGTTTGGCGCCCAGGTTGGACGCTCATTATCACCAGCACGCAGTGTCAAGCGCTCCATCTGCGTCCCATCGGGGTTCATCATAAACATGTCAAAGCGGTTGATGTCCTTGTCGTAACCGGCAAAGGCCAGCTTTTCAGATTCCGGGGACCAGGCCGGGGTTGCATTATACCAGCCTGCGTAAGTCAGACGTTTGTCATCGGTCACGCGCAGCTTGTCCTCGCTCCACTCCAGAGATGCGCGGAAAATATGAGGGTTGCCAAAGCGCCCGGATACGAAAGCCATCCACTTCCCGTCCGGCGAGAACGTAGGATCGACATCCAGTCCGTCGCCGGTGATCAGGCTCTTGCGATCGCGCCCGCGAGGCGACATGACATAAATTTCAGAGTTGCCGTTGTGTGCACCGGTAAATGCAATCAACCGGTCACTCGGCCCCCAGTTGCTGCCACTGCTGAGTCCAGGCCCATTGGTCATCTTGGTTTTTTTGCCCGTCCTGGTGTCGTGACTGAAAATCTCAGCCTGTCCATCCTGGAACGACGTGTAGGTCACATAACGGCCGTCTCGACTCCATGCGGGGCTCAGGTGAGGTGCATTCTCGTTCGTGATTTGCTGGACATTGCTCCCGTCAAAATCAGAAATAAAAATCTGCTTCGCTGCATTTTTAGCACGCCGCCCGACGAAAGCCAGGCGGCTGGAAAAAATCCCGGACTTACCCGTGTAGGCTTTCATGATCTGATCGGCATACCGGCGCATCACAGCCGTAATTTGGGCCTTTGGAACTTTGGAGTAACGTTTGCCAAGGAGCAACTCGCCCTTGCCCAGATCAATCGTGCGCATGGTAAATGTCCATGTGCCTTGTTCCTGTTGAACCTCACCCAACGTCAGGGACTCCATCCCGATCGCACGCCACTGAGGCAGGTCAACGCCATCAAGGTTTTGTTGGCCTATTTGCCACTTGATGACATTTTTTGATTTCAAAACATCGTCAAAAACATCGCTGCTGCGGACGCTAAACAGGGCTGAAAAGTTAAGAAGCCGGGTCAGTTCAACCGCACCGCGCCTGGCAACCTCGCGGGTTTCGCGATCTGCCGATGCCTCGACAAGAAAATCTGGAATTGCGACGTTAAGTTTGCGGAAATTCGGATTATCGATGTTGACCAGCAAAGGCTGACCAGTCACCGCCCAAACTTGAGACGACGACAGCCAAAGGCAGGTGACAAGGGCAAGATTTGAAAGCACCGAAAAAATAAAACGCATATGCAATTCCTCATGGAGAAAATTTCAGCAAAATCCTCTGATTCACCAACCCCTCCGGTGGGGGTGGCAACGGCGTGGACGCCTTCAATGCTTGATAGGCCAACTCATCAAAGTACTTGTCTCCTGATGATTCGTCGATCTTTGAAAAAACCAAACTGCCGATCTGATTGAGCTCAATTGCCAAGATCACAGGTTCAACCGTCCGGAACCTTAATGTATCCGGAATGGAATAGTTACGCCGGATGGCCGATTGAATCCTTGCCTTGTAGCGATTCGCCTCCGATGCACTGACGGTTCCAAACGTTGCACCGGTGTTTGCAGCAGCAAGGCTCTTTGAATCATCCTTCAGCCTTGCCGCATCTGCCGAAGGCGCTTCCGTCTTCTTGGCAAACTTATTTTCATTCCGAAGTTTTTCCAAAGCCAAACGGCGAAGGGCATCATCCTTTTTCAGCCGGTTTTTTTCCTCTGGTGTATCGTTGGTCTTTCCGGGGGATTTATCTTCTACCTGTTCCTTCTCGGCCTTGGCTTTTACGTCCTGTTCCGTGAAGGTTTTTTCCTGCGGGCTTTTGGCTTCGTCCACAGCGAACTGCTTGGGCAACTGTGGCAGCATCCGTTCGCTCACCTTGGCCTCATCGGCCTTTGCTGCATTGGGCAGAGCCGCATCAGCAGGAGCCCCAGTGGTCGCATCAACTAAAAGGTCTGCATCGATCGCCCACTCTTCGACGAAGTGACGACGCTTTTGGAAAATCTCAATACCCTGCGCCAGAAAAAAAACGAAATGAATGCCCAGGGAAATGAGAAAAAAAAGACGAAACAATTCCGTCTCGTTCTTCTTGTCCAGCCGGATGTGGATCAACCTGCCGTAAGCGATCAGCCTCGAAAGTTTCATGGTGCTGTTTTGGTCGCTCATCGCGGAGTTGCCTGGGCCTGCGTCAGCATTCCGATTTTTAAAACACCAGCGCTTTTGGCCGCACCCATTGCATCAACCACACGACCATAAGACACGGCACGGTCGGCGCGGATATAGAGTTCTTTTTTATCACGCCCTTCAAACATCGTCTTAAACCGGTCAGGCAATGCACTTGCGTTGACCTGCACGCGATCCAGATAAAAGTCCCCTTGTTCATTGATGCTCAAAATCACCCGTTTTTCGTCGATTCCTGTGCTTTTGGCTGCGCTGTGGGGCAACTCAACCTTGATGCCTCCAATGGAAAGTGGTGCTGTCACCATAAAGATGATCAGCAGCACCAACATCACATCCACTAGAGGGATGATGTTGATCTCTGCCATGTCTGACGTGTCAGAGTCAAAATTCTTATCGTGGCCCAATCTTCCGAATGCCATGGTTCGACCTCACAAACGGAATATTTAGACGTGGTGCACTTGACCTGACTTTTTGTCGGTCACCAGATAGCGCTCGACGATATTCAGGAAATCTGCGCAGAAGCCATCAAGATTGATTAGCTGCGAACGAATCATTGAATTGAAAAAGTTAAAGCCGACCACCGCTGGAATGGCAGCAGCAAGTCCGAATGCGGTTGCGATGAGTGCCTCGGAGATACCGGGGGCCACGGCAGCAAGGCTGGCGCTTCCTGTCTGGGCAATGCCCTCGAAAGCGCCCATGATGCCCCACACCGTTCCAAACAGTCCAATAAAGGGACTGGCAGAAGCGCTGGTTGCCAACAGAGACTGAAAGCGTTCCATGCGCCTGCGTTCGAACATCTTGGCCTTGTTCAAGGCACGACTTAAATTTTCTATCGCTGCGCCAACGGCCATCTCACCAGATGGTGAATGCTCACGCAGTTGAGTTCCGCGGACGAGTTCGGCATATCCACTGCGAAAAATTTCGCGAGCCGGGCTGTATGGATATTCTTGAAGGCGGCTGTTCAGGTCGTTAAGAGACCGGCTGTCCCAAAAACTTTTCACAAATGCGTCGCTCGATTTGGACACTTTTTTGAAGTGCCACCACTTGGAGACAAGAGCACCCCAAGTGACGATTGAAAGGCTCACCAGAATAAACAGAACGAGAAAAACCACCGGACCAGCCCGAAACGCGCGCGAAAAAATTGATGGTGACTCAGTGGCATCAGACTCGGAGACGGAATCCACGGAACGGGCTTCCATGACCTGCCCTGAAGATTGCTGCGCTCCCTCAGTCTTTTCCCTGGCCAGGGCCAGGCCCGGGGCAAAGAAGGCTCCAGCCGCGATGGCTAGACTCAAAAGTGTAGAACAGAAAAAGCCGCTACGTTGCTTCAATGAGTTTCCCGATGTCATATTTTCAACTCCCAAAGGACAAGGGTGCCTGGCACTGCGTCCCAATGATTCTGCAGCTAAAAATATATCTTCCCACGCGAAATGCCTCAAGTATGCGAAAATAAAAGAAAAACACCTCTTGACTTTCATGAAAGTCCAGAGGTGTTTTGGATGCGTTCGAGCGAAAAAAACAGACTTAATCGTCGTCATCATCGTCGTCGGATTCTTCATCGTCATCGTCATCGAGAGACTCTTCGTCGTCATCGAAAGCCTCTTCTTCACCGTCATCGTCAGTGTCATCATCGTCGTCATCATCGTCGATGGCATCAGCCTGGAACGAAGCCCCGACTTCTTCGTCGTCGTCTTCCCGGCTGGCGTATTCTTCTTCTTCCTCGTCGTCCATTTCCTCGATAAGGAAATCCACCTGCTCCAGGTCTCTTCGATTTTCAAGCCAGTCTTTTGCGATCTCTTCGTCGTCAAATCCGGCTTTTACAATCTTACCGCTGTGAATATTATAAATCTTCCAGGCCACGATGATCCTCTTGCTCCAAAAAAATTATCCTGCCCTAATTTAGGCGCAGATTCCGGGGCTGTGTCAAGCACCACAAAAAGCTTCTCACGGACTTCCAGTTATCGTAAAGGTCCCCCAAATGTGAAGGCCAAAATTTAATGCCAGCACCGATATTAAAGTTTTTGAAATTGAGAATCAAATTGGGGCTCTCCCGAGGGGTCCTGCTCGCCAATATCGGGGCCTTCACCGGGTCAGGCGGCGCAATTGGCACAGGTTTTGGGATCGAACTCCCTCCTGGCATCGCCATTGAAACCCTCCAATGGACGGTCGCCTCAAAATCCAGAGACGGCACCCAACGCCACGAAGCTCAGATGATTCTGGCTGGGGTCGCCACCAAACTAGGCCCCCTCAAAGGATCGATCAAATTTGGATCAGCCGGCGCAACCGCGACCGCCTCCTCCCCGGACGACTTCGGCAGGAGCCGCCAGCAAGCCCTCACCATCGGGAGCGTGGGCTTGAGCTATCCAATAAAACTGACGGAACGACTGGCCTTGACCTTGACCGCGGGACAGCTGAAAACCCTTTCTGCCGGCACCCCGCCCACCTGGGAACACCAAACCTACCTTTCCCCGAAGGGACCGCCCGGGGCCAGGGCCAGGCTTGGCTTGACCTCAAATTCAACCATGGACAAGCCCGAACCTTCTCATCCACGGCCGGGGGACTTCTTGGGGCGGATAACGATGCTTGGCATTGGGCTAAACCTGGAAATTCCTTAGCTCAAGATGACGGGGTCATGCGAGGCCGCACAGCCGGCGAATGATCACCCATTCGGCCGGGGTCACGGGTTGAATGGAGAGGCGCTGGCCCTGCTTGACCAGGAGCATCCCCTCCAGCCCGGGTGTCTTGCGAATTTCATCCAGGCTGACAATTTTTTTTGCAGGCGCCACGGCCTGGATATCGACCATGACCCAACGCGACTGCCCGCCGGCGACCGATTTTTCGTCAAAATAATCACTTTTTGGATCCATCGCGGCGGGATCCGGATAAGCCTCGCGGACCACGCGGGCGATGCCGGCCACACCTGGCGGAGCCGCATTGGAATGGTAGACGAGAACTTCGTCACCAATCTTGAAGTCATCCCGCATCATGTTGCGGGCCTGATAATTACGCACACCCTCCCAGCAGGTCGTCTGCCGCGGGGCACGCATCAAATCATCGAATGAAAAAACTTCTGGCTCAGTTTTCATGAGCCAGAAGCGTGAAGGCTTTGTCACTGTCATGTGTTCACTTACAAACTCTCTGGGGTTACTGACGGCTAGCGCGCCTTGCCTTCTTCGCGCTCTTCCATCGGAACGTAGTCGCGCAAGTTCTCACCAGTGTAAATCTGACGGGGACGGTTGATACGTCCACCATCTTCGCGGTGCATCTCAAGCCACTGCGCAATCCATCCCGGCAAACGGCCAAGGGCGAACATCACGGTGAACATTTCTGTCGGGATGCCCATCGCGCGGTAAATCACGCCGCTATAGAAATCGACGTTGGGGTAAAGCTTGCGCTCAATGAAGTATGGATCCGACAGGGCTGCTTCTTCCAGCTGCTTGGCAACGTCCAGCAAAGGATCGTTGATGCCCCTTTTGGCCAGCATCTTGTCACAGGCGGCCTTGATGACTTTGGCACGTGGATCGTAATTTTTGTAGACCCGGTGACCAAAGCCCATAAGACGGAATCCGCTGTTCTTGTCTTTCGCAGCAGCCACGGCTTTTTTGACATCGCCGCCTTTTGCCACGATGCCTTCCAGCATCTCAACGACTTCCTGATTCGCTCCACCGTGCTTGGGACCCCAAAGGGCGCAGATACCGGCAGCAATCGATGCAAAAAGGTTGGCGTCCGCAGAGCCCACCATACGCACGGTCGAGGTCGAACAATTCTGCTCGTGATCCGCATGAAGGATCATCAACAGGTTCAGCGTTTTGACCAATTCGGGATCGACTTCGTACGGCTCCGACGGAACGGCGAACATCATGTGCAAGAAGTTTGCGCAGTAGTCGAGGGAGTTTTTCGGGTAAATCACCGGCTGGCCGATGGACTTCTTGTAGGAGTACGCAGCGATCGTACGGACCTTTGAAAGGACGCGCGGCACAAGTTGATTGACCTGATTCTCATCGTGGGGATTCAACCATTCAGGGTAATAACTCGACAGCGAGCAAACCATAGAAGAAAGGATCGCCATCGGGTGTGCCGACGACGGATAGCTGTCGTAAAAGTGCAACATGTCTTCATGGATCAGGGAGTGCCGCGTGAGCATCTGCCTGAAATCTGCCAGTTGCGTTTTGTTCGGCAAGTATCCGTAGATCAGCAGATAGGAAGTCTCAACGAAAGTCGACTTTTCAGCCAACTGATCAATTGGAATGCCACGGTAACGCAAGATTCCTTTTTCACCGTCGATAAACGTGATTGAACTCTTGCAGGAGCCCGTGTTGCCATAACCGGAATCGATCGTTATCAGTCCAGACTGATCCCGCAACTTGGTGATATCGACACCTTTTTCGCCCTCGCTGCCCGTGATCACTGGCAACTGATAAGTCTTCCCGGCGTAATTTAACTCAGCAAAATCGCTCATGGGACCTGACTCCTAGCCCAAATTGGTTTTCCGACTGCAAAAATGCCTTTCATATCGTATAGAAAGGGAGCCTCGAAGGCAAACCAACTCGAAGGCAAACTCACGCGAAGGCCAAATCAAGACACGGAATCAAGATGAACAAAACCGATACGGCAAACACTACCCCCGATCGTCCACTTCGCCTGTTCGTTGTGGATGCCATGGCCCTCGCCTTCCGAAGCTACCATGCCTTTGCCGCGCGCCCCTTGAGCACCTCGTCCGGAATTCCGACGTCTGCGGTTTACGGCTCGGCCGTTTTCCTCATGAAGCTCATCGAAGAGGAAAAGCCCGACTACCTCGTTATCGCAACCGACAGCAAGGAACGAACCTTCCGGCACGAAATGTACCCACTCTACAAAGCCAACAGATCCGAAATGCCGGAAGACCTTGCGCGCCAACTGCCCTACCTGTTTCGCCTCTTTGAATCCTTTGGCTGCAAGCTGCTCAAACGACCCGGCATGGAGGCCGATGACCTCATCGGCAGCCTGGTCAAGCAATACGGCGGACCCGCCCTGGACTGCTATATTGTGTCCGGCGACAAAGATTTCATGCAGCTGATCAACAATCATATCTTTCTTTACACGCCAAAAAAAGCCGAGCCTGCTCAAATTATAGACATCGCTGGCGTCCGGGAAAAGTTCTCCTGCGGACCGGAGCATGTCGTGGATGCCCTGGCGATGATTGGAGACACCGCCGACAACGTGCCCGGCGTTAACGGCATTGGAGACAAGGGTGCCGCAAAACTCATTGGCGCCTATGGCAGCCTTGAAGGCATCTACGAGCATCTTGATGAGATCAAAAACGAAAAGCAGCGGGAATCACTGCGCTCGTCAAAGGATGCCGCTTTTCTCTCCCGCGAACTGCTGCGGATCAAAACAGACTTGGAACTGGACCACCTTCTTGATGACATGAAGTTCGATCCGAAAACCGCAATTGCCAATCCGGATTTGCAGCATTTCTTCGATGAAATGGAGTTTCGCAACCTGGCACAAAGGGTCCAGGCTGAGGCAAAAGACTTGCAGCGCGAATCGCGCACGGCACCACCATCAAATGTGTCAACAGCCACAAACACACCAGCTATTTCCCTTGCACCAGAAAACCAGCCAAAGTCCGCGCCAGTCCCAATGGATGCCGCGCTGATGAATCGCGATGGCTACATTCTGGCAAACACTCCCGATAAATTGCGCGCTGCCTTGCAGGCCTTAGCCGTCGCAAATCTTGTTTGTTTTGACACTGAAACCACGGGACTCAACGTCGTTGATGACCGCCCCATCGGGATCAGTGCCAGTACGTCTGCCGGACATGGCTGGTACATACCCTTGATCAACAAGCATCTGGAAGGCGGCCTCACGGAAAAAGACGCCCTTGCCAGCGTGAAATCCTGGCTTGAACAAGCCGCTGTCCCTGGACATCCCGCCCAGATCAAAATCGCACACAACTTGAAGTTTGACTTGCAGATGTTGCGCAACGCCGGCGTGGAGCCCGCCGGACCGTTTGTCGATACGATGCTCTGCTCATGGCTGCTGGATTCCATCGGCCGCGAGCACGGACTTGACGCGTGTGCCATGCGCCACCTCGGGATTCTAAAAACCCCGACATCGGACTTGATCGGACTTCGCGGCGAGATTCCAATGAGCGATGTTCCCCTCGAAAAGCTAAGTGACTACGCCATTGAAGACGCTGAAGTCACCTTTCGCCTCTATGAATTTTTCATACCAGAGATTCGCAAGGCCGGATTGGAGAAAGTCTTATACGAGATTGAAATGCCACTTGTTCCAATCTTGGCCTCGATGGAACGAGAAGGCGTCTTTATTGATGCCGGAGAACTTTCAAAAATTTCAGACCATCTGGCCATCGAAGCCGCTCGGCTGGAAAAGAAGATTCACGAACTGGCCGGCGAAGAGTTCAACATCAACTCTACCAAGCAACTACAAAAGATCCTGTTTGAAAAGCTGAAGGTTCACGAACAAGTCGGCGTGAAACGCCTGAAAAAAACCAAATCTGGTTTTTCAACCGATGTCTCCGTCCTTGAGGCCTTGAGTTCACATCCGTTGCCCGAGGCGATCCTTGCCTATCGATCTGTTGCCAAACTCAAAAACACCTACGTTGATGCACTGCCACAGCTGATCAATCCGCGAACAAACCGGATCCACACCAGCTTTCACCAAACCGGCACAGCCACCGGCCGTCTCAGCTCTTCTGATCCAAACCTGCAAAACATTCCGATCCGGACCACACAGGGCCGGGAAATTCGCCGGGCATTCCGAGCAGGAATCGACAGCTGGGTTTTGATTTCTGCAGATTATTCCCAAGTCGAACTTCGGATCCTGGCCCATGTGGCCGGAGAAGAAGCCTTGACCGAAGCCTTTCGCACCGGAATGGACATTCACAATGCAACTGCATCGCGTATTTTCGGGGTCAGCCCCAACGATGTGGATCAGACCCTGAGGTCCCGGGCTAAAGCCATCAACTTCGGCATCATCTACGGGATGGGCCCGCAGCGCCTCGCCCGTGAGACAGGCGTCTCCATGGCGGAGGCAAAAGAATTTATCGAAAAATATTTCGCGGGTTATCCGCGCATCAAAGAATACATCGCAGGTGCCGTTGCCAAAGCCAAGGCTGCGGGATTCAGCGAGACCATATCCGGCCGCCGCCGCCCAATGCCAGACCTGCACTCGACCGACCGGCTGGCGCAAGTCAACGCTGAAAACATCGCGGTAAATTCACCGATCCAAGGCAGCGCGGCTGATCTGATCAAACTTGCGATGATTCGCGTTGAAAGCGAACTACGTACCGCGGGCATGAAAGCCAAACTATTGTTGCAGGTTCACGACGAACTGGTTTTTGAATCTCCCCCGGAAGAAGCCAAACAAGCGATTGACATCATCCGCCACGCGATGGAACACGCCATGGAACTGGACGTACCCCTGAAGGTTGAAGTTGGCACTGGTAACAATTGGCTGGAGGCCCATTGATGCAGATGCAACTCATGGAACATCTTGATGAACTAAGGACCCGCCTGACCCGTTCCGTCTCGGTCATCATGATTGCCTTTGTGCTGTTGATGTTCAAAGCACAGGCGCTGATCAACTTTCTAAAGGTCCCCCTCGTCAACGCCCTGCCTCCAGGAACACCGGCCCTGCACTTCACCGGTCCAATGGACGTGATGTTCGTAGGAATGAAAGTCGCTTTCATGGCGGCCGTCATCGTGACGAGTCCATTTTGGTTGCGCGAATTCTGGAAATTTTTTGAGCCAGGCCTTTATGCTGCTGAACGGAAATATGTCCTGCCCTTCATTTGGGGATCAGTCGCGCTGTTCCTTGCGGGAATTGCCTTTTGTTATTTCGTAGCCTTGCCGTATACGCTTGGATTCCTGATCACGATTGGCATTGAAGTTGGCGTACCGATCATAACGGTAACGGATTACGTCGGCCTTTTGATTCTGCTTTTCACTGGTTTCGGACTGGTTTTCGAAACACCATTGATTCTGGTGTTATTGTCACTCCTCGATGTCATTGACTCAAAAACCCTCACTTCGCAGCGTCGCATTGCGCTCGTGGTCATCTTGATCATTGCAGCTTTCCTGACTCCAGGACCCGACCCGATTTCACAATTTGTGATGGCAGTTCCGTTGTACGGTCTTTTTGAATTGTCGATCCTGATCATCCAGCGCCTCGAGAAAAATCGCGCGCTCAAAGCGAAAACTTCAGGTGGGAATGCAGGCACAATCGCGACCATGATTTTGATATTCGGATCTTTGGCATTCTTTGCTATCCATCCAGAAAAACTGCGAGCCAGTGAACCTGACACGAAAGATTCGGGTAACGCCGGATCTTTTTGGACGTTTGGCACAGGCATTGCGTCTTACAATTTAGAGACGGAATCGATTCACTCGATCAAGGGGCGGTCGGCCCGCATCAGCATTGGTCATGATACCGGCGGAAAGGCATGGAGCATTGCCACGAGCTTCGACCTGATCATGGGACCCTATGCACCGGTAAATCCAGGACGTCTGCGCCGCATTGACATGGACTTCAATGGCAGTGGCTTTACCATGATGGGAAATTACCGCCTTCAGCCATCCAATGATCCTCGAACTGGTTCAGCGGCTCTGCTTGCCGGCGTATCGTATCTGGATTTGACCGGACGCTCCCTCGGTGGAGGATTTGAACGAGACTTCGTCCTGGCACCTGTGGCCAACAGCGAGGCTGCCGCAGATCCAGTCCAGGTTCTTGATAATTATAAATTGAGGGCGGCACGTTTTTCGGCAATCGCGGGAATCGCCTGGAATGCCAACTGGGGCAAGGCACGCACTTCGAACCAACCATCTGATCTGAAGACCCGCGTCGATGGCTACAAGCTATCCCTCTGGACCGAGGTGCCATTCATCTCAAACTACACGTCTGAATACGATCTGGTGACGGCATCGGACCAAGTCCAGAGCCAAACGATCAATGACCGTGGAAGCCTTTCCGGATACAGCATTGTCCTTCAAGCGACTGCACTGCTGGGCAGTTAGCGACCGCAGGCCGTAAGTGCCATTGCCGGCAATTCGCCTTCCGCAGAATCCACCACGTTGCCTGCACGATCCACGAGGAAAAACGTTGGTGTCGCACTGATTGACCTTCCGAGTCTTCCCGCCACTGCCGAAAAACCCTCTGAAGTGGAAATAGTATGCGACCCGGTCGACCCAGATGCTGGAAAAATCCTGAGCCATGCATTCATCTCGCTTGAGCGCACGATCGTGAAACTGGAACACTTCCCTGCCTCACCACTGAAAGCTGATAGGAAGTTCTGATCGTTAGCCAGCTCGCGAGCCATCGAAAGGCAACCACCACAACCGGGCGCCGAAAAATCGAGCAGTAGATACTGGCCGGTAAAGAGCGATGAGAGCATGATTTTGCTACCGCGAGCGTCCGTAACCTCGGAGTCTTTTGAAGACGGCAACGCCGGTCCGGAAGGCGTACCCGGTTGGGGCTGAATCTCATTGGAGTTGGGATTTGGATTCACATTGTTGGTCTGGTTAGACCCGAGATCCCGCAGGACCAAGGCCGCTTGATAGGATGGTTTGCCAAAAATCTCCGACTTGCTGATCCTTAGTGCTGGATCGTTGCGAAAAAACACGCGGTCAAGAACCTGCCCTGAACCCGAAACTGCGCCGAGTTCCAAAGTGACATTATAATCGCAACCCTGACGAATGCTGGAAGCCAACCGCGTCGTTGATGCAAATTCGCCAACCTGGTCGATCCGGGTTGCTCCCAGACAATTATTTTCTACCGGAACAACTTGAAGCCGATATCCAAACGCGCGGCGTTGAATCAGACCATCGATCTCTTGATTGCGTCCCTGTAAATCTGATGCGCGAGGCATATTCATGTCTATGGATGTCAGGCCCGCGCCGCGACCTGCGCTGCCGACTCCGATCGCACCTGGCTGTACCGGAGTGCACGCTACAGTCGCAACGCCCACACAAACCGCAACCGCATTGACAAACAGACGCATGGGCAACCTCAACTTTCGTTTGTAGGTAGCGATGTTCAAGAAACATGCCGGGCGGGTCTGTGGATAAAAACAATTAAATACAGCAACTTATCAAAGAAGATATTGACACCGATCGGGTTTTGAATGTCGCTAATTTTGACGGTGTCAAAAGGCTTTACAGAGGACCATCCTGCACCAGGCTGGCAGTAAATTAAAAACGCCAATGCAGTCAGTGGATTATAGCAGACCGCGGACCACTTCAGCCCGGCATGGGTCTTGCTCCATGCTCTCTATCAACACGAGGTCTGCATGAAGCTATTGTCCACGATCCTATTGGGTTTGACCCTGACCGCCTGCGCGAGCAGCCAACCTGCAGCGACGCGACCGGTTGCAAATCAGCCGTTCGGCAGTACGTCGGGATTGCGCGCCCTGCCGGCCAATTCGTGGCAAGTGGTTTACAACGGACGATCCATGAGCCTTCCAGAGATCTTGACCGCCTCTGGAAAAAGCGCCGCGATTTTTCAATTCGCGGGTGTGACTTGCGTCACCTGTCAACGGGACGCCCAAGAATACACGAGCCGCATCCAACGCAGTGCGTTGAAAAATAAATTGGCTCATATAGTAGTGTTCACTGATTTCTCTGAAGACTTTCAGGAAAACGATTTCGCATCTTTCATGAGCCAATACGCACCCCAATCCATCAGAACCCACGACAACAATGGCCGGCTGTGGATATCCCTGCAAAAAGATCCATCGATGCCAGACCGCAATGTGATGGTGGTTCTGGGGCAAAACGGCAACGGACTCTCGCTCAACGAAGCAACAAGCCACGACCTGATTTTTAGCACCCTCGAGGGCTTGGCCTCAGGTGCCCTATGAAATTAACCCACACAATTCTTGTGATGGCGTTGGCGAGTGTCTCAAGCACGGCATTTGCTCAAAATGCGTTAGAGCGATTCTCACAGCCTGGGGCAGTCCGGCTTGATCAGACTGCAAAAAACCCAGTCCCCACCAAAGGACCGGCCCTTGTCCAGTTCTGGGCATCTTGGTGTGTAGGGTGCCGCAAAACCATGGATATGGTTTTGGAATCGAACAAGGAACAGGAGCTCCCCTTCTTTATGGTCAGCATGGATGAGGATCCTGCTGCGGCCCGCAATTACCTGCAACGTGCCGGGGCATCTTCGGATCAACTGCAATCCCTCACCCTGGTTGACACAAAACAAGAGATTGCCACCGCGCTAAAAATAACGACCGTCCCAACCCTACTGTTCATTGACCGCGACGGAAAAATCGCTGCGCGAATTGTTGGCCACACGACACCGGCTGAAATCAAGTCCATGCAACGTAGCATCGTCAGCCATTAGAAAAATGGTTTGATTAGGTGTAGGCTTACCATCATGATTTATTACATGACAAACTCAAGGAGTTCGATGAAGCCTTCGCGCCTCATTCTCCTGTTGATCCTCCTGGTTACAGTTTCCTGCATCCACCCAAAAGTAAAATTTCAAAAATCCATGCTGCTGGATCCTTTACTCGATCCAGCAAAAGATCAGACACTCTTGGATTCAGTGACTACAGAACCAACACGCCGAATTGAACATGGCGATCCATCTGGTGGTTCTGGCGGCGGCGCAACCTGCCCAACCTGTGGAGGCTGATTGTGAATCGCTTTGCAATTCTTGGCGCACTGGTTTTTCTGAATCTGCCCACCCTTCTCAGGGCGGAGTCCACGCGTATGGAAGGCGCTGCTGCAGTTTATTCCGACGGGGATTCCACGGCTCTGCTGGAAACCCTCGCCATACAAGGCCACCAGAATAACCTCCGCCTCGGGATTTCGCGCCGCCATCCACTTGGTAAAATGGATCCAGTGTCGCCACTGGCTGGAAACGAGACCGGGTTCACGTTGAGTGGCGAAATTCCCGGTCCAAGAACAGAAGAAGGGACGCCGACATTCACCGTTGCACCAAAGATCGGCTGGCTCGGTTCTGAGTCGAAGGGGAGCGATTCCGTAAAGGCGATCAGTCGGTGGATCGGAACCGGAGTGTCATTTTGGACCGGCGAAGACACCACCCGCTGGACTCTCAACCTCCAAAGAACTTTCAGCAGTGCCAAGGCACTGGACGTCACTGATGTTGACGGCAAACGAATCCTCACACCAGAACGCATCGCGGGCACCAGCGCGGGAATCAGCTGGATGCATCTGGCGACTCCAGAATTTCTGTGGCGCGGAAGCCTATCGACCATCCTCAGTGACGATCGCCCCAATGCCTATTCCGGATCCCTTGAAGGGCGCTACTTCATCGCACCAGTCAAGGCAGCCATTCATGCCTCAGCATCACGCTTTGAAAATCAGGGACCCGTCCGTCCCGTAACCTTAATCGGCAGCATCGCCGCCACCAGCGCATCCCTTGAGTGGCATCAGAAAATCAGCGACCGAATGATCCTTGCCCCTGGATACCGTTGGTATCAAGAAACGGAAACACCGCGCGCTGCCAACGGCCTCGTAAAAAAACTTGGATCGGATCAGGTTTACACGACGCTTCGTTACCGCTTCTGGAAGGACTACTGGCTTGAAGATGCGTCGGAATTTTTTCTTTCGGTAGGATCTTACCAGACTAATACTGGGCTGAAATTATTTCACGTTGCCGCCGGCATACGGACCACACTAACGATTTAAAAAATTTCTGCTAGAATACAAGATATCGACGATTCAATTGCATTAAGGCGAGGATAACAAGTGACTAAGTCGGTAAACTTCGCGATTTTTGGCGCCGCTATTGTGGCGTTCAGTGTCGGCGCGGTGGTTGGTGGAGTGATTTCTCCGGCCACTTTTCAATCCTTAATTCCCGCAGCGTGGCTAAGACCGTCAAATCGAGCCTCAGATTCCAGGGCGATTCCAAATGACCAGGTCGGGGAAGAAATTCGATACGGCCGCGCCCTCATCGAAAAAACAGAATATTACCTCGGCCCCAAAGGTACCGTCGGCCAATATTTGGGAAATTCCATGAATTGCCAAAACTGCCACCTCGACGCGGGCACCAGGCCCTTCGGCGGCTCCTTCGTACGGAGCCACTCGGCCTACCCCCAATGGCGTAGCCGCGAGGGAGTCATCATCACCCTCGCCGACCGGATAAACCTATGCATCCAGCGTCCTCACCAAGGCCGGTATTTGCCGGAAAGCAGTCGCGAAATGCGCGCCATTCTGGTCTACATTAAGTGGCTAGGGGAAATACCACCCGACTCAGGCACACCGGATGAAGGCTATTCCATCGGGGATTTGCCACCTATCTCTCGTGCTGCCGACCCAACTGCGGGATGGTTGGTATATAAAGCCCAATGTCAGGTGTGCCACGGAGAAAATGGCGCCGGCCAACGCACGGAAGACGGAATTTCGTACCTATACCCGCCGCTTTGGGGTCCGGATAGTTACGGGATTGGGTCCAGCATGTACCGTGTGCGCAAGGCCGCTGCCTTTATCAAATATAATATGCCGTACGGCACTGTTTGGACGAATCCAAAACTAACAGACGAAGAAGCATTTGACGTTGCCGCATTTATCAATGACGACCGCATTCACCCGCGAAAGATTTTCGACATCAGCAAGGACTACCCAAATATCGCCGATAAGCCAGCTGACTCGCCATTCGGTCCCTTTATGGATTCATTCTCAGAGATGCAGCATAAGTTTGGGCCATTCAAACCGATCTTAAAGGCTAAAAAAGATGGACAAGTTAAGCATCAATAAAAATTCGACGGCAAATTCACCCTACATTCAATAACTGGCAAATTTGCTCATATTTTGACAACCGTGTAAGGCGCAGTGGCAAATACATTCGACCATCAACCCATGAATTCGCGACTATCACTGGATTCTTCAATTCAATAATTTCAACGGGGGCGGAAAGCGCTTTCATGCCAGTGGAACCATCAGGAAAGACGCATCGCCCCGACAACTCACTATCAATGGTTAACCTGAAATCTGAGTTCATGGACTTAAAATAGCGGCGTCGATACGAAACTTGAACAATTGGTCGCAATTCACAGACATGTCCCACGAACTCACTTTGCATTCTCAAAAGTCCGTCGAGATCAGGCTTCGTTAAGCAGTGGAACCGCTGACGCAGTCGCGAGTCTTCAGGTCCAATATATTTTGCCGTGATATTGCTCAGCTTGACCTTAATTTCAAAATGAGGGGCCGATTCGATGCAGTCCTGCAGATACCACCTCAGGCGAATCTTCAACCTCTTATTGGCTCCCTCGATCGACTCACGTAAATTGTCCATCTCGGCCGTGTCATAGTAAATACTGAAAACATCTCTGGCTGCATATTCCTCCCTGAAGTGAAGGGGCGAAGAATTTAAAATCGCAGATGCCAAACCAATCTCGCCCTCTGGAACCTCGAACTTCCTTTCAAACCTTTTTGGTTCCGCGACAAAGCCGTCTGCGCTTGCCATGGCGTCAATATGATCAAAGGCAAAAATTTTATCGGGTGTCTCCATTTTATCTATTAGGCGCCTGTTCTCTCCGGTTATAACTTAAGGAGGAGAAGCTATCTTTAAGGTATTCTCTACCGTTTCTTTCCAAGACTCCGGAAATGGCGATCACACGACTCCCGCCAGTATCAGTCCTGTTTTTGAATGCCTGCAGCGCGACTTGGGAATCCGAAATTCTGAAATTCGTGGCCGTCACTTTTGACCCACCGGAGGCCAAGATCCCAACATTTGCTTTGGAAATGTTACCCTGAGCCAAAGTTACCCTGGAGAGATGACTGGCGTTTATTCCATGACTTCCCATACGGGTAGCCGAAAATCCGTCGATAGCAAGTTGGCCATGATCTAAAAATATTCCATCCGTGCCCACATCAAACAATTGCAAATTGGATACGCTGCCCTTGGCCCCCTTGATGGAAATCGCTTTATTCTCCATCTGGTTAAAGCTGACGTTCTCCATCATAAAATCGCTATCGACCAATTCCAAAGCAGACGCTGATTGAATCGAGAAAAAGCTACAATTTTTCCACGACTGGGGAGACTTGTAAAACGTTACGATTGCATTGATCCCCTTAAGGGGCTCGCTCTCTGCCTTCGACATATCCGAAAAATCAACGTGTTGAAACACGGATGACTTTCCAGAGTTAATAACTAGCAATCCTGACCCTGACTTCTCTGCAATCGAACCAAATTTAATGGGCTGATCCGCAAGTCCCAGAGCAATTACCGGAGAGTAGGATACCAGGGTTACACCTTTCCCGAGCAGCAGCTGAGATCCAGGCTGGATTTTAACTTCGTACCCAGGTGGAAATGCAAGCGCCTCAGAAAACAAGGTCTTGCCCTGTATGATAATAACCTTCCTTTTCTGGTCCACGGTCGCATATTTTCTGATCTCCGACCAATTACTGTGATGCCTGGGATCGGCCAAATCCTGCGGAAGAGTGTTCGTCCACTCATACGGCTGTTTTTCCATTACGGCATCAGATCCCATCAATTGGAAACGGACTCGCAGAGAATCGGCGTCAGAAAGTGGGGCCTGCCACGGGAACGTAGCGGTGATTGGGTTACGATCCCGGACGGTTCCGTTCCAATAAATCCATGGGGTTGTCTTGTCAGAAACCGCCAGCGTTTTCCCAGAACTGTCCACCGCCCTGACACCGAGGATTCTCACCGGGATGGCCTGAAGGTTTCTAAAACTCAGGTTGATAGTAGTTTCGCCTCGCCCATTTTTTTTTCCAGTGCTCTGCAAAAAAACTTCCAGTGGATTGCTGGGACTGGTCTCAATCCGCAGCAAATCACGTATGTTTGTGATTCGCTGGGTGTCGAACTTAACTTTCGGGTATTCGAATTTCAATCTATCCTCCAGATCACGAAATTCAGAATCCAGCGATGCCAGGAGACCTTCCAAATAACCCGGAGCAAGGTTTGCCGAAAGTTTATTTAAATACGATTCCATCAATTTTTCGTCACCGAGAAATAAATCCACGAATTCAGATTTCCTGTCAATATTCTGATTTCGCCACCAGGTCCCAGGTCCCAATCGAGAGTGAAGCTGTTTGGCAATTGGTTCCATCCGCGCCGTGATGGGATTCAAGTAGAAATAGGTATCGTTATAGTCGAATTCCAGAGCTCCCATAAGGGTTCTAGTCGCAAGATATTCAGCCATTTTTTCCACGTCAAAAACTTCCGATGCCTTAAGCTTTCTAGCCCGCCATGCTTCAAGGATGCTCACCGCCCATTCGTGCTGCGGCCTTGTCTGTGCGTTCAGATTATATTTGCGGGCATTTTGTCCAACAATCACTGCGGCGTCGAAGCTTGATGACGGGGACGGCTCATCTTGACAATTTCTAAATGGCCGCAAGCGCATGCAGTCTTCGGCCCAATTCGGTACTAAGAAACGGACGATTGGCCCATCGCTTCTGCCAGACCGTATTGGAGTTTGAAGATTTGTCGTCTCTTCAATGTAATAAACTCCCATATCGCGCCCATTAATCCTTAAGTAGACAAATTCATCCTCTGGAGTGATCACATTTTTGGCCCGGAGAAACCGCATAAACAGCGCCTCGTCGAGGAAATCCCTGGACTCCGGCGTGAGCAAAGAGAACTCGGACAGCCCCTTGGGAGGATTGGTCCCCTCAGCGTGAACTCGAATCGAAAACTTTGAGGGCTTAGCGAAGTGGGCTTCATGGGTGCCATGGATGCGGATTCGGACCTTGTGTTCCTCATTTCCAACGCGGAGTTTTCCGTGAAACGACAAACGAAGCGCTCCGCTGGACATCCCATCACGAAGAGCCTTGCTTTGATCATTCTCCAGCGCAACAAAGTCCTGGTCGCTCAAGTGGATTGCGTAAGTCTCGATCGTTTGATTTGAGGCCCTGCCAGAATAGTGGGTATCCTTGGCCAAAGAAATCTTTAGATCATCAACAATTTTCAATCGTAGCTGGACGTCGATATACGAATACAAAAGATGAATGATCACGATCAAAAAAATATTCAGGACAATGCTAAACCAATAGGTGATGTACCACTTCTGTTTTTCTTTTGCTGATTTCTGGCGATCTTTGAAAATATTCATAGTTATAGCGTCAAGTTAATGGCCGGAAATCGACCAGCGACCATTGAATTTCTGGCTCAGACCTGCGAAGCTCTTCCCTTACCCTGTCCAATCCTTCAAAATCCGTTGGCATAAGATGAAGGGTGATTTGTAACTGGGACTTATTTTCATCGACGCGGACTAGTTCCATTTGTGAGCATGCGGGTTTAATTATCTCAAGAATTTTTTTGATTTCCAACGATCCGGTAGGCGCGATCAAACTCAGACTAATTCGTTTGGTTTGATACAAAACCTTCTTTTTATTAAACACAATCATCGCCACAATGAATGCGGCGAATCCGCATGCAGTTACGCTGTACAGCTGCGCACCAAATCCCAGACCGATCGCAATTGCAGCAAAAAAGATCAGGAGTTCTTCGGGCTCCTTCACCGGTGTTCGAAATCGAACGATCGATAGCGAACCGATAAGCCCCAAGGATAAGGTGATTGAAGACTGAACAATCGTGATAATAAAAGTAGTCAACAAAGCTAGGTAGACTGCACTTGTTGTCATTGCCTTGCGGTCAGAAACCGTTCTGCCAAACTTTTCATATAGCAATCCGAGCAACAAACCGCAAAAAGCGGATAACGCGAGGCTGATCAGAAAAAGATCCAATTGAACGTTTGATTCCCGCCCCCAAACGATAGAATCTAAAATTTGCGATTTCATTATGTCAATTGCCCTCACGTCGTTGATATCGAAGTCATCTTATAGTTATTTAGCATTTTGGAATAGCCCCCGGTCATACCAGACCGTCGAACCAGCGGGGTGTTTTCCTTCCCTAACCCGCATTTTGAGTACATCTCACCGCCGTAGCATACTCATCTGAATCATTGATCCTTGTGGTTTCTTCTTTGCTAGTGGATATTTTTAATTCCATGTTTCATGGCCTGATATATCAGCAAGCATGTGACAGCAAATTGGGTTGCGACGGAGACCATGATTAATGTACCGAGTCCTTCCGGCCAGAAATCAAGCCGAATCTTGTGTTTACCCGGATTGAGCCACATGGCCATGAGTGATTGATTCGCCCTGTAGACCGGCACGGGGACCCCGTCAACGCGAGCCCTCCAGCCCGGCGTCGCGACCCAGGGAAGAACAAGAAAGCCACTTGAACTCGATGATGGATTGGCAACGATGGACTGGCTGAGAGGGCCAACATCCAGCGTTACCGGTTCAATTTTTTTTGATCCTGGTTTTTGTGGCCAGATTTCTCTGGTCAAGCGCTGGATGTGTGACGGCCTGCCGTCCTCGCCAAGTGCGAAATCAGAATCGATGGTTACGAGGCCAGACTTGATCGCATCCAACGTCTCAGGGAAGTCGAGGTTGTAGTCATCATCAGGTTCTATCCTGCGGACCTTCTCGTACGGAATAAGTCTGATGTCGTGTAGCACGTGACCAATCCGGGGTCCGGACCTGGGAATGGCAAAGACAGATTTTTCGTGATCTGCCCAGATTCGTTGGTCACTTGGAATGTAATGTTCCGCGGCGGCGGGGAACGAAGGGGGGATTGTCGCGGCGAGGGAACCGAGTCCGCTGAACACAATGCCACCCGGCCTGACCACATGTGTGATGCCGAACAGGCGCAGGATGAACCACGAATCCATCCAGTCGCAGTCAAATGCGCGTATCATGGGGATCTCGGCCGCGTCCCAGCCCTTGGCCATGGCAATTCCGGTGGCCCTGAAGTCAACCCAGGGTATCTCAATGCCGGGGGCGTGTGCGTCATCCTTCATGCAAGATAGAACCCTGGCTGGTCCATCACTAGACCTGGCTTTGTTTTTCTCGACGAATGCTTTCGCATATCCCGCCCGGTCAGTGTCAACGTGGTTGGCTGGCAACAAATTTGGTGCGGGACGATTTTCAATTAACTGGAAAACGGTGGCAATGGTCAGTAACCAGCAGATCCTGGCGCCTGCCAGTCCTCGCGCATCCAGAGCCTTCACCATGTGATGCATTCCAAAGGCTATCAGTGGAATCATGGAAAGGTATGCGTAACGGAAGAATTTACCGGTGTACCGGAACATTCGTATGAAATCGAAGTGCCTCCAGATGGTTTCCATGACCGGGACAAAGGGAGTCAATGCCAGCAAGAGCAGACAAAGTGTTAGCAGTCCCGCAGCCGTCCGGTATCGAGACGACATCTGACGCAGCCCCACGAGAAAAGCGATTACTGGGAAGACGCCTACCCGCGAGTCCAGATACCACGGACGGTCAAATCCGGCGCCAAGGTTGGCGAGCCACTTCGGGTCTTCGACGACGTCCCTTCGAATACTGGTCAAGAATTCAAACAGGGAACCGGGGGACTGCCCATGTTGAAAGATTGTCTTCAAATTGAAGCCAGCAGCTCTGACCGTGAGTGGAACGACATCACGCGACACCCAAAGGATTGGCGCACAGATTGCAAGAGAAATGAGGGCACCTGCGAAGGCCGCCTTCATCAAGTGGAATTTCCGCGGTTGGTCAGCAGGCCATGGTGTTTGCGAAATGTTCATCGCCCACAATGCTGAGATCCCAGTGAATAAAATGAGTTCGGGATTACCTCCAAGAAACATCCAAGCCACGAACAATCCCGATGCCACCGCGTACACGAAGGCATGCGTTTTTGACTGGGTATTTTTGAAATTCAGGACTGCCCAGATCATCCACCCAGTCCACGCCATCGAAGCCATTTCGACCCGGTAGTGCGAGGACCATACGATCCCGCTGGCGCAAAGGGCGATAGAGGTAAACCAGGCTGCGCGCCGGTCGAGGCCCATGGCGAATACGGCGGACGCCCATCCCGCGCCAAGCACGCCGTAGTGAACGAAGTGATCGACATGCAATCCATAAACCAGGTCGTTCCATGCAAGAACCAGCAAGTTCGATGGGTAGAGCACTTTGTAATGAGGGTTGGCGAATAAAGACAGTCCGAGGCCCGCATTGGGAAAGAACGCAGGGAACTCACCCGTTCTAAGGGCGTCCAGGAAAAACCTCCTGTACACAAACTCCACATGGCGCAAATCGTGATTCTCGAAAATTTGCGCGCCCGACAAGATCCCAGGGAATTCGACGGTGCCGAGCAGGAAACACACGAGAGCGATCAAGCAGACATCAGTTACAGGATTGAAGTGCTGTTTGGCCACTTGGGGCGAGGTTGTACAGGGACTTGTTCTCATTGATTTGCCACTGGTCGTTGTTGCCACTGCATCCCACAAATACGCGGCGGCTAATCGTAGTCCCGCCCCATAATTCGTGCGCTATAGCCGTGAATTGATTTTGGTTACCCGAATTTACATAAAGATACCTGACTTTTCTGCAGTCCGTGACACGGAAACCAAGATCATTTGTCGTATTGCACACGTTTGTCGAGGCCCAAACGCCGGGAGTTGCGGCACCAGAGGCGCCACAGCCACTGGTATAACTCGAGCCAGATCCCAGAGACAGGCACGAGTAATTGGAAAAAGTATCGTTGTCCCCGTTGTAAGACAATTGGAGGGTGTAAATGTGCGCAATATTGCTCCGGGCCTCGCTCTGACGGGCTTTTGCCTGGAACTGCTGGAACCTCGGTATGGCGAGGGCCGCGAGGATCCCGATGATCCCCACTACGATCATCAATTCAACAAGACTGAAGCCACGAGTGTCACGGGGAGAAGAAAACTCTCGAATCATATCCGCTCCTCAGCCTCGATAGATAACTCGGCTATTTTGACGCAAATACCGGCTAAAATCAATCCGGCAGGATAGTCGATCAAATAATGTAAGCGCAGGGCAACTCCCTGACAGAGGAAATAAACGGTACAAGGCACGTGAAACCAAAGCAGCGCAGGTCGCCATTTCCAAGCGTAATAAACTAATACGACGGCATTGGCGACATGTAGAGATGGCATGGCTGCCAGCATTGAAATGAACATGAACGGGGTGTATTCGGACCCGCCTGACGCGACGAATTTATTGGAAAAGGCCAACATATATCGAACAAACTCGACGTCCGGCATGTCGAACACCATTGGTCCGTACGCTGGGGCAATCCAATATGCCAGGCCGCCGAGCACCAGGACCAGGGACGTGGAAATTAACAGCACCCTCAGTTGCCGGTTTTGCCCAGAAGCTCCGTGGACCAAAAATGACAGCAGGAACATGCTGATAAAGAGGTCCGTGTAGGGCTTGTCTAACGGGATCATTGGCGTCACCCACTGCGCTGTGGCAACCAGCCATCCGCGGACTGGTGCCAGGGCGTTGTCAATCCTCTGGAATTCCGCGTCGTAGTTTTCTTGGTTTACCAGGTGCGACCATAATTTAAGGTTGAAGTGAACGAACAGGATCAGAGAAAATGCCGCCAGGTCTAACAGGGACGTCGGAACCGCAACTCCGCTGGATTTCTGTCCAGGGTTTCCTGAAATGGTCCAGACTGGCCGTGCTATCGCTGCTGCAGTGAGCCCGAGGGCGAGTGGCCCCACATAATGCTTCAGGGTGAATAGCACCGAGGTGTGATCTGGAAAGTAAACGCGGGTACCTAACAACGGACCTACGATAAACAACAGGCTGCTGGATATCGTGGCAAACATAAAGAGTTTTGACCCGTGGGTTCGTGGTTTCACGCTTGGGGTCTCTGAAAAAAATGTTTCCCTAGCTCACTCCGGTTTCGAGGGGTGGCCCTTAACGTCGAGTCTAACACGCCGAAACAAATGAATAAATGGGACCAGGATTGGCCTTCTATTTTTCTGTAGGATGCCGATCATCGCCGCGAGGTTTTTTTGGGACGAGACACATTCAAGAGGCACAAAGTGTGAAAGACTTTACAGGAGTTTGCCTTTGCCAGGCTGAACAACTGGAGCTGGGGGAACCTGCTTGGCGCTTGTGAGGATACGAACCAGGCGTGATCAGAATCCAGTTACCCTAACTCGGATCTTAATTGAGCACGAGATTTTCTCGACCATCTACAGCTGTAAACGGGCCTCTGGTTTTGATAAACGCTTCATCGTTTCGTTCTTTGGAGTTTTGGTCATATGTATTCCGCCAATCTGTGGGGGCTAATTGTGAATCGCTTTGCAATTGTGGGCGCCCCATTTTTTTTTATCTACCAAGCCTTCTCCGGGCTGAGTCTATGCGCATTTAGGGCGCTGCTACATTTTATTCCGACCGAGTTTTCATTTTGGACCGGTGAAGACACCACCCGCTGGACCCTGAACCCCCAAAGAACTTTCACCAACACCCAAGCCCTCGACGTGACCAATGTTGATGACAAGCGAATCCTGTCTCCGGAACGAATCGGTGGCACCAGCGCCGGAATCAGCTTCATGCATCTGGCGACTCCAGAATTTCTCTGGCGCGGAAGCCTATCGACTATCATCAGTGACGATCGGCCCAATGCCTATTCCGGATCCCTTGAAGGGCGCTACTTCATCGCACCAGTCAAGGCAGCCATTCATGCCTCAGCATCACGCTTTGAAAATCAGGGACCCGTCCGTCCCGTAACCTTAACCGGCAGCATCGCCGCCACCAGTGCATCCCTTGAGTGGCATCAGAAAATCAGCGACCGAATGATCCTTGCCCCTGGATACCGCTAGTATCAAGAAACGGAAACGCCGCGCGCCGTCAACGGCCGCGTAAAAAAACTTGGCTCAGACCAGTTTTACACAACCGTTCGCTACCGGTTCTGGAAAGACTATTGGCTGGAAGATGCATCGGAATTTTTTATTTCCGCTGGATCTTACCAGACTAATAATGGGTTGAAATTATTTCACATGGCCGCAGGAATGACGATGATTGCCGGATCCATTTAAGAATGGCTCTCATCCGTTTCCAGAATTGCGAGAATAAACCCAAGGTCATCAAGAATTGAGATCTCTTTTTAAAAGATGTAGCGGCCAAAAGGCATCGTCATTGCCTGCATATGCAGCCTAGTTGAATTTCAAGATTAAGATCTTGGGGAGCCGGATAAAAATAATCGGGATCAGGATTTTCTGTTCTACATTCGTAACCGGCCTGAGTTGGTACACCATCACACTCCCCGGTCATGTCCCAAACGTTCCAAGGAGATACACTTGTAAGTGTCCATGTTGAGTTTCCGCACCCACCACAGACGGATCCGCCGCTTGAGCTGCCGGTCGAGCCGCCGGTCGAGCCGCCGGTCACGGTCGTACTACCGCTTGTACTACCGCTTGTACTACCGCTCGTACTGCCAGAGGTACCGCCCGAGCTGCTGCTACTTGAACCGCCACCGGTTGTCGTACCCGCTGAAGCTGGAGGACAGGCAGAATAGTTTGATACCACAGTCAAACTGCCGCCCATCTCGCTCCCGGAACCCAAAGCACCAGGTGACCCACCGGCATTCGAAAGTTGTGTGGCGACGTCAATGGCGACCGGCGCGGTCGGAGTCGTGTAATTCAAGGATGCACCATCGAAAGTCCAAGTCGTTTCTGTGTTGAGGGCATCAAACGTATCTTGACCTAGATCTAGAGCGAAGTTGAGGGTTACATCCCCATACGTTAGGGTCCAGCTGCGACAAGTGGAAGATCCACCATCCGATGAAGTCGTCGTGCCGCCGCCGCTTGTGCCATCAGTAGTCGTGGCGGTTGTGGTGCCATCAGTCGTTGTGGTTGTGCTGCCGCCGCTTGTGCCATCAGTAGTCGTGGCGGTTGTGGTGCTATCAGTCGTTGTGGTTGTGCTGCCGCCGCTTGTGCCATCAGTCGTTGTGGTTGTGCTGCCGCTGCCAGTTGCGGTTCCGCCCGTGGTGGTGGTAGTGGTGCCGGTACTACTGCTCCCACCGCCCCCGCCAATCCCGCTCCACGTCAAAACTAAATCATCGTGCGCCGTATTGCCTGCAGCATCAGTCGCAGTGAGGCGCAGCGTATAGATACCGTCGGCATTCGGCAGAACGGTGTTACTTAAAACAGTGGCATCATCAAATGCGATCGACCCGACACCGGAACTTTGATTCGACCAGATCAAACTTGAATAACCAGATGCCGATGCACCTGCGTTGGTATCGGGCGAAGTACCACTTAGGACAAGGTCAACTCCGGCATCGACTGTCGGTGGCACAGTGTCCACCTCAAATGTGCTGCCCGTTTGAGCAAAATTGACGTTGCCCGCAGTGTCGGTCATTTTGACGCAAATCTTGTAGGTTCCATCGGATGTAATTTGCGTTGTGTTGGCCAGAGGCCTTGAACTTTGGTAACCAACGGCGGCGGAACAATTTTCACTGGATGCGACCGCTACGTAATTATAAGTCGACGTCTCATTCGCAACGGCAGCCGTAACGATTGCTGAAGTACCACTTCGATCACTCGCATTCAAATATCCGGTCGCAGGATGCCCTGCCAACTCAAGCCCGCTATCCAGATTTGGCAAAGCTGTTTCCAACGTAAATACGGGACATGACAACCACCCGTCATTTTGCGCCAGATCCCGTGCATGAATACAAACCTTTTTGCTGCCATCAGTCCCAGTGACATCGGTCCCTTTCGGAGCAGCTGACAGCGTATAAGGATCAACCATGTTGCAACTTGTCGATGAAGAAACGATCTCGTATTGAGTGTCGAGAAGTGGCTCACTAAAAGCGTCAGTCTGAATCAATTCTGTCGCACTGGACTGGTCTGCGGCATTGACATAACCATCAGAGACAAATGAATTGTACGAACACGTCGTCAATGTGGGACGGGCGATGTCCCTGGTGATGGTCGAGGACGCGCCGTAGGCAGTATTTCCCGCGGCATCGCGCAACCGGACGCAGACCACATAGGTACCGGCGGCGGTCAAACTCGCTGGAGTTGGAATACTTGAACTGTAGGTCATGTCGCTCAAACCGGAACACACCGTATCGTTCACACCAATGGCGACGGCATACTTGGTTTCTGATTGCCCAGTTGCAACCAGACCACCAACAAGATCTGTCGTGAGGTCCTTTTCGCTCAAGTTGATGTAACCGCCAACGGCCTCATTCACGAGCGATACGGAGGTAAATTCGGGGGCGACATTATCGTGAACATACGAAAATGGGGTCAGCGTGCAGGCCGAGGTATTTCCTGCAAGATCGACCGCACTCGCATATATACTCGTCGTATCATTGGCCGTTACATCCTCGATGACCAGGATACCCGGAGATGCCAGAGCGGAGTTCGCAGCGCCAGTGGATATTGCGGCCGTGCAATCAGAATCGTTATAGAGTGTCACGGTTGAAACAGAATCAACCGATCCGATAATCCTTGGGCGAAGGCTGCTGGCAGGAGAAACCGGACTACTTGATGTCAGGGTCACCACGGGCGGGACAGTATCCCGCCTAATTGTGGCAGATGTTCCGTAGGTGATGTTGGCAGCATCATCTTGGAGCTCGACGCAGACTTTATAATTTCCATCACCGTCAACCATGTCCGCGGGAGACGGAATTGATGATCCGTAGGTCGTCATCGCTGAACATGCTACCGATGACAATCCAACCGCGTAACGAACCGTTGCATACCCAGAACCGGTCGGAGGACCAACCAGATCGGATGTGGCATTTTTTTCCGAGTCACCGATATACCCACTAAGAGGAGCATCGGCAGCATCGTCCACCAGCGCGATCGAGGTGAACACTGGAGGATCTGTATCCGTCTTGAGAAAGGTTGCTGTGTTGCCGGCCGACGTTTCGTTACCAGCCGCATCCAAGGCCACAATACTGACGGTATACGTTGTCCCGATGGTCAGAGAAGAGACCGGTACCGAAGGGGTCGTGGATGAGATCGGGCCAATGGCAACGCCGCCCCCAGCCGGAGTAAAGGTCACGTTATATAATGCCGCCCCTTCAACCTCCGCGAAAGCGATGGCCTTATTGACCTCACTCAATGACGAAGGAATCGTAAAGGCCGTTGGATCCTCGGTGTCTTTTATTACGATTCGCTCGATGGTAAAAATCGGAGTCGTACTGGCGATTGACTTCAAAAATCCAATTTCGATTGCAACAGGCCCGTCATCAAGCGGACTTAGATCCAAAACGCCAGAAAATTGATCATCATCTGCGCACGCCATGACTGATGAAATTGCAGCGGCTTCAACTTTGGCTGATACGGCAAGAGATCCCGTGATGCACTTTCCTGCAACAACAAGCGAGGCGTAGGTCAACCTGTTTGCATAACTGCTGTCTTGCGGAACAAGAGCGGCAACCCTTGCTACGTCGTCCGGGGATTCCAGAGCCGCCATGGCGGCACCGCGCTTGACCACTGGACTGACGGAAGCAGAACCCATTAGTCCACAAGCGGACAACATCACCCCCAGTAAAACTGGAAATGCGTAATTCGTGGACCATCGGGATAGTTTTTTTGCCTCACAACCCATACCGATAGCATCGGCAAAATCGCTGGCAAATTGAGTGGTTGGGCCAGAAAAGGGCCCGATGCGGCACGCCCTCTTTCAGGACTATGTAAGATCCCGTAACTATAGGTCTTTATCGTATGCTGACGGCAGGGGTTTCCAGACCGGCGAATTCCCGGCGGGTTCGCCCTCGTCCAGCAATCCAGCACGCACCATTTTTGGATTCACGATGCGGCTGCCATCAGCGTCATCATAGGTCCCAAAAATCTGCCGGTGCGGGGTGAACAAGTGCCACGTAAAAATCTGATCCTCACCCCAAACTTCACCGTAAAGGATAATATCGAACTCCACTTGCCCCAGACGTCGTCCGGTTTCGGTATGGCAACGCGAACATGAAATGTCGTTGACGGGAATCAATCCCATCTCGTAGCCACGCGGAACAATCGAAAAATCGCCTTGGGATGCTGGCGCAAACGTCATGAGGCTGCCATTTTCTTTCCAGATGGCCCCTTCGACTGAAACAAATTCACGATGCAGCAGTTCAGACGTCAGACGCTCGTCGGATACTTCTGGGATTTCATCCAAGGCACCCTGGATCTCTGGAAATAATTTCGCAAACGGTTGGGACTTCATGCTGTGGGGACGCAACGTATCGGGATCTTCAAGATGGCGAACGAGCTGCACGATCCTGCCATCGGTTTGCCAGTTGGGACGCAGGGTGCGGACCGCCACTGCCATTTCGGAGGCGGTGCGAAACGGGCGAAACATGTTCACGCCCCACCCGTCCAGATAGCGTTTGCGGGTTCGAATTTCAAAAACATGCCATTTTCCAGTCGAATCCTGTTCATAAAGGACTTCGCCGAAAATGGTGTCCCTCGGAAATGCCCAGCGCCATCGCCCACGGCTTGAATTCCGCCAATACTTGACGGGAATCACCTTGCCGGACTTGTCACGGGGTGGAGCCCAGAAATTAATAACTTTTACGTTATCGACTGGATTGGTGCCGGCAGCCTTCCGGAAGGGTTCACGAAACCGGTAATCGGGACCAAAGTATTTGGTGAGCTTAAAAATATCGGGACTGCCGGGATTATTTTCCCCGGTTACCCGACCCACACAATTTGCGCGCATTCCGGTTACCGTTTCTTCACTGTCCTGATAGCCAAAGGCCATCGTTTCCTCGTCGTACCACATCGTATCAGGATTCATCATGGCGTCATTGAGGGAAGCGTCTTTGATCTTTGGCAGCAGTGCCTTGAACGCAGCGAGTTCGGTAGGGTTGATGAAATCGATGTAGCCAGAGCGGACGTTCAACCTGGGGTCATTCAGTTTTGGCGAAGGCTCACAAACTGACTTGTCGTTTCCCGTCCTTCTGCCGGCGAGCCCGCGACGCAATTCCCTGATGATGGCCTTGCGCGTTGGTTCGTTGTCTGTTGTGTCATCGGCAAGGGCAAGTCGCTTTGACCCCTTGGGCATCCAGTCGCGGCCCGGTTGAATCGGAGAATCAAAAGGAGGCGGAGCATCCGATGGCCAGCTCAGAACTTCGATCATTGCCTCGGCCCAAATTTTACCGCTCTTTGGAGCCCTCTCACGAAAAAGTCCCGCCCACACTTCGGTATCATTCGATGATTTTATAAATCGGGCATCGCCGACACCGTGGCATGATTGGCAGAACTCGCGAATTTTTGGAACAATGCCGACGCCGCTGGCGCCTTGCGCGTTGTCACCAGGAATTGCTGAAACCAGAAGGCTGCTAAAGAGGCTGAAAGCTGAAAGGCGATGAAATCGAAAATCCATCTTGGATCTCCAAAAAAAAACGTTCTCCGACAAAAAATCAGGGCCGTGATTTTTTGATCCGGACCGGTTTCGCCCCAGGAACCCGCCATTGCGGATCGACAGGATCGATGAATAACTTGTGGGCGTGCCCATCAACCGTGGTGGTTTCTATCCAAGTTTTCTTCAAGTCACGAATCGATTGAAAATGTGCCGGCGTGATCGTGTAATGGTGACTCTTGCCACCATGCCCGTGCCAAAATTCCATCTTCGATTCGGCATTGGCGTCAACCATGGCTACGGTGACCGTTCCCGTGGTCGGACCGATGCCACCATCATAATAAGTTGCTACCGCATAAGTGTCGTATAAAGTGACGAATTGGTCGTCACCAGCAGAACCCAGCTCTCTTCCTGAAACAACGCCGTCTATTGCGGGCCCACAGGAATCCAAAACAGGGAACAGGGCAGCCCCCGCAGCACAGGAAGCCACACGAACCAAAAATTGACGCCGGCTGACGGAATGATTTTGATCTGTCTTTTTACTCATAGACAAATCGTAGCCCGCTACGGACAGAAACTCAATTGCCTCAGAGCATTCGAACGAGCTCAGGAGGGGGAGCCTTCATCGTGCTCTTGGGAGTGATTTCAATCCCACCACGCTCTAAAACTCCATCCAGACCCTCATCGTGCCACCGGCTAAAAAGTTCTTCCCACGGAATCCAAGCATAAGAAGACACGAGGTATGGATCCATGAAGTAAACCCTGTTGGCATCGTAACCAATTGCGACAACATAGTGCCCGCTGTCCCAGGTTTTTTTCCAATCAACACCGGCCCCGGCCCAAGCCTGGATCACCAGAATCACAGGATGATTCTGATCGAGCATTCTCTGTAACTTTATGCGGGTCATGCCCTCATGAAGGTCCGCACCCAGCCCCTCTGACCTGGCCAGGCGAATCATGCTGGAGACCGGAGTTCCATTGTCAAAAGTTGTTCCCAACTTCTGGCCAAGATCCTCCTGAAAATATTCGATGCCGTAGTACGCCAGAACGGATTGCAACGAGGCGGCGCCACAATGGTAGGGAGTATGCTGAGTCACTTGAGGAAGTTGCATCATCAGGCTCCGCCCTGGAGCTGCAATCGGGGCTGCAACGAGAGATGACGACGTTGCCATCAACGTCGTCATCAAAAAAATCAAAGTACTGGGATTGATTGACATTCTTGCCCTTCAATAGGCAGGCCCTGAACCTTGGCTTGGGTCAATTCCTGCGGAACTGGATCGTACGTGTTGCGACGACCCTTCCGTTAGCATCGAATCCAAGGAATGTCACTGGTTTTGAACCTTCAATCACGATCGGCTTGGCGCTCTCGTAAACCACGCCGCCAGCCGGGATTTCGGCGATGACGTTTTGGGCTTGAGCTAGACGGAAATCCAAGAAAACCTGCGGGTTGCGCAAACATGCATCCTTACGCCCGGAACACAGACCGACTTTAGCGATCGACGAGTCCGCCCCGACATAAAGCCGGGCAGCATTAGAAGTTGCGTCGCTAGGACCAATTGCCACAATCATCTTCAAGGCGGCCTGGGGCACGCCAGGGTTGTTCTGCAGATTCTGCTGACGCGGTTTTGCAAACAAGGTGTCACCCATGACTGCCTGCTCTGGCATCACCCGATAGGCTGGAGTGTGGCTTCCACCAGTTGACCTGGTCGTCTCCGTTTTTACCCCCTCAAGAAAATCACCAATCGTTGCATTGGGTTTGCTTGACTTCATTGCACGGAAAACGTTGGACAACGCGTTCGTGAATTCACTGCCCTCGGAACCGGCCAGGGAAGTCTCGTAGCGCTGCGATGCAGACATGACAATCAGCTGTTCGTAAGCACTGGGTCCCATTTTCACAATCGGAGATTGATCAAAGAAGCTGCCTGCTGCGGCATCGGCATAATTTTCTGCAGCATCCTTCATGACTTGATCCGAAATCCCATCGCTGAAATTTTTAGAAGTCAGGCGCTTGACCGTCGCGCTGCCGTCAACCATCTGACCGCTGAAGCAAGAATCGAAGAAAGCGAACATGCGTTTTACGGGGGTCTGCCGCACGGAGCGAATGGCATCAGAAACTTCAGCGAATGGCAGCATTCCGCCGGTGGTCATCAATTCACCGCTGCTTGCGCCGTGACCGGTGAAGTACCAAACGATCGTTCCATTTTCGCCGGCAGCCACGGCTGCTTCTTTGGTTGCATTAAGAATCTGATCACGGGTGGCATCGTTCACCATGATGACCTGGAATCCGTTGCCGCCCTGGGGGTCTTCGAGAACTTGCTTCATGTGATTCAAATCGTCTGTGATGCCAGGAAGGCCATTGGCTGCGCCAAAAACCAGGGCAATATTTTTTGCACTGGAATCGTATGCCAGGTCGCGAAGACGGCTGTTTACGTTGGTCCGCGGCTGGCATCCAGCAACGAGGCTCGCCACAACAAACATGACACTCGTCAGGGTTTTTACCGGTTTCGCCAGTTTCATGGTCTTCTCCACTCGATGCGAAATTTTAACTTGATCCTCTGACCAAACTGCAAACCCCACGCCAAGCCACCAGAGCTATATAAGTTCCCATATTTACTAGCTTTATCTACATTCCCAACGACTGTTGCAGCGTCTATTCGCTTGCCAAATGGCTGGAAATGCCTAGACCATTGACACCCGGGTCGGGTTACTGCAACGATCCGGAACAGAAACAGAAGAATTCAAAAGTTATTTCATGAGGTTGTAAGGGGCCCCCGATGATCCTGGTCCAAGGTTTACGAAAGATTTACGACGGCAAGACTGCTATCGACGACGTTTCGTTTGAAATCAAAAAGGGTGAAATCGTCGGGCTGCTTGGATTGAACGGGGCCGGTAAAAGCACCGTCCTCAAAATCCTTGGCGCGATGCTTCTGCCAACAGCAGGCACAGCAACTGTAGGGGGCCACTCGGTCGAAGACGAACCCCATGAAGTTCGCAAGTTGATTGGCTACCTGCCAGACCAGCCTCCCCTCTATGATGAAATGGCCGTTCGGCCGTATCTGGAATATGTCGCGGGATTGAAGGGCCTGGACCGCAAAACCGCAAAATCTGCTGCCGGCATTGCCATCGAACGGACCAATTTGACTGACGTGGCATGGACCCCCCTTGGAGCCCTATCCCACGGCTACCGGCAACGCGCTGGAATCGCGCAGGCCATTGTGCACAATCCAAAGGTCGTGATCCTCGATGAGCCAATCAACGGCCTTGATCCCTTGCAGATTGTTGAAATGCGCGACCTTATCAACGCCCTGCGTCAGGACCATACGGTTATACTTTCGAGCCACATCTTGTCTGAAATCACGCGGACGTGTGACCGAATCATGATCATTGACCGGGGCTGTGTGACGGCGCAAGGCAGCGAGCGCGAACTTCGCGACCGGATCCACTCCCGTCAAACGGTATCCGTCGAACTCGCAGGAGGCGATGAAACCGAAATCACCGCCCTTGCAGCGCGCGTTGCCCAGATTGGCGGCGTCACAAATGTGCGCGCCTCGGGACGCAACATCACACTCCAGACATCCGATGAAAATCGTCCGGCCATCGCACGGCTGGTGGTTGAGTCTGGTGCCGCGTCAGGTATTGGCCTGGCTGGCCTCACTCGCTTGGATGACGGACTGGAATCTCTTTTCATGCGGCTCATCCATAGCCCCGATAATCACGGCGCAACAAAGACCGATCGGAAAGGGCACTCAAATGCATAAATTATGGCTCGTCGCCCGGCGCGAACTGGGTAGTTTTTTCAACACATGGATGGGCTGGATCATCGTCGCGTCAGCATTGTTCATTGATGGCCTGCTATTCAATGCTTTTGCCATGGGTCAGCAAGCAAAACTTTCGGCCGACGTCCTGGGCGATTTCTTTTATTTTGCCAGCGGAATCACCATTGTGGCGGGAATACTCCTAGCGATGCGCCTGATTGCCGAAGAAAAACAAAACGGGACGATCACACTTCTCTACACAAGCCCGGTGACCGAAAGGCAAATGGTTTACGGAAAATTCGCGTCTGCCGTCATCTTTGTCATGATTCTACATATTGTCTCGTTGTATCTGCCGGCACTGATCATGATGAAGGGAAAGATTTCTGGCGGACACTTGGCCGCTGGTTATTTGAACCTGATCCTGATCGGCGCAACCACAATCAGCATCAGCCTGTTCGCCTCGGCCATGGCACCGAATCAACTGACCGCAGCCGTGGTTGGCACGATGATCACCGTGACCATGCTGGTTCTCTGGATTGTTGCCGACATCTCAAGTCCACCATTCAAGGAAATCCTGAGTCATCTGGCCCTGCACAACCGTCACTTCAATTCATTTGCCAAGGGGATCGTGAAACTCAGCGATGTTGTCTACTACGTGAGCGTCACTTTTTTCTTTCTGGAATGTTCAGTCCGGGCGATTGAATCGCGGAGGTGGCAGGGATGAATACCGTTGTGATGACCGCCATGTTCATGAGCGGCCTTGTTACCTTGTTTTCTGCGGAACGCTATTTTTCTGTAAGTAGCATGATCGTTGCCATTCGCACCATCGCCGGACTTTTGATGTTGGGTGCCTTGGCTCTTCATGCGTGGCGTTGGCGAAACCTTGAAAAATCTGGCCAAGACGATGCGGCACGCTGTGAAATATGGCCGGCTGCTTGGAAAATAACTGTATGCCTGTCAATTCTTGCATGGGCCTGGTGGCAACATGCCACCAAGGATGCAACAGGACTGACGGCACAAGGGCGCTTGCTTCTTGGGCTGTGGACCGTGCCACTGGTCACCGCATTGATTGCTGGCATCGGAATCGAATTGGCGGCCCTGCAGCGAACCAGAGACGCCGATCCAGTGAGAATCTCCCGGGCCGGCCGGTCATGGACCGCCATGGGTCTGCTGCTGTGTGCCCTTGTTGCGATAAATTATGCCGCCGTGCGCAGGGATGTCAGTCGCGACTGGAGTTACCTCAAGATCACAGAGCCCAGCGAAGCCACGATCAATATTGCAAAGGCCAGCACCGAACCCATCACGATTGCCATTTTTTACCCGCGAGACAACGAGGTCCTTCCTTGGGTCGAAGGCTACGCCACACGCCTTGCGCAACTGGCCAGCGACCGCATTACCTTAAAAGTCGTCGACAAGGATCTTGATCCCATCAATGCAGCCCGATTCAAAACCAGCCGAAACGGAGTCGTGATTGCCGAGGTTGGTACGCGCCAGGAACGCATGGATCTGGGACCAACGTTGACGGCAGCCCGGCCACTCCTGAAAAAGCTCGACAGCGAAGTCCAGCGCCTGCTGCTTCTGCTGACTTCCAAACCAAAAAATGCATACGTCATGCGGGGACACGGAGAACTAACACCCAACACGACATCCAATATGTCACCCCTTGATTCATCTAAATTGGTGGAAGGATTTTTCCGCGACCAGAATTGGAATATCAAGTCCTTCGGGATTTCGGAAGGCAGTGCCACGCGCGTTCCTGAAGATGCCACGGCCGTGATCCTGCTTGGCGCCAGAACCGAATTATTGAAGGAAGAAATTGAAACCCTGAAGGAATTCACTAGTCGTGGTGGGGCGATCTTGCTCAGCCTTGACCCCGACAAGAATCAAGTCCATTTGCAGGCGTGGCTTGCCAGCATCGGCATCGATTTTGATGCACATCCGGTCGCAAATGAGCGCAGCCATGTTGCTGCAAGCCGTTCCCCTGTCGACAACTGGTTTTTGTTCACAACCTCTTTCACTGGTCATGAATCCATCAAAACACTGTCGCGCAATGATGATAAAATTGCCGTACTTGCATTTGAATCTGGCTCAATCACCTTAAATCGAGATGCTCCAGAAGCTCAAAAATGGCGAGTCACCGAAACCGTCAGGTCACTTGCAGATTCATTTATCGACAAGAACCGGAATTACAAGTTTGACGAAAAAACCGAAAAAAGAGGAGCCACCGCCCTGGGCGTTTCCGCAGTATCAGTGACAGACGGGGTGGGCGCAAAAGAGTCCAAAATGGTAATTTTCGCGGATTCCGCTGCGTTTTCAGATGGCCTGATCCGAAATCCCGGAAATCTGGCGTTGATTGCTGACTCCATGAAATGGCTGGCTGGCGAACAGGCCATTGGCGGAAAGCTGGCAAACGAAGACGATGTCAGGATTCGCCAAACCGACAATCAGGATCTCATCTGGTTCTACGGCTCGATTGTCGTTGTGCCACTGTCTGTCCTTTTGGCTGGCGCCGGGAGTATCCGCCTTGGCAAACGAGGACGGCGCCGCAGCGACAATTCAAAAACCAATTCCGCCGCACACTGAAGCTGAAGCAGGAAAAAAAATGAAATCAAAAATCACATCCGATATTTCCATCTACGGGATAATCCTGGGGGCGAGCCTTGCACTGGCTTGGTGGGGAAGCACTCCAAAATTCAGCGGCGACGCCCGGCAAGTGCACATCACTTCGATCACTCCAGCATCGATTGACGAGGTGATTTGGAAGGGCGCAAATCAAACAATGACGGCCCAGCGCCGCGAGGCCGATGGACGATTTTGGATTCAATACGGGCAGGACTCGTTTCTTGCGAGCGAACGTTTTGAGGACGCCCTCAATTTTTTCAACCCGTTGGAAGCGAAGCGCATCGTAGCTGCCACAGGCAACCTAAGCGCCGATCAGTGGCAGGCATTTGGCCTGAAACCGCCATCCGCAACTTTAACCCTTAAGCTAAAACAAGGTTCCGCGATCGCAGAACAAAAACCATGGAGCATCGAACTGGGAAGTCAGAGTTTTGGAACCACAGACCGTTACGCACTGAGTCCAGACGGGAAAAATATAATTCTTCTTGAGGCAGACGCCATTTCTGGATTCGACAATGCCGTGGCACGTTTCTTTGACCGCAGCGTCCTGTCAAAAAAAATCAACGATGCCGAAACGGCTGAGCTTGAAAAAGGGACGGCGAAAAAGAGGTTCCATCGCCAAATTGGCAAGGACAAAGTCACTAACAAAGAAGACAGCACGGACAAGCCTCCGTTCGAAGTGGCTTTCAATGACTGGCTGGAAAAAGTTGAGCGCCTCAGGGCGATTCGTTACGCTGACACAAAGACCGAGGAACAACTGACACAATTGCAACCAGAACTGACTCTGAAAATCCTCAATGGCGAACGGATCGCCGAGGAAATCACCGTCAAGAAAATCGATGAAGCGAACAAGACGACCTGGTGGATATTTTCATCAACAACAAAATCACACGTCGAAATCAGCGCAAATCGCGCTGAGCCAGTGGTTAAAGACGCAGAAGCCCTGTTTTAAGGACACCGCACCAAGTTCTCAGCAATTCTTGCCGCGACCACATCACCAAGGGTGGAGCTTTTAAAATTGCGGACTTCGATGAAATTCTCGCCAACATAACCGGTGATACCTGCCACAGACCTGATGTGATTGCGCAGTCCGTCCATCTGGGCCATACCAGATCGATAGGTCTTGTCCGTCTGGTCACTAAAATCCCCCGACCCGTTACTCCCCTTGCTGGGAGCCGAAAAAAGCATCAGCTTTTTGAAGGGGGCCGTCTGCAAATATGGATTGAGCGAATCAAAACTGCCATAACGGCGATCCTGTTTGCCGCTGCCATCGTGACTCAGTGCATCGGTGATCAAAACAACAACGGGGACAAATGGCTGGGGCTGTGTTGAGAGCAGTTTAAACGCTTCCCGAATAGCCATGATTCCCCCCTCTGGCGTATCGGAGGCACCGCTGTTGACCTTGGCGAACCAGGAATTCAAATTCTGTTGCACGATGGGGTTGTTGGCCGCCCACGGTCCGCCCATCACATTGATCACGTCTTCGTATCCGATCAAGCTGTATCGCAGATCGGGAATCGGCTTTCCAAATCCAGGTACGGTCTTGTTTTGAAGCTGGGTTGTGAAGTAGCCAAGGCCTTCACGAACACCCCTGAGTTCGTCGGACATGGAGCTGCTTTTGTCGATCGCAATCACAACATGAACCGGAGGCAAACTCGGCACGCAATTGTTTGGTGTTGGTACAGGTGTCGATGGCGGATTGATGCCCGGCACGGGACTTGCCATCGGCGAAGCAAATGGCTCCTCCGGCTGCCACGGTGCCTGGGTCGGTACGACGTTGGCACCCCGGTTAATTCCACTATCGGTACTAAACTTGGCCGTGCGACATCCCGACAGAACCATCACGACGACGATGGACAGGGTTCCGATATTTTTCATAACCATCACCTTCTTTGAACAAAACCACGGGTTTTATTCGGCAGGTTCCAGAAATAGTTTAGCCAAATCAGAGTGCGGAACCGCAATGGCAAAAGGATCCAATAAACCAGAATGATTGCCTTTTCATATTAAACTTTCAGTTTTTGCTCAACGAAGCCGATACTCCCAGAGTTGATTTTTTGTTCGTTAATCTGAATTGCGAACGCCGGAGGCTCAGGCATGACATTGATCAGCAACAGTGGGATTTCACCGGTTGCAAGAACCATGAGTACCTGGATCGTCGTTGCTTTAACATGTTTGGCTTGCAAGCCGGCAGAAACCGGAAAGGTCAAAACCCTTGATGCGGTCGCATCCGGCGGCATCACTGAGTTATACCAATGCAGCGGTACGAACATGGCGCTTATCTCCACCGACCGGATTGTATTTGATACGAACACGGCAATGTCGGCACAAGGCGACTCTGAAAAGTCCGTCCTTCGGAACGCAGTCATGGATTACTTCACGGCCATTCAGCCCGCGATGCAAGACATGTTTTTGAACCTCGGTGGTACCGTCCTGATCACCGACGATGCCCACATTGGCGACTACTGCAGGGCGGGACAGACTCAATCGGCGAAGGGCACAACGACAGACGACTCGCTTCATGGCTGCTTTGTCTTCGTGGACGATCCAAGCGGTCAAAAACCGAGTATTTTCACGATCGTTCACACGGGGTCTGCAGAAAAAATTCGGTATTACGGACCCCAGATTTTCGGCTACCTCTATGCCCAATTTTATTCGCGCCTGGCGCCACCGACAAGGGAAGGGGCCAACTTCAGCATCCAACCCACAGAAACGATGCAATTCATCAGTTACAAGGAGGCCGTTGCCGATGCCTTCCTGAAGGACATGCTGGCCTCTAGTAAATTCAATCTTGATAATTTGAGTCCCGTGCTTGGTTTCAATGCATCGAAAGAACTGAGGGGTTATGCCGGAAACTCTGGACTTCTGGATGCTCTCAGTCTGCGCAAGGCTGGGGACGCGTCGGATGTTGCCGGGCAAGAGAAGGAACGGCGCCGGGCACAGATCCGGGATTTCTTCTTTGCCCACGCCTTTCAGTCGATGAACTGCAATGCGCAGGCTCTTGCAGTCACGCGCAGGGAGTTTCCAAAATCCCTCGCAGCTTATAATCAGATTAATGTCGCATTGCTCCAAATTTCATCCCAGCTGTCTGGGGCTGCGCAACTCGCAGCCGGAAAAAGTTCTGCGTTGCAAAGGAAGTCATCGACCATCAAAGCCGGAGCAATGGACTTGACGATGCTCCTGGCCCTCTTGCCGATGCTCAATCAGCAGCAAAATTTCAATCCACGTGCCGGCTATCCTTCCATGGCAAACCAAAACATGGGAAACCCGTTGGGGTACCCGCCGTCCAATCCGTATCAATACCCGAATCAAAACCGGTATCAGCAAAGCCAGGGTGGTAGTTTCCCAATGTTCGCCAATTTATTTCCTAACTTGGGGAAATCCTTCGGGGACGCTGGGCAATTGGGCTCGGGACTTGCGTCGTCTTGTAGCGGTGGCTCATGCTGTGGCGGCAATTGCTCGACCTGCGCCGACGGAACATGCGGGCCGAGCTGCGCGAGTTGTGGGGTAGACACGGTAGCGACATGAGAAAAACCAACGGAGATTTACAGTGCCACGCTTGACCATCCACATGGCTCGTTGGAGTAGTGCCTTCATAATCCTCACGGTTGTGGCGTCTTGCTCAGACACAAACCTTAGCGGTAAATCCGCCACTAGAGCGCCACCCAAGAATGACGCCGAGGCTCGGCCAACGTTGCCACCGCCAGCAACAGACGCTCCGATCACGACCAACAGCGTGACCGTGCGTGACGGGATTGGGCGCATTGTCTGCACGAAAAGGGATCTGCTGTCATCTGTTGTGCCCGGATCCACCAGTGAGGTTTACACGCGAGATTTCCGTGCTGATGAATGTGACGGTAAACTGCCGAATTCGGAGTTCTTTGGGTTCTCAGCGAGTGAAGAAATCTGTGGCGCGGACAGGGACTGGACGATTCGGGAGCCCCGCAACGGGCTTAATGCTGGGATCAGCGTCCGCTACCTGGGCGCATGTCCAGGACCGGTCAATCCTTCTCTTATCTCTGTGGTCTGGGTGCATCGTGACTCGGCCTTGATACAAGGGGAGACAAGCGCTGCGAGTGCCGATCAGCTTCGCGAGAGAATCAAATCTCGCACAGCGACCATCACTTGCCGCAAAACGGATTTCAATCCGGGCACTGCGGCTGTCTCATCTGGCAAAAACATAAAATTCGCGCCCTCCGAATGCACCGCTGGCAGGCTACCAGACAGTTCCTATGTCGGCCTTCTTGGCAAACGCCAAGTCTGCGGACTGAACGAGTCCTGGACCCAGCCCGGCCCCGGAGAAGTCTCTTTCGTTTATCTGGGTGGTATCCAGGCATGCCTCAATGCATCGGAACCCTCTGATATTGAAGTCCTTTACATATTAAAGTGACTTAAAAGTCTTTTTAATTCAATAACTTATAATTAGTTATTAATAACTGACTATATTACTTTACAAATTCTATATAAATGTTAATTTGCGAGCGCTCAGTCATAAACCCGTATCGAACGGAGTCAGCATGCGCCGCATCATGGGTAACCTTGGTCTTCCGCTCATCGTGACAGCAACTTTCACAACTATACTGTCGGCAGGCCTCACCAGTTGTGGCCGCAACACAGACAGCGAAAACGGCGCCCGCCTAGCGGCCGACGGCGTTTCCTTCGATCCCGTCCCGACTGATGTGAACATCGATTGCAACTATCATATCCTTCAAGGCACCCAGAGGTTCCGCGGGACCTACTTCGTCATTCCAAAGGTCAACATCGCCCGGGACCGGGAAGATAAAACGGCAATCAAGATGCTGCCTCTGGCCAATGGCAATGTGGCCTTTGATTTCGCCATGAACTTCCAACGCGGCACAGAGGCCCGGGCCACCAAAGCAGGACTTCCAGAAGCCGAGCGCTATGCCAACACCTGTAACTTCGAAAAACTGCGCGCCTCGATCAACAAGCATTACGAGGACATCAAGCAACCCGAAAATAAAGTCTGGTCGCTTTCGCCACTGCCAATCACCAATGTTGAAGTTCGCATCGATGGTATCGGCAAGCCAGTTCTGCTGTCCCCCGAAGGCACGAACATAACGACTTGGCTCGGCGATACCATGAGCACCTCCATCGAACTCACCAAAGGCGACTCTGAGCGCGTGATGTCCAAGGTCAGCCGCGGCCTCGGCATTCAGCTAGTGACTTCCTTTAAATTCGAAGCCCGCGAAACCCGCGAGTTCGGATCGATGTCCTTTAAAGGTTCCGATGTCGCCAAGGCACTTCAAACCCAACTGGGTTACACAGGGCCGGTTGCCACCGGTGTGGTTCTTGAAACCGACTTGAAAACAAAACTTGCCGAGGCAATCCGGTCCAGCAGCGCCGAGGCCGTTATTGAATCAGACTCTGACAAGCTGTCCTCGGCAGCCGAATCCCTGATGAAATTGATGATTGAAAAGGTCAGCCCGGAACGCCTGATTGCCCGCGACGAAGCCGCGGAAAGGGAGTCCCGCGAAACAGAATCGGAACGCCTCGACCGGATTGACCGTATGGAACGGATTGACCGCGCTCGTGACAACTGGGACGTCGACCGCCCAAGTTACGAACCCAGAAATGAGCGCAGCATTCGCGACCGCATGATCCGTGATGTGGCTCCTCGCAATTTTGCTGGCGAAAGTGAAGATGCCCCTGCACCGGTGGCAAGTACATCGAAGCCATCTCCAAGTCTGCTTGCACCAATGGCCTTTAAGGTCTCGGCAGTAATGGAGTTCTTGCGCAGCCAATCCGATACCAAAGTTGAATACCGGGTGATGGGCAAGCTGGTTTCAGAAACCGCCGCCGCACGGTCCAAAATGATCACTGGCAGGGTTGGGGCCCTAGATGAATCGACGGTTGAGATAAATTCTGCAGAACGCCCACGTGCCCTTGGAATGGAACTCGATACCGGCAAGACGATGAAGCTGATGATCGCCGGACGCAAAGTCTTCACTCCGGTTGCAGTCCCACAGGACAACCATTACCTGACGAAGGCCGAATTGCTCGAAATTCAACAGCGTGACGGCGTAAACTTGGATTTCCCGCAACTGGTCGACTGGGGCCGCAAGATTTATGAGTTCACCCCAAATGAAATGACCGGGCCGCGCGCCTATGTTTATGACTCCGCATGGAATCCGTTCAACTGGGCCTTCTACGTCTGGGGTAAGGCCGACTCCAAGATCAACGAAGTTTTGATGATCGATGAAGACGCTGAAAATGTTACCACCAACCGGATTCGTCTGGGTTTCAGCCGCATCGCAAAATCCTACACCTGGCAAAACCTGACTGAGATGGCTGCCACGCAAAAAGAAAGTGATCCTTTCACTGTAAAAGTTGACGACGATGGTTCGATCACAATCACTGCAAAGAGCCGCCTTGGTGCGGCGACAATGGAAAACACCGAGCAGTACGGAAGCCGCGATTTCGTCATCACCAGATACTTCCAGGAGATGTGGTCTTCATGGAATAACGACCGCGTCCACAGCACCGTCGATTGGTCGAAGGTCGTGCACACCAAGTCTGTCCCCGCCGGACGCAGCATCGTCGCGATCAGATTGCTGCAGGGCGATGGCGTGCCGGATGTGACGTTCGAAGAGAATTGAAGAGAGGATCCTTCGCATTCGCTCAGGATGACGTGAAGATTATTCGCCGGGAACCCGAAAAGGTTCCCGGCTTTTCTTTTTTTCGTTACCGGACTGAACCAGAACATAGTTCAAATAAAATCAATAAATTCAGATATTTAAAACTCATCTCTCAGGCAGATCCAAATTCATCCGAAATCCTAGCAGGTTAGCAGGGGGCGGACTTAATTGGCTGGTTTTAGCAAATGGCGTCAGGGACCTACAGACGCCGCGGGCGCATTCACGGTCATCAGACGCGTGGTGCCAACTGCGGGGGGTTTCTTTTGCGGAATTTGCCGGGCCGTCCACCCAACTTGGACTGCAGCCGAAATGTGCGTTGCATCATGCTGGAGCGCCCAATTGCAAGCCCAACCGACGGTTGCCATTCGAAAGGGTATGTTTACCCTGCATCGCTGCCGATTTTGCAAACGCGAATATCCAGACTTCGTCGATGCAGCCAACTGTGCCGCACAGTGCTCGGAAGACCTGATCGCGCAATCCAATCGCGAAGCAAACGAGACCACGCAGGACATCATCGGGATGGACAGACTTCCAGCCCTTCCAAAAAAATTCAAGTACACCATCGACGCAACGAGCGTCAGCCCGCTTGCCATGCAGCAAATGGTCAGAACAGTCCTGATGCCCTTTCAGGTACGCAACGCCTTGCACAACCAGCAAGCAATGAAGCCAATTTTAAATGCGGTAATGAAAAGCGCGTCTGGAATTGCAATTGGCAAGAGGTCTCTAGGTAAATCCCATCACGATGAAGGAGTTAACATGGCACACGATTCAGGAAACAAGCCACAAACAGGCGCAACCCCAGTAAACAAAGACCCCAATAAAAAATTCTTTCGCGACGGTGCCAGGTACGTCTGTTCCGTCTGTCGCACAAAGTTTTTCACCAAACTTGAAGTCGAATCCTGTTGGGAAAAACACTGATAAATAAAAAAAGGCCTGCCGCGAACGGCAGGCCTCTCATATCTAACTTTTGACCGAATCAATCGATTGCACTAACCACCATGATATCGTCGATCAGCAATCCTTCACGATTGATCGAAGAGTCAGATGAAAGCCGCAAGCGAACCTGGAACGATTTGCTACCGGCAAGGACCGTGGATAAATCAAACTGCTTGATGACCCAATCACTCTGTGCCGTGACGGTATCCAAAGTCGACCACTCCTGACCATCGGTAGAAACTTCGATGAAACCGTTGTCATAACGGTTCTCGATGTTCCACTTCATGCGCACGACGAGAGATGCATCCGTGTTGGCAAGGTTCCATACCGGAAGGGTCAAGGTCGTGTTTGCATTTGAGCCGTAGTCCGCACCCGGGCTGTCGGAGAAGACCTTGTTGTTTGGATCTTCCGCAGTCGGAGCATCTTCCAACCCCCACGTTCCGTCAAATACGACATCTTCAAGAGAGCTGGCCGTATGACGTGCAACCACTTGAACCTGCTTTACCGCGTAGGCGACCGAAGCCGAGATTGCGCTCAAGTTACCGACGTTGTCCATGGCGCGGATCGCCAAATAACCAGCACTATTCAATCCCAGACCAGAGATCCGGGCGGTTGCTTCGCGCGTGTCTGAATCAACCGTAATATTTACAACTGACTTGGTGGCGGCTGCCCAATCTGATTCGTTGGCAATAGGAGTCATTGCCGTGCGGACTTCATAGGACTTCGCAGCACCGACATCACCATCATCACCGGTCGCAACGAAATTGAAGGTCACAGAGTCCCGGGTTGCGCCTGCAGCCCGGATTCCAGCGATGATACCGGGAGCCACATTGTCAACTTCAAGAGAGTTTGCAAGGTTCAACCGGCCACCAGTGGTCGTCTTGCCCTGCAGCGCAGGAATCTGGTCTGCGCCGTTCAGGAGGCGCGCCTTGATCTGCATGCCATTCAACTCGGGGAACGCTGCCTTGACGAGGGCCGCAGCGCCAGCGACATGCGGTGTCGCCATCGATGTACCGCTGTACTTGGTGTACTTACCGCCTGGAATGGAACTCAGAATATCGACGCCGGGAGCCCCGATGTCGACGCTTTCTGCGCCGTAACAGGAGAAGGACGCCATTTCATCGTTATGGTCCGTCGCAGCGACGGCGATCACGTTACTGTGCGTGTAAGTTGACGGGTAATGCGGGTCCGAATCATTGTCAGCGGAACTATTTCCGGCCGCAGCGATGAACAGGACGCTCTTGGACTCGGCTTCTGCAATGGCTGCCGCCATCGTCTCCGAATATCCGCCGCCGCCCCAACTGTTGCTGGTCAAGGTCAGGCCAAGCTTCGTTCCGTATTCAATTCCTTTCACTGCGTCTTCTAAAGTTCCGGAACCGCCACCGGAAAGGAACTTGATGCCGACCATGCTGACATCCCAGTTCACACCAACAACACCCTGACCATCGTTACCCTTGCCGCCGATCGTGCCGGCGCAATGCGTACCGTGACTGTTGTCGTCCATCGGATCGTTGTCATTATTAACAAAGTCCCAACCGCGGAAGTCATCGACGTAACCATTGCCATCATCATCGATACCGTTGGTTTGCTTGTCGCGACCTTCGGCATCCGTTCCGGTTTCGCCCGGGTTGGTCCAGTAGTTGGGAGCGATATCCGGGTGGCTGTAGTCAATTCCAGTGTCGATCACGCCGATCACGACGTTCTTTGAACCGGTCGAAACGTCCCATGCTTCCGGCGCATTGATATCAGCACCAGCCTTGCCACCCGTCGTTCCGTCATTATGCATGCCGTAGAGCTGATTGAAATCAGGATCGTTCGGAAACTTGGCATCCATGCGGATGATCGTATTTGCCTCGACGTATTGGACATCGGAGCGTGCTGCAATCTGCTTGGCTGCCAGCTCGAGATCCTTCACCGATTCCTTCATCGGGAACGTGACCTTCATTGCCCCGGTACGGGAGAACGGAACTGCACTGAAAGCACCGTAGGATTGAAGAATTCCCATGGCGGATTTCTGGGCCTCGGCACCCCGCTTGAATTTAACGATGAGCTGGCCAGGGACGTGCTCTTTATCAAGATTAAATGGGAGTTTGCTGGTTGCCGGAGCGGCCACGGCAAGTACCGCGCCCCCTGCTAAGGTCGTGAACGCGGCAAAAAATGCCGCCAAGCCATGAACACTAAGCCTTTTGACGCCGCGGTGCTTCAATGCAGGACGCATGCAGGACCCCCAGAACGGTGGTGTTAATAAGCAATTTCCGTAAGGATCTCTGAATTATACAGGTAGGCAAAAATGGTTGTCCAGCTGGCCAACTATAATAAAGCCGAATCGATTACCCCAGCGAGCCGTCGCCAGCTTGACCAATGGTATTAGTGGAGAGATTTGCTAAAGGACCAATTGATCTGCTGATGTCCAAGATTTTCGAGCCAGGCGTTTATTTTTGAAAAATGACCACATCCAAAAAAGCCGCGGTAAGCAGACAAAGGCGACGGATGGGGTGCCTTTAGAATCAGATGGCGACTTGCATCGATCAGACTTGCCTTCGATTGGGCGTTCGCTCCCCACAGAACAAAGACCAGTCCCTCGCGTTCGGAATTCAACATCTGAAGGATCTTGTCGGTCAATTGTTCCCAACCCTTTCCGCGATGACTCTCAGGCTTACCGGCCTCGACCGTTAAAATCGTATTGAGAAGCAAAACACCCTGACGCGCCCACGGCGTGAGATCACCAATGAGATCGCCGTTATCCGGCGGCGTCACACCGCAGTCGGATTGCAATTCCTTGAAAATATTTTTTAGTGATGGCGGTAAAGGCACGCCATTGCGAACGGAAAAGCAAAGTCCATGGGCTTGTCCGACACCGTGATACGGGTCCTGACCGAGTATGACCACGCGAACTTTTTCAAACGGACACACATCCAGCGCAGCGAAAATCTCCGCTTCGGGTGGAAATATTTTTTTGCCAGAGTCTTTCTCAGCGTTCAGGAATTTTTTCAAATTTATCATGTACGGTTTTGAGAATTCGGGAAGCAAGCGGCTTTTCCACGAGGACTCAAGGGCGAAATTTTCGTTTAGCATCTGTGGCATCCACTTTCGGTAGCACGATGGCGGGCTTCGCGGTAGCAACCTTTATAAACTGCTCTACATGGCTGCGCCTGGCGTGGCAATCGCCAGCACACCAAGCGGCCAGACCTTCTGCGCCCCGCGACCTTGGTGCTTCAAATCAATCATCGCATTGTGCGCGCCGACGTAAAGATCCAGGCGGCACTGCAGCCGGTCCACGCGTTTGGTCGTGCACCACGTCCGGCGAGATAAGCATTT
>Ga0214919_10000812_pt1 | contig 53125 bp, 47 predicted proteins | sample LL1503_MetaG_FD_177994 | JGI IMG/M metagenome (GOLD analysis project Ga0214919, IMG submission 177994) | Freshwater microbial communities from Lake Lanier, Atlanta, Georgia, United States - LL-1503 | ecosystem: Environmental > Aquatic > Freshwater > Lake | place: USA: Georgia | collected... | reverse complement strand
TGTTACGATGGAATTATGAATATTTTCTTGCATTCTTCGTTTTTAAAAAGTAAGGGATTATTATTATATTTATTTATAAGATATCCGTTAGAAATAAATTTCAATTTTTTATGGTTTCTTAGAAAAAACAAAAAAATATCTGCGATCCAATTTTTTATGGTTTCTTAGAAAAACCAAAAAAATATCTGCGATCCAATTTTTTATGGTTTCTTAGAAAAAACAAAAAAATATCTGCGATCCAATTTTTTATGGTTTATCTACCAGTCCAACATTTTAGGATTGGTAAATGTTTATATTTATATATTTCTTCAAAAGAAATACCCCATTTACCATATTTGTGTATATTACCTAATAATGTTTCTTTTTTTGCTTCTTTTTGTAATAAACAGGCAAGAACCCGTTCAAAACTACAACGATTATCTCTATTTAATATACAATCTAATAATTTGCTAATATCATATTTATTATGGATATAAGTCAAAAAATCGTGGGTAATAATAGACATACAACCAAAACAACCTTTCCATAAAGATTTGTTTTCGTAAAATTCTTTCAATTCACTATCATTCAAAACATTTATAATTCTGATTTCATCTTCTATATTGTCCCAATCGTGTTCAAATTCCCATAATAATTTATATTTATCCACACTAAAATCTATATATGTATTTATAAATACGGAATCATGGAGGATTACTGCAACATCAAACAGTTTATTATGTAAATAATAATAGTAAGGCAACAATTCACCTCTTTTGGGGTATTCGCTATTTATAATGGTAGTTTTATATAAGGTTTCATCTGTTATAAAATCATAATTACTATTATCGTCGATAATAAGAATTTTATTTTCAGGGTAGTATTGTCTAATGCAATTCATACAACCAATCCAATATTTATTTGTTTTTTCATTATTTACATGTCTTAATATAATAAATCCTAATTCCGTCATTTTTATTATTATTATTATATTATATTATATTATTATTTACAATAAAAATATATATTTTTTATATTTTTATTTTTTGGAGAAAGACTTTTATACCTTTGAAAATTACACCTTTTCATATCAAAGATGCGAAATTGGTGTATTTATGCTTTGGCAACAGCAACAGGAGCAACAGCAGCGGCCTCCTTCTGGAAGTGGAACTTCAAGTACTTTTGTAGGTTGAAGTAGGTAAGCTCGTCGTTATTGACATTCAACAACTTCTTTAGCTTGGCATCAGGATGGATGATTCTTCGGTTCTTCTCGTTCTGTAGTTTCTGTTGAACAACATACTCGTGGATCTGCTTACTGACATCGGTTCTGGCCATAAGAGTTCCAAGCTCTTTTCCGAAGAAAACAGCAAGCTCATCACTGATCAAAGTTGGCTTCTCGAATCCAGATGGTCTGGACTTGGCGTTCTTCTTTCTCTTGGAAGATTTGTCGGCGTTCTTGGAGACACGGGAAGAGATCTTGGCAATAGCCTTGACATTGTTCTTCAAGGCGTTTCCGAAGTTGGTCCATTCTTGGAAATTCTTGTTGAAATCGGCAATCTCGGCAAGAAGAGCACCAGATAGAGTACTCTTGTCTAGGACGGCAGCATCACCAGAAAGGGCAACTAGAGGATCTACTGGAAGAGATGAATCAACCACAGTCTCTACGGAAGACACAACCACCTCTTTAGATGGAGCTTCCTCGACGACCTTCTTGGCTTTTGGTGCTTTCTTGGCTTTCTCTACCTTTTCTACCTTTTCAGTAGGGACGGAAGCAGGAACGGAAGTAGGAGCAACAGTAGGGACAGGAGTACTTGACTTAGCAGATGCACGAACCATTTTGTAATTATGAATTATCTAGTATTCTCTGTTTAAGTATTTTTCGACACAATATATATTTTTCTGTAAAAAATGGCTCTTATCCAAGAGTTTCTAAATGAAAAAAATGTAAAAAAATATATATTTTACATATTCGTTTTACAATGTAAATATAACGTATTATATAATTACAAAATATTTAGCAATTATATAAACGAGGATCTACTAGAAATGAATATTATTTACTTATTATTATGGGAATTCTTCGAGGAAGAGAAAATCAATATGATTCTGACGATTATCATTAGTTTCATTATTAATATCTTGCAAACGAATGGTATTTCTTATATTACCGCGAATATCATTCATTTTCTAGAGAAAAAACAAGAAGATATGGCCGAGACTTTTTATAAAATATTTATTGGTATTTCCGTGCTTTTTTTGATTTTATATCATGCCTATAAATATTTCCAGAATAAATTAATGACGAAATTACGGCAATGGATGCGACATCAATTAGTGAAAACGCTCCTAGTCAATAACAATGAGAATTTCAGCGAAATGAATTTTACACGATTGAATTCGCCTATTAATCGTATTTCGTCAGTGGTTTTCATGGTGTTAAATGATATTATTACATATTTGCTACCAAATGTGACCTTTTTAATTATTATTTGTGGTTATTTCCTATATCAAAATACCGGTTTCGGAATCGGATTTATTCTTGCGAATATCGCCGTGTGGTTTTATTTCTGGTGGAATTGGCAAGAAATGTTGAAATATAATATTGCGTATGAAGACGGTGTGAATGAAACGGAATCGTATTTAATGGACGTCTTGAATAATATGGATAAAATCGTATATCGCGGACAAGTACCGGAAGAAATCGCCGTGTTTTCTGGGAAAACCGAGAGAAGTATTCGATCTGCCTTTCAGTTTTATGATAATACAAATGGACATGGAAGTACGATGATATTCATGATTTTTGTTATTCTTTTTCTCTCGATCGGGTATTTGATTTTATTATTGAAACACAAGAAAATAAATCTGATTATTTTTATTACTTTCTTTACTATTTTGCTCTTGTATCGTGACAAGATGATGACAATTATTCAACAAATCCCGGATTTCATCGAATTCATGGGTCGTTCGGATTCGGTTTTGAAACATTTCCAGAAATTGGATTCAGTTTCGTCTGATTTGACAAATTCAAGAGAAGGAGAAAAATGGGGCCAAATCACTTCAGGTCTATCTTTCGATAAAATCACGTTTCGAAAGGTCGGATTCCAGTATGAAACTGGAACAAAACCGGTATTGGAAAATCTCTCATTAGAAATAGATACACAAGATAATATTATCGGAATTACAGGATTATCGGGAAATGGGAAATCGACCTTTGCTAAATTGCTTTTGAAAATGTATTCTCCTACTTCGGGAGAAATTTGTGTGGATGATGTGGATATCAAGAGAATCGACACGAAATACTTGCGAGAAAATATAACATATGTGAATCAGAATTCGAAATTATTTGACAAGAAAGTCATGGAGAATATTTATTATGGATGTACGGATTCAACGAAATGTGCGAATCATTTTGACGAAATCATGAAATATCCGAAACTGCAAGAATTATATCGAAATATGAATATGAAAACAAAACAGTCGGGATCTCTTGGAGAGAATTTATCGGGAGGTCAGCGTCAAATGGTGAATCTGATTGGTGGTCTTGTGAATCCTTCGCCGATCTTGATTCTAGACGAACCGACGAATGCTCTGGATCCGGCATTGAAAAAAGAAGTGATTGGATTAATACGCGATTTCAAGAAATACAAGAAATCGATTATTATTATCTCTCACGATCGAGACGTTTTTCCGCTATTTTCGGAGAGAATCGAGATTTAATTTTCTTGGGAGTTTGTAAATAGCGAGAGATTTTACAGGTAATACACTATCCAGGTGAAAGGTAGGATTATCTAATGTAGTCGGAACCTTAGCCAATGTAGTAGGCATAGGCAATTCTCCTGCACATGTACCACAATGATCTTCATTGGAATAATCTATTTTCTGGTTGGTTTTCTGATGACAAGTTTCTAATTTCCAACGACCGAGAGGTAATGGTATATCTTTCTGGTTTATTCTGCGAAGGATTCGATTCCAAATATTCATTTTGTTTTATCTTTATATTACCTCATAAAAAAAAGATATATATACTTTTAATTGATTTACTTGGTCGAATAACACGCCAACATTCCTCGCAATCCATTTACTTTCGGTATATTTCGTCGATCTCCTAATTCTCTTCCTCCGAGTTCTCTCCCGAGTTCTCTTTGCCAAAGATGTTTCGGATTTCGATAATAATCCACATATTTTTTTCTTGCAAGAAGAACACTTTTCCAATGACGCTGAATGAGAGAAATCCAATGCGTTTTCAAAACACATAAATATTGTTCGGCTATAAAATCTTGGATAGGTATTTGTTCTATATATAATTTCATAATATGGACTTTGAAATTGGGTTCGAAAGGTAAAAGATTATTATTGGTATATTGATTTCGATTACAATATTCTAGAAAACGAACAATATCAGCGAAATCGAAATGGAAAAACGTTTTCGCATGAATACATTCTCCGAAAAACAATTTAGGAGTCTTTTCTACCCCCGAGGGATCAAATACTTTTATAGCATATCCTTCGTTTGTATCTAGATAATAATCGATAGCACAAGAATAATAACCAATATAATAATTTCCGTCGATACGATCTTCGATTGGATATCCGTTTGGATCAATAGGGGTTTGATAATAGTCATATTGTGAAATTTCGTCTATAATATACATATCATCTACTTCATTCTCTCCGTAAGAAGAATCATCGTCATCCGACATTTTATTAGTTTGTTATCTGGTTCAAAATAATTACTAAAAAACATTCAATTTTTTAGTAATCGGAATCAATTTTTTAGGTATATTTACGTTTCAGTAATTGGATAAGATATAATGTTTGTTGCAAGACAAAAATCTGAGTAGCAATGGAAGTACCAAATATAATAAGATTCATATGTTTCGTATTAGAATCCTCGGCATTTCTATAATAGAACACCATCGATAATCCTATATTCGAACACCAGAATAATGTCTGACATCTTTGAAAACCCGACCCAATTCCGGCTACTGCAATATTCGAAGTATTATTTCCTAAATGATAGATATAATATGGAAAATTGGTGAAATAGACCGTACATACATCCTTTATATTATCTATTAAATTCGACATTTTCTTATTCAAGAAATTGATTTCGTTTTATACCGTTTATGAAAATAAAAACCAATCCGAATAACAACAATTTCTCTTTTGTTTTGTTAGAGAAGAAAGAGAATCCAAACCATGAGATTCGGTCATCGGGTTCCTTTGTAATAATTCCAAACAAGTATTGATCATACTCTCAATCACGATCGGATCCATATTTTTTGGGAGGTGGATTACATAGATATTCGTTATTGGATCAGTATCGAGAATACAACTCGCGGTGATTTTGATCAAGATATAGAGAATCTCTGAATCGATATATTCTCTGGATCGAAGAACTGTCTCTTGAAATATAGTTGCAATAAGTAAAACAATATTCGGAATATCGGAGATTTCGATCACATTGTTATGTATTATATCTTCTAACACATCGGTGATTCGGATCAAACAATGCAGATAATTATGCAAGAAACCAGTTATGGCGTTTATTTCAGGAATAGCAAGAGAATGATTGGAAAGTGCATATAAAATACGATTTTTCAATATAGTATCCATTTTCTATTTCTTATCAAAGAAAGAATTATAATTATTCCGGGATTATATATATTATCTTTCTAGTGTAAGAGAATATTTACCATAATTGTAAGAAATGAATCTGGTTTATAATTTATTTAGAGATTTCATTGGAAAAGAATATGTTACAGTGATCGTGTTAATTATAGTGAGTTTCATCATTAACATTATTCAAACCGGAGGTATTTCGTTTATTACTGCCAATATCATTAATTTCATTAAAGACGGTAAATTGTCAAATACATGGAAATATTTTTATTATTTCGTCGCATTTTCCGTCATATTTTTAATTGTGTATAGTGCGTATAAACATTTCCAGTTCAAATTTTTGACACGTATGCGTCAAACCATTCGTACGGGATTAATCAGTAGTGTGCTAGAAATAAATAATGAGAGTTATAGTGATATTAATTTCAATAAATTGAATTCGCCGATTAATCGTACTTCGTCTGTAATTTTCTTTATGTTGAATAGTGTGATTAATTATTTGTTGCCGAATATTACGTTTTTACTTATTATCATGGGATATTTCTTGTATCAACATTTCGAATTCGGAATGATATTTGTCTTGACGAATTTAGCACTGATCGCATTTTCGTTCAGTACCACAAAAGAATTATATGATAAAAATCTGGATTATGAAACGATTGTAGTGAATAATGAATATCAATTAGTCGATATCTTGAATAATATGGATAAAATCATTAGTAGAGGACAAAGTGAAAAAGAAATCGCCGAATTATGGGAAAGATCGGAAAAAATGATTAATGTGGCGAATACCTTATATGATACGAGTAATTTCTACGAATTCGTGTCGGTGATATTTCTCTTCATTATTTTATTCGGTTCGATTGCCTATTTGATTGTCTTGACGTTCCAAAAGAAAATAAATGTGACGATTTTCATAACCTTTTTCACCATTTTATTATTATATCGTGATCGAATGGCGACTTTCTTGCAACAAATACAAGATTATGTCGATTTCTGGGGACGTATTCAGAATGTGATGCAGAATTTCGAAGATATGAATTATTCCGATGAGAAACCCAAGAAAGATAAAAAATTATTTACTCAGATAGAATTATCTTTTCATCAAGTCGATTTTCAGGGAGTTACGTTTCGATATAATAAAAGCGAAATCGCTATTATAGATAATAAATACATGAATATTGATACTCATAATAAAATCATCGGTATTACTGGTTTATCTGGAAATGGCAAATCGACTTTTGCCAAACTTCTCTTGAAAATGTATCACCCTACCTCTGGAGCTATTTTAATCGATGGACAGAACCTAGAAGAAATCGATACCGAATATATTCGATCCAATATAACCTATGTAAATCAGAGTTCCAAATTATTCGACAAGAAAATCATTGAGAATATTTTATATGGTTGCAATGATGTTCTTTCTTGCAATAACCATCTCTCAGAAGTAATGAAATACCAGAAGATTCGTGATTTATACAAGAATGTGGATTTATATGAACAATCGGCGGGATCTTTAGGTGAGAATTTGTCGGGAGGACAGCGTCAAATTGTGAATGTGATTAGTGGTTTGATCAATCCTTGTAAGATCTTGATTTTGGATGAACCAACCAATGCATTGGATCCTGCATTGAAAGCGGAATTGATTTCTCTCATTCGAGATTTCAAGAAATATAAAAATTGTATTATGATTATTACCCATGATTCGGATATGTATGAGTTATTCACGGAAAAAATATCTATGTAGCAGGGAACCAAGGTTCCCTTGCGAACCCTCCTTTTATAATATGGTATTAAGTAGGGGGTATGTAAGGGTTTGTAGTGTGGTGTTTGGTATGGTTTATTATTTGTTTTTGTAAGAAAATAAATAATATTTTATTCTAGTGAAAACGTATCGCATGCAAGGTTAAGTTATGCATTTTCCTGCCGTGACGATACCATAGATGAACGACAGATTTGGGACAATATGGATGAAAAACAAATGGATATACGTGGAACGATAATTATTCATTTCTAGGACTTTCGGATCTCTCGACGATTCATAGATACGATAATACACATATTGGTTTGTAATATACACCCCACTACTAACCAACATAATCGGATACCACGATCTCAAATATTCAGGACAAAAACGTTGGCTATCTAACCAGAACGAAGTATAAGTGAGAATGACGAACACACGATCTGCATTTCTCTCGATGCCTTCTTTTTTAATGATGTTCCAATGTGCGAACGAAGTGAGCATCACAGCAAAACAACAAAAAGAAATCCTTTGGAAATCATACAAAAAAGCGACGAGAGAAGTGATTCCGAAAAAGAGGAATCGTATAAAAGGCTTGTCGAGAGATATATTGCGGTGTTAGAATTATCACGGGATTATGTATTTTTTCTTGCATTTCTCTCAGATCTCTGTTTTTCTAATTTCTGTCAATAATCTTCTTTTTCTTGTTTTCGTTTTTCTTTTTATTACCTTTTCGGTTTTGTTTTTTAGGATTACATACAAGAAAAAACACACAACCCCACCAGAAAAAAACATGGAAGGAGGGTATGGCGTAGAAAAAAGGGAACCATGGGTACTGCGTAGCGCCCTACCTAGTGATACAAATAATGTAACCAAGATAATGCAAAACTATGCATAGGTGTCATTAATGTGAATTCTTTTTTGCCTTCGATAATATGGGTTTGATAGGCGGTTTCAAACGAGATGCACTCTTCTCGGATTTCTTGTATTAGAATCGGTGTTTTTCGCAAGATATTTATTACTTCTGGATTATCCAATACTAATTCTAACATGGATGCGAGTTTTTCATATTCGAGACTCATACATTCCCGGGATTTCACTTCTTGGATAATTTGATCTGCAAGAAACTGATATGCGGTTAAAGATTCAGGCATTGTTATATGTTCTTGTTTTTCCAGGTAGAGAATTCTCTCAATTTTTTATGAAAAATTGACAAAATAAAATATAAGAAAACAAAATACAAGAAAACAAATCATTCATGTCTAATTTCGATACTAAAACCGAATACATTTTCAATGGTCCTGTAAATGTGATTGAGAGAACTCCGGAATATATTGGGAGAACAGATACTTTTCTAGGGTATTTTATTAGATACCAAACAGTGATGTATCATGGAGATATTTATAATGATGGAAAAGCCGTGTTTCAATTCGGAACAGTGAATTTAGGACATTTCGATCGTATAGTAATAGGTAAAGAAATAGAATAAGATATTTATTCTTGCATTTTCTTGTTTTTTTTCGTTTTATTCCTGTTTTCGAGCCATTTTTTGTAATTTTCTAGAAAAAAAGAATTTAATTTCACAAAAAATTGATATAAAGATAATCTTCTAGATATAGTATCAAATCGCCAAGGCTTATAACAACCACACTTAAAACTTAAATTTTCGTATAACTACTTTTTGCAACTAACGTTAAAATGGCAACTAAATCAAACACTACTATTATCCAAATGTCTAACTGGAACCCTGCTGCCAAGAAATACATGGCACCAAAGGTCAATGATAAAGGCGCGAAAACCGTCAATATTATCAGTACTCAAACCAATCGTTCGATTCATTTAACACTACCAATGTTAATGACTTGGGGTATTGCTGATTTCACTGATCAGAAAACCGGTGAATCCGATGGTCGTTTCAAGATGTCTCTCAACTTCCCAAATGAAGAATATGCGACACCAGAGACCAGAGAAGCCCTACAGAAATTGAAGGATTTCGAAGAGGTGATTTTGAATGATGCAGTTACAAATTCGGAAGTATGGTTTGGCAAGAAACAATCCCGTGAAATTGTCGAATATGGATTCTTCCCTTTCTTGACTTACAGCAAGAATAAAGATACCAAGGCGATTGATTATTCTCGTCCTCCATCTTTGCGTCCAAAAGTGCCTAAATATGGCGAGGATTGGAATCTGGAGATTTACGATACTAAATCGAATTTGCTTTTCCCATCTCCAGATTTCGCTTCTCCGATCGAATTGGTTCCTAAACAAAGTAATGTGGCGACTGTGATTGCCTGCACTGGTTTATGGATGGGTGGAAAGGGATGGGGAACTACTTGGAAAGTCGTTCAATGTGTCGTCAAACCACAGATCATGGAGAAGGTGTTTGGAAAATGCCATATTCAATTATCTGATGCGGATGTCGAGGCGATCGAAGACAAGAAATCTGAACCAGTTCCTGCCCTTTCTGTGACAAAACCTACACCTGCAACTGCACCAGTACAACCAAAAAAACCAGTGATAGTCGATACATATGTAGCAGATAGTGATGGAGAAGAAGAAGTGGTAAAACCAGTACCAGTACCAGTACAAGTACCAGTACCAGTACAAGTACCAGTACAAGTACCAGTACCAGTACAAGAACCTGTACAAGAAGCAGAAGTACCAGAAACCGTCGAAGAACCAATTGAAGCACCTAAAAAGAAAACAATTGTGAAAAAGATCGTCAAGAAGGTAAGTGCTTAGACTAAAAACAAAACCCTAGAAAAAATAAAAACAACAAAAAATAAAAAAGATTTCTTTTCTTTTATATTTTTTTATGGATCTGGCGATTCGAACACTTTTACAGAAGCGCTTCGCGCTTCCAAAAACAATTCATAAAGCCCTATCAAAAACAAACGTGAAAGGAGGGATAGCGAAGCATGTAAGGGCGCAAGCAGTACCATGGGTACTACGTAGTGCCCTGCCTACCGGATACGCATCAAAGGAACATACGCAGAATTATTATATCCACCATTTTTCACATCATTGTAATTCTTGGCGAATGCGGTTTGACGACGGAATTTCGTATAATCAGAAGAATCCGCCACGAATTTCACATTGCAACTAGAAGACGGTACTCCGGTTGCATCACACACATTTACAAAACCACGCAAACTAGGTGGTTTCGCAGCAGCATGGGTACCATTATTGGGGTTAGGACCGCCACAAATATAATTCGCTCTAGAAAGGAAATCTCCCGAATTCATTACGGCACGAAAAGGACCAATCGCTCGTCTTTTTCCATTAAAAGTACCACTGGTATAATTTGTATTCCAGACTCTACGTAATTCTGTTCTTGCAATCGCGGACTCGTTATCTTTGAAATTACTCAAGGTTTGCACAGGAGAATATCCTTTGTAAGGTCCTCCTAAATTCGTTGTACCGGTTGGTAAAGTTGTATGACTCACATTTGTATTCGACATCTTTTTTTTCGGTTTGGTTCGTTATAATATTCCCAGTTATTTTTTTCTTGTTATTCTCTCGATTCTTTTTTTTATATTTTCTTCTAGATAAGAGAAAACATAAAGATATTCTATTTGGTTAAGATAAGAAATAAATGAACGACGTCGATAAATTAACCCTGGAATTATTTACTAGTAAAAATACGTATCGTAGATATCTAGCTAAAACGGATCCAGAAACGTTTCAAAAACAAGAGAGACTGCAAGAAAAAATATGCGAACATAAAGCGGAGATTCTGGAACGAATCGAAGAGATGTTGTCGGGTCCTTTGCCATCGACCTCTTCTTCTTCCTCGTCAGAATTGACAGAAATATTCGAACGTTTTATGTCGATTCTCTTGCAAGAAATAGAATCTTCTAAACTTCGAGAGAAAAACGATAGTCCTTTTTTGGTAGAAGAATTCGACGATTATTCTAGAGAAGAAGAAGACGAAGAAATGTTCCCAGTGACGAAAATGTCTTCTTCTGCTTCGCAAGAAAAAGAAGATATAGAAAAAAAATCGTTTTGGAGTAAAGATCGTGTGATCAAACGAGAGACGTATAGTGAAGCCATTTTATCGCATTATCCTACCAATTCGGAAATCAGGAAACGATATGTAGGAAAAAGAATAATGCCTTAATTATAGCGAAACATCAAGAGAAGCCGATTTATCTTTATCTAAATCTTGGCATTTCTCTGCACAATCAGCACAATATCCCATGAAAATCCCGTCTTGGAATCCGTATTTCTCACAGATGCCACATACTTTCGGGCCGAAAGCAGAAGGTCTATTATTATGATATTCTTGGATAGCCCATTTCAATGGAAAATGAATAGAATACGCGGTTTTTTCCCAGAAATAAAACGAAATATTATTCTGGTTTGAAATGTAATTCCATATGGAAATATCTTGCACGGGAACGGAATCTTCGGTCAATAAAATCGGTTCGGATTCTTCGATAGGTAAGAGAAACGTATCAATATCGAAATACACCTTCGGATCTTCGTCTAGTGAAAAACCAGACATACGATAAATATAACGCCCATCTCCATTCAAACGAAGATGAATCATCCAAGGAGTGAGTTCAGAAGTTGCTTGTAAATATTCCATTTCCAAATCTTTGATAGGTTGTTCTTGTGGATTTATGTTTTCTTGCATTTCGAATCTTTCTCTTCAATTATTACTTTACTATGTTAAATAAAATATATATATTTTTATTCTTATATATATTTTACCAGGAATTTTTTCTTTATCGAGAGATCTGCAAGAAAATAATATTTCGAAACTAATCCAAAAACCCACTAGAAAATAATATTATATTCTCTTACAGAACCCTCATGGAAGGAGGGGCTTTCGCGAAGCAAACGATGGCGCTAAGCAGTACCTTAGGTTCCCGGAATATTGGTCAAGGAGTGTGTATAAGGATTGTTTCGGAATGCATTTAAAATCTCCGGGTTATTACGATCCAATTCGATATTCTGGTATAAAGGTTTCGTTTCTAATCCAGGTTGGCCCATTTGTTGTGTAGTGAATAATTGATTCGGGAGAGTAGTCATGGCAAGAGGACGAGTATTTTTGATCTCGCCTTCTCTCGAACGCATATTCATATCGGTTCCTAACAACGCCATATTTCCAGGAACCAGACGGCCATCGATCGTGGAAGCCTTAATATCATTATTCCTCTGGTTATATTCAGCATCATAGGTTCTTGGTTGTACGGTTCCTGCCGCAGCACTGGATCCTCCGGCATAAAAGAAATCCGTTGTGGTATCTCTCTCATTATGCGCCGCTTGATATTCTGTGGTTTCATAAGCACCACCGCGTTGATTCGCATTCACACCATAAATATATTTATTCTTTTCAGTCATTTCACGAATAGTAGTTGGAGCACGATCTCCCGGATTAAAGAAATAGGAATTCGGAACTTTAGATTGTGCATTCTCATATAAACGTAAATTACCAATCGTATTTTCTTTTCTAGAAGGACGCAAGACATCTAATAGTGGTGCAATCGTCGCATTAACGACACCACTCACTACACCGAAATAACTATCGGAATGATTCTCTTGATTCGCTGTACGATTATTGGGATATGCAAAGAGACTTTTTGACTGATAATCGCCTTCGGCGGCACCCCTCGATCCAGTTGCTACACCGATAGGAACTGCGCCTAAATCTTGATGCGTCGAAGGCATGTATTCTCCCATATGATATGTCTGATCGACTGCAGCACCGGCAGCTCCAGTATAAGATGCGGCGGTTTCCGGACGATTGATATGTTTCTCTATCGTAACTCCTCTTGAAGTTGGAGCCGTCTCCCGACCAACCGTGGTGAAAAGCCGTTCTGGTCCTAATTCAAAAAACGTTTCTTGTTGATTCTTATTTACTGGAGCATGATCACCTCTAACGGTAATATGAGAGATGGCGGGACCTTCGTGTCCTAACATACGATTCTCAGACGGTTTTTTATTATTTGCAACACGTAATTCATCGACACCTCTATCCATCCATTGATCTCGCATGGCCATACCAGAATTATATCCACCTGATCCTTCTGTCGTATATCCTAGACCTAATCCGGGTCCAACTCGTTCTTCTTGAAATGGTTTCACATTCGCCATACGCAAACTCGGATTGACACGCGATTGATAGAAATCATTTTGATTCGGCGCACCGAAAGCATAGTTATAATTCTCCCCAGGTGCGAATAGAGGAGATTGTTCGGATTTGGTAATCGTTTGAGATCCTTGACCTTGATAATTATCTAAAATACCTTCATTCGAATTTGCGTCTAAAGGTCGGGTTCGAATATGTGCTCCGAAATAAGGAACCATGTTATCATGTTGGAAATATTTATCATTTACTTTCTCACCGGTAAGAGAATAATATGGACGTTCTTCTTTTGCACTATTTGGATTTTTCACTTCTGAAAAAGAATCGTAGGATTTCACCGCGGATTTGTTCATAGTCGGATTGAAATATTTATCCGTATAGACATAAGGAGAATCGATGGCATTCAGAGTCGATAATTGAGAAGTTAATTCGTTTTCTTGCGAGACGACATTATCTTCATTTGGGTAATTACGGTTAGGAATATCGATATTGGGTAATTGAGTGCGGGATTGCCCACCTACGAAATTCTCTTTATCTCTCGATAAAGAAGAAGCGGAGGACGATTGTTCTTCTTTTTTTGAAACAAAATACAATCCTGCCAATGCTACTAAAGGTATTGCTAGTTCCATTTTTACTTTATTTAGATATTATGTTATAATAATAATATAATTAATTCCGAGAGCAGGGAACACATGGTTCGTAGGGAACTCATGGTTCCCTACATGCTCCGCTATTCCTCCTTTCACGTTTATTTTAGGAGGGTCCTACTTTGGATACTTCTTGCCAGTTCTACTAGAAAAAATATATATAATTATTCTTACGATTCACACTAGAATAAACACTTTGGATTATTTCTAGAGATTGCCCACTAGAATCAATTATTACTAAGTCCTTCTTGAAAGGAGGGGCTGGCGGAGCAAACGGGGCGCTATGCAGTGCCGCGGAAGTAGTCTTTCTCCAAGATCCGGGTCTGGATATTCTCATGAAATGGCTTTTCCAATCCTACTAAAGGATTCAACCAAGGTTCTTCCCAACGATTCACATCGGCACTTCGATATAACCATGCGGGATGGGTTGCGCGCGATTCTTCTACAAAAGGTTGTTGAGATCGGAAATATGGTTTTTCACTAATTTCAGTAACACCATATTTCTTATAATCATTGGCTTCAAATAAATCGCGATTATATCTTCTAGTGATACCAAATAATTCGCTTTCTAATTGTGTCGTGTTCTTTCTAAAGACATTTGCACCAAACCCTTGTAATCGAATATTCGGATCTTCTATAAAAGGCAAATCCACTCCTTGTCCGGGAGTATCTAATTGATAACGTGCTAAATATGTACTTTCTTGTAGTTGTTTCTGAATTCTAGCAGGATCATCGTGAAAACGCGTAAAAGACATATTATTTGAGTATGATGTTAATATATTTCGTTATTTTTTTTTCTTAGCATTATCTATTTCATCATTCCATTTATCTACTTCATCCTTCCCAAAATTTTTATAATCTACTGACAAATATGGACTGATTTCATCAGGGACACTAAAAATCATTTCTAAAATTTTCGAAGGTAATCCAAATAAGATGATTAACCATATGAATATATACAATAAAAATAGTACAAACACAAACCAAAATAATAATTGTTTTTTCGTTTCAGGTTCCATTATGGTTTGACCATAGATTTTTTTTTTCTATACTAGCGAACATTATAAACCGCATAGTTGAACAATAAAAAATCGCAAGATAATTATACAAATCAAATAATAATAAACATAAATAGTAAAGATTTATTAGAATAATGACAATTATTATGGTGGAAGAAGTAGAATCCTTACAAGCGATAGAGAACCAGAATAGAATATGTTTGAATATGATTGTGAAAAACGAGAGTCGGATTATTCGTCGATTATTAGAATCCTGTGTTGATCTCTTGGATTTTTATTGCATTTGTGATACAGGAAGTACGGATAATACGATCGAGTTGATCGAGACTTTTTTCAGAGAGAAAAGTATTCCTGGAAAAGTAATTCAAGAACCGTTCCGTGATTTCGGATACAATCGTTCGTTTTCATTAAAAGCATGCGAATCCGTTCCTGCGGAGTTTATTTTGCTTCTAGATGCAGATATGATTTTCTGGCGAAACCCAACGATTCCTCCGGAAGAATTCAAACGTTCTCTTAGTACCTCCGATGCTTATTATATTTTCCAAGGTTCCGATACTTATTACTACAAGAACACCCGTATTGTGAAAAACAATCTTGGGTTTTCGTATTGGGGAGTGACGCACGAATATGTCGATTATCCTAAAGTACATCCAATTACAGGAGAGAAACTCAATATCCGTGTCTCTCAAATTCCGAAAGATGTGCTTTTTATTAAAGATATCGGAGATGGAGGTGCGAAAACGGATAAATTCCTGAGAGATGTGCGTCTATTGGAGAAAGGGCTAGAAGAATTACCGAATAATGACCGATATTTGTTTTATTTAGCCAATTCTTATCGCGATTCTGGACAACATGAAAAAGCCATTGAAACTTACAAGAAACGAATCGCAGTGGGAGGATGGATCGAAGAAGTATGGTATAGTTATTATTCGATTGGGAAATGTTGGAGAGATTTGAAAGATATGGATCGTGCGATCGTCGCATGGATGGAAGGATTCCAGGCTTATCCGAATCGTATTGAAAATCTCTATGAAATCGTCCAACATTATCGTGTAACTGGCAAGAATCAATTATCTTATTGGTTTTACATGATTGCGGATCGTATGCGTCGAGATCATCCCGAGAGAGAATATTTATTCATGCAAAAAGATATCTATGATTTCAAATTGGATTATGAATTGTCGATTTTAGGATATTATGTGAATTTGGATCGTCATGATTTAGCCGCGGTTTCGATGAAAGTGCTGGCGGATCGGAATGTGACGGATGCTACCATGACGAATATCTTGGCGAATTATAAATTTTATAGTAAGAAATGGTTGGTATCTAAATCTCTAAATCCAGAATTCGAATCCGTTTTATCTTCGATTGGTTCGGCGACTTTGAAAGAGAATCCAGGATTTAGAAGTAGTACTCCTTCTTTTTGTGTTTTGTTACCGAAGGAAACAGACTATGATAATGGAGTTATTGCACAATACTTAGTGAATGTTCGTCTTGTGAATTATTGGATTAATGACAAAGGTGGATATGAAAATCCAGGAACCGTACATACGATCAATGTTCTTGCAATAGTAGAACATTCTTATGATGAAGATGTCAAATGGGATGCAGCTCCTTGGGAACATGGAAGTACTGGACGAAAGAAATCATGGAAAGTGTTGAAAGAAGGCGTACTAGAATACGATACTTCGGTGGATAATTATTACATTGGACTAGAAGATATTCGTCTCTCGTATGATACCAAGAGAGATTTGATCCAATATAATGCGAATCGTGGTGTGGATAAAGGAATGATGGTGATTGAACATGGATCTATTTCGTTGGTGCCTTCGGCACCTTTTAGTACATCGCATGATGTTTTTCTAGAGACAGACAAATCGAGAGAAATCGAGAAGAATTGGGTGATTTTTCCGGATAATCTGAATAATGATATTACCAGAATGATTTATGGATGGTTTCCTTTAACTATTGGTTGTGTTCCCTCTTCTTTAGAAGAACCACCTTCTTCTTTTTTGCATATCACCTCTAGAAATACACAAGTACCGTCTTTTTTCCAATATGTTCGTGGATCTACGAATGGTATCTCCATGTCAGAATTCAGAGAGACATGGTTTATCGCACATGTCGTTTCTTATGAAGATCGTCGGTATTATTATCATTTAGTCATTGCATTAGATTCTGTAACCGGATCTCTCAAGAGATATACTCCGTTATTTACCTTTGAAGGAGAGAAAGTAGAATATATCTTGGGGTTCGAGAGATATTCCGAGGATAGTTTTATGATAGGTTATAGTTTGTATGATCGAGAGACGAAATATGGAACGGTTTCGAAAGAATCGATTCTCCGTGATTTCATCGATTATTCTTATGCTTAAAAAATTGACGATTTAGTAAGATTGTTTAGAATCATATAACCAACACAACACATTGATTATTTGATTTGATTTAGTTTGATTTGATTTAATTTAATTTAGCATATTTTAATATGGACACTTCCCTTCCAGATTCTGCTTTTGAAGGTTACTTTACTGGGTTTTATAATTTGGAATTTATACAAGAATTACGCTTACAAGCAGCGATCGAACGCTTTGGTGATTGCGAAGGAGAAGAGATGGAAATCCCCTTTTCTCCTCCTCCTCCTCTCCAAGAAGAAGAAGACGAACAAACTGTATGTTATGACGACGAAGAATATCGATTCTATAAATGTGGAAAATTTAAAGATGACATCGAACCTTCGGATTTTTGGGAATTAGAAACTATTGTTCCCGAGTACGAAGATTACGTACTAACAGAAGAAGACCAAAGTAATATCTCCCATATCGATGAGGATGAAGATGAAGATGAAGAAGATGAAGATGAAGATGAGGATTATCGCGAAGAAAGAGGGATAGATATATTAATGGATCGTTTCCAAGATAGAGATTAGATTAGATAGTTTGTTTTGTAACCTTAAAAAAAATAAAAGACATTTCCTTCAAAAAAGGAAATGTCTTTTTTCATGTGATTATGTATCCAGAACAAATAAAATCCGATCCGATCCGATAAAAAATGACAAGAAAACGAAAACCAATAGAAATTATTTCCCGATTTGCCGATATACCGAGAGATGTCGTGATTGCGATATTAGAATATGATGATCGATTTTATCTCTCGAACGATGGTTATACGCTTATTAGTCGATTTGCAAGAAAAGATTATCGATATATTCTTCTTGCACGAATCCCGAAAATCAATTATGTATGGAGTTACCGTTATGAAGGAGGTAATATTATTAGTTACCTTATTAGTATCGCCTTTCTCTCAAAAAACAAGAAACAACGGTTTTCTATTGCATATTATCTGGATGAAGACGCCTTCGATATAGATGAAAATACTTCCTCTTGGGGATATAATCTCGGAATAGGGGAAGTAATACCAGGTACAAGAAAAGTCATATTTAAGAATCATTCATACTCGGAGACGGTTTTTTACTTATAGTTTGGATGAAATGTCGCAGAGTTGCCACCTTTTACACCATTTCGCATCGAAGATGCGCAACCGGTGCATCTTTTCTCACTCAATTCCGCCCACTCCGTGGGCGTTTTGAATGTAAAAAAGTGTAAAAAAAATATCGTTAAAAATGTTTTTGCACATATTTTTTGATATATTTTGCACGTAATTTTAATAGTAGCACTTCTTCTTCCAATCATTATTATAGTTTATAGCCAAAAATATATATTTAACATCAGGATTAAGAAGATGGTCCGGATCACCTCTACCTTGTAAAGATATTGCGTTCAGATTTTCTTTATACTTAAAATTTCCCGGACTATAGAATAAATCTGTTTGCTCTTGTTTTAATCCATTTTTATAAATATAATTATTAATACCTATTGAATATTCCGTTTCAGGAAAGGCTATTACCTCATGATCAAATCTAGTTCCCTCATCATAGGTTTTTGTAGTTCCTTTACACAAATAATACTCCACTCTTGTGTCTCCATAGGTGCGATCATACCCATCTAAATATAAACAGTTCTTGTACGGGGATAAGAGTCTTAATGTTGTTGCCAAAACTTTAGCTTTGTCTAAAAAATAATTTTTTTTTAAAGAGGTATTATTAGTATCAGCAACAGGGAGATTATCATCATATTCAGTACCACCTTTCGATTTTTTCTTAAATCTCTTCAATGTTCTTCTCTTTGCATTCCTTCTCTTGACTGTTTTTCGTCTAGGCATTGTGATTATACAATTACCCTAGGTTTTTTTTACAAGGTCCATAGGTTTTCCGATGCCCTTCCACAATCCCATATTTCGCGATTCCGTCTAAATGTGCTTTCGCTCCATAACCCATATTGGTATGGATACTATATCGCGTTTTCAATTCCGGATTCTGTTCGCATAAATCTGCAATATAAGCATCTCTTGCCGTTTTAGCCAAAATAGATGCACATGCAATCGCAGCATAGAGATTATCACCTCCTGTTACCGTTTCATGGGCAATGGGTTTCAATATATCCGTCGTTTCATCGAAATAAGAATATGGGGGGAAATCGTTTCCATCTACGAGCAAGAAAAAATCATCAATGGTTGGTTTCGAATCTTGTGATAGAATCGAGGAGATTAATGTACGGGCACATTCGCGCATGGCTTTCAAGACGGCTTGTCGGATATTAATGCGATCGATTTCTTCTGCGCTAACGGATTGAATCGTCCATGCTCTCGCATTCGCCTTGATATATTCTGCTAGAACCGCGATCTTCTTTTTCGAGGTGATTTTCTTGCTATCTCTCATTTCCGAAAAATCAAAAGAATTCGTTTCAGTAGTTTGTTTAGGTAAAATTACCGCGGCAACGAAAAGCGGTCCAAATAAAGGCCCGCGGCCTGCTTCATCGATTCCGATTTCGATTTTTTCTCTAAGAACTGAAGAATAAGTATAAGATAACCCATATTTGTTTTTTGGAACATCGGACATGTTCCTTTTTTCTTATTTTGTAAATTTTCAAAAGATCAGACCAGAATAATTATATTTAGACAAAAAATTTCATATTGTTTTACGTATCTAAGAATGATTGGATGAAATAATCCTTCCATATTTATGTAATAAAACACAAGAAAATATATAATACTATATCATAATAGAAAGTTATCAATATGGTATTCAGTCCATTAATATTATTTATTTTTTTATTATTGACATTATTAATTGTTATATGGTTTTATAGAGTTTTCGGTAAAAATCCAGTAATCAAAATACCGGAACCCTTTGTTAGTTTCGAACATAGTATGAAAGCCGGTTCGACTATTCCTTCTTCGAATGAATTACCGCCTTATTCTGGAAATCATCCGAATAAAAACATTGCAAAGGTGTATGATAATGTGTTTTATGATATCAATAATGGTAATTTAATCGAGGTCGATAGTCCAGCAATAGAAAAAACAGAAACCGTGGATCCTACTACTACTCCTACTACTACTCCTACTACTACTACTCCTACTACTACTCCTACTACTACTCCTACTGAAACCGTGGATCCCGATGAACCGGAAAGTTTTATATCGGACTCCCCAAATAAAAAAAATGTGATTGAAAATATTTGGATTTCTTGTAGAAAAGATTCAGGTAATCCAGTAGTACATTATCCAGGGAATTCACCGGCAGTTACACCAGAAAGTCAATTAGAATTAGTAAATTCCTATAATCATTTTGTATATAATACTCAATCGAAACAAACCAATCCATATGCGGTATTATATATTGCATGGCTAGATGGTACCTTTATTACTATGATTAATTTAAAAACAAATGAATTAGTTACAACACAACTGTTTTCCACGAAAGGAACCACTACTACTACTCTTTTATATAATCAATCTTCTTTGAATCCATTAACTACAAAATCGAAAATTACTATCGATAATAGTTCTTCTAATAATACATATGTCAAATTGAAAAAATATGATCCAAATTATCATGTGTTTCAATTATCTTCTAATATTCATTTTGATACGCGAAATGCCCAATTGATTGTCTTAGATCCAACTACAGATAATATTACTGTTTTTTCGAGAATCGGAACTATTATTCCAAATGGATATTTGAATAATAGAGAGTACGACGCATCTCCTGTATTTAATTCTTGGACTTATTATGATCATAGTGGAACCAAGATGGTAATCTATATTTCTTATGTTGAAGTAACCTTGATTATTCTCTTAGAATCCGATCAGAATGGAAGTTACCGTATTTTTAACGTCCAACGATTTGATAATAACGGGGTAGATAATGGTAATAGTACGGGAATCACTAGACCAAAATCTAAATCTTCGAAAAAGTCTGTTCCTACGACTAAACCTAAAGCAAATGTGGAGGGTAATGTAGTTGTGGGTAATACGGTATCAAATAACAATACTACTTTATCTTTTCCGAATGATGCTATGTCTATGCCAAATAGCAAAGACATGATGAATGATTATTATCAATGGTTTTATCATTGGGTTAAAAATGGTAAAAAGGATTCTTCTAATCATAATCATATGTATTCAGAAGATTATATGTTGAAAACTCAAATTGTTCCACCGGTTTGTCCTGCGTGTTCTACTAGTTTAGGTACTTGTGTGAATTGTTCTTCTGGTAATACCTTTACAGGTGGTGATTCTATATTTTATAATCCATGGTTGAATATTTATTCCAAAGACAAGAAAATGCCAACGGCTACAACGCAAAATAATGTTATGGAAGAGGATTGTGATGCATGTTCCGAGTGTTCCGAAGAAAACCCAACGACCACTACTAATGCAAATACATTTCCTACTGCAAATACATTTCCCAACTTCAGATATAACAACAGACAAAAAGAAGGAGAATTCATGGATGGACCATCAGGACAAGAAGAAGGAGAATTCATGGATGGACCATTAGGACAAGAAGAAGGAGATTTTATGGATGGACCATTAGGACAAGAAGAAGGAGAATTCATGGATGGACCATTAGAAGGAGAAGGAGAATTCATGGATGGACCATTAGAAGAAGAGAATGTCCAATCGAATAATATCATGGACCCATATTCTTATTTTAATTCAGTACCTAGTAAAGGAAGTAATTTTGTACCAATTCTCTCGGATTTCAGTAAATTCGGACGATAATCCAGGCACTACGTAGTACCCATGGTTCCCCGTTTGCTACGCTAAAGCCCCTCCTTTCACGTTTATTCTATGATTCGTCTTAGAATAAACTAATATGATTTTTCTGGTAGGGTTTCGCTAGAATAATTATATGTTTATTTTCTTGTGGATTATTGTATTGACGTGGTTTCGCTAGAATAAATATATGTTTATTTTCTTGCAAAAAGGAAAGAAAAGGAAAGGTGGTGATAGAATAAAGATAAGAAGGTCGATGGATTTAATACCAATGAATCATATTCTAGAGAGAGAAGGAATAGTGCAAGAGATCATTACTATTTTAAAAAATTTCGACGAGAGATGCCAACTTACTACTTTCAAGAAAGGTATTTATATTTACGGTTCTCCCGGAACTGGAAAATCGAATTTCGTGGTGAGTTTGTTGAAATCCATCGATTATGATGCAATTGTGTATGATGCAGGAGATGTGCGGAATAAATCGCTTTTCCAAACCATCGATAGTAATCATCTCTCGAATCGAAATGTGTTGGATCTCATGCGGCGAAAAGTGAAGAAAATCGCGATTGTCATGGATGAAATCGACGGAATGAATAATGGAGATAAAGGTGGAATCGATGCACTCATCAAGTTAATACGCCAGAAAAAAACCAAAAAACAAAAAGCCGAAAATACGACGCTGAATCCGATTATATGTATTGGGAATCACAAGAACGACAAGAAAATACGCGAATTGATGAAAGCGTGTCATACCTTCGAATTGAAAATACCGACGAAGTTCCAAATGACGACCCTCTTACAAATATGTGTGCCGCCTTTTCCCGCGTTTTCAAGAGAACTACAAGAAAAAATACATGCGTATATTCAAGGCGATTTGCGGAAATTGCTTTTCATGTATAATATCTGGAAGAAGAAACCCGAATTATTGACCCTAGAAACAATACAGGATATTTTCCATGTGAAAATGTTCAACGAAGACGCCAAGAAAATCACATGTCGATTATTGAATACGACGATCCCTCTCGATGAACATACGTTATTTATGAACGAAACGGATCGAACCACAGTCGCACTATTATGGCACGAAAATATCGCGAATCCTTTGTCGAAAGAACCTCGGGATAAATCGTTTCCTTTTTATGCGAAACTACTAGAGAATATGTGTTTTGCAGATTATATTGGCCGGATCACGTTTCAGAGCCAGATTTGGCAATTCAATGAAATGGGATCTCTTATCAAGACGTTCTACAATAATAAATTATATCACGATGCATTTCCAGAACATCGGAATAAATTCGCACTTTCCGATGTCGATTTCACGAAAGTCCTGACGAAATATTCGACGGAATATAATAACCAATTATTCTTGTACGGTTTATGCCAGAAAATGAATATGGATAAGAACGATTTAGTCGCTTTTTTCCACGAGTTATATATTTTATATGGTTCATCTTCTAGTTTAAATACCCCTAAAATGCAGAAAAATATGGATTGGATTTTGAAAATCGAAGATTATTTAGCAAAAGATAATGTGGATATTTTGGATATTAAGAGAATGTATCGATTTCTAGATAAAAATGTCAAAAAAGAAGATGGTGGAGGGGTAGGAGAAGAAGACGGGTTAGAAGAGGATGGTTTAGAAGAAGAAGATGGATTAGAAGAGGAAGATCTTCTTTAGATGTGTTATTTTGTAAAATAGTTATGCTATTATTTTACAAAATTACAAAAGTGAATCTAGATAGTTATATTGATTGGTACTTCTGGTTTGCCTTTAGAAGTTGGTGCAGTAAATACCGGGAAATTGGTTTGTAATGACAATTGTTTTTGCAATTCTCCTACTATTTTTTGCAATTCGGTGTTTTGTTGTATTAACCCTTGGATCTGTTGTTGTTGTTGTTGTACTAATCCGATAATTTCTTGTGCAGATAAAGGCCGCGGTTCTTGTCCTTCTTGTTGAACCATGATTTGTGGCGAACCGGGGGTTCCTAATGGTTGAGCCTGTTGTTTCTGCATTTCCGCAATCATACGATCGCGTTCGGCTTCGATCTCTTTGATTTGTCCTAAAACATCGGGTTTCCATTTCGGATCTCCTGGTTCATAATTCTCTAGAAGACGATCTATATCTTTCATAAAATAATGGTAAATCATGGCTTCTTTATCGGTAGATCCACGAATGAAATCTTGGACTTTTTTCGGCGATTCTTTTACGAATTCGGGATGTGGTTGATCTAATAATTTCCGTTTATCAAATGTGTTTTGTTCATGCGAGAAAACCAAAATCGTTTTCAATGGATCCAATTGGACAAAAGGAATCGTATAGTTCTTCAAGAAAACCTTCTCTTCGGCTAACGCCGCATGATCTTCATATCGCGATTGATTTAATAATTCGCGACGGAATGCAAACGTACCTGCAGTAGCATGATTCGGTCCATACGGACCAAATTGTACCATTTTATGAATATGTTTGAAATAAATATATATCTCGCTCGCACCGGCACATAATGCTTCGGGTTTTTCTTGCAACTTCTCTACCGCATGAGCAATACGTTCTGGGGGATAATAATCGTCGTCGTCCATATATACGATAATAGAACCCGTCGCTTTTTCGTGCATATAATTACGTTTGGCACCTAGCGCCATTTTCTTTTCAACGGGAAAATATTTGATTTGTGGAATATTGGCGGCGTCCAAGAGATCTTTGATTTTATCGGTTCCATCATCGACGATAATCCATTCAATACGATATTTGGGATAAGTCTGATTGCGAAAACATTCCAACATGGTGGCAATAAAAGGCCTGCGATTGAACGTCGGAGTACAGACACTGACGGTTGGATAGAGTTTTTTCTTGGGATGGTTTTGATTTGGTGCCATTTTTTTGGTTTGTTTCTTTTCTCTCAAGAATAATACAAGAAAAACACATATATGTTTATGTTTTTTTCTAGAGGATAGATTTATTTTATGATGATTCTTTTCTTTCTGGTTCTGGACCGGTTTGTAATTCATTAATAGTTGGTGGTTCTATTCTTAATGGCGGCGATGCGCTCTCTTCTGGTTCAAAATCAATCACAACTTCATTTGGATCCGCGGTATCTTCTGGTTTATTCTCCTCTTCTTTTAATTCATTTCCATAATCCATCTTGTAGGTTAATATATTCGAAACCAATTCGGATACTTTTGGATTCGCTCCCGAATTTCTTAAAATTTCATGGAACATATGTTGTAATATATCTGGCATTCGTTTGCCCTTACCAATTCTATTCGCAATATGTTGTTGAATATCGGGTGTTTGTAAGATATGTTGTATTATTTCATAAACGGATTGATTATTGATTATTAAATTCTTCACATCTTCTTCTGCTTGTTTTCCATCTTTGTCTTTTGTAAAATCAATATTCGTCATAATATCATTTAAATTCTTAGTTAAGTCTTGTAACTCCTTCTTATCCGGTGGTGATAAAATAGTAAAAGTATTATGTCCCAATGCTGTGTTAGTTACAACATTATCAGACAATTTATTTTTAATATTACGTAAAGGCTCACCAACCGCTTTCGACAACATTTGGTTCGCCTCATTCGATAGTCTAGTGAGACCCTCTTTACGATTTTTAGATTGTTCTTGTACCCATGCTTTTGTTTTTTCGATCATTGAATCTTTACTAGATACCATAACCGTATTGTTATTTGTATCAGAATTTTTAAACGTGTTAATAATCAACGAAATAATAGCGAAAATTATGGCAGTTACTACTGGAATACCAATCATTAAGTATATTTTAGCGAAAAATCCTATGAAGGTTAAGCCTACTACTATTACTTTTACCACGACAAATATAATACATAAATACGAAAATAACTTATCAAAATGAGGTTCTATTTGCTCATTAATAAATTTCCATAATGCACTATCATTATCTTCTTCTTTACAATAATTTTTATCTGTGCCTGATTTTCCGTCAATATGATTATTTATTTCTGCGATAGTATCACCAATACCGACTATTTGCGATTCCCATAGTAATCCAAATCCAGAAGTGGTATAAATAAAGAAAAAATATACCATAAATTGAGAGATAAATACTCCGAAAAATGCAATTAGAAAACGAATTGCATTAGCAATCATAGTAGTAAGTGTCATTCCGTAAAAACGAAACCATGCTAATGCGTTTTCCACTGTCATGGAGGTATTGAAAAATGCACTAATACAAGATAATATATTGAGGATTAAAACTAACGACATTGGACTTCCTCCTAATAAACTATCTACCGACATTGCGGCATTTGTTCCTTGAGTAAAGGCAATCACCATGGTATGTAACAAAATAATAATAAAACATAATTTGGGGTATTTAATCACTCCAATTAAACGGAAAAAATTGGGTATTAACCAAGAATAAAGATATCCCATGAATAACATCGGGTAACGAATATCTCTCATTAACCAATCATCCACAATCGTTTTAAACACGCCTCCAAATAGAAAACCTTGTTCTGGATCATAATGGGCGGTTTTCACGTCCCATTTATATATAAACGAAAAATAATAAATATTATAGGTAACCACAAAACTAAAACACAATAAGAAAAATTCATATATAATCCCGTATAATATTTCGCCATTATGTTTATCCATTTCTGTCGGACCTAGTGATGTATTTTGATTAAAAAACTGGTCGAAAAAAGATTTCAACTTTTTATCGGCCTTCTTTGCTTTTTCTTTTGCATCCTCCTTGGCCTTCTCTATTTCCTTCATATCTACCGCAGCTTTATCATCTTCCATATTTTCAATCGTTTCAAATTTTTCCGTTCTAGGTTCGGTTGGTTCTGCTTTTATTTCTTTTCTGGTTTTATTATTTGTTTCTAAATTCACATTATCACTCTGTTTTGAATTTATTTCATTATTTTTTTCATTCAACCATCTATTTATTTTACTATTTTTTTTACTATTTCTTCTATCCGTAGAAAAAATGTATTTACGATCTTTTTCAGTTATTATTCTTGCAAAATACTGAAAACATTCTTTCGTATATCCCGTTAATCTTTTCATAGGGCCATTAATTTTTGATTTAGCTGCATCCGTTTTACTATTTATTTTATCCTTTGATTCTTGGCTTTTAGCATCTCCTTTTTTAGAAGGATCCATTTCCAATCCTTCGATAATAGGAGAAGAAGAGAAAGAAGGTGGGACAGGTACATCATAAATAGTTGGTAAGAATTCGGCCTTTGTAATCGAATTCCATACCGTGGGTTTGGTTTTTTTATCATAAATTTTTTGAATTTTTTCTTGCATTGTTACTCTATCTCTTTCTAATTGAAGCAACCCGGATCCAGGGGGATCTAATAAAGTAATACTCTCTTGCATATTATATTATATTTATATATCCATTATATTTGCATGCAGCGAAGCATGTAGGGGAACCATGGGTACTGCGTAGCGCCCGTTACCGGGCATACATCATTCCACAAGTTCCACCAATAAACGACAAGATATTATATCTCTCTTCAAACAGTGTCAAATTATAAGTATATTCATAAAGTCGCCAATTCGATTTACTTATTGCAATCGGGCCACCATTCGGATCACAAATCACTTGAAAAGAAGATCGTGTTTCATCAAAGGATGGAACATACGTCATAAATTCCAATTCCACATTTTTGAACTTCCCTAAATTGATTGCACCGGAAGGTTGATATGTATAAGGATTCGTATCCAAACAGAAATTATAACAATATAATCCTTCTTGTCCAAATGCGTTTGTCCGTGTATATTTCTCTACATAATTGAAAATAGGAGAAGTCAAGGTATTTTCTCGATATTTACCATCTAATAAAATCGCCATCGTTTGCATGATTTCCTTCTGGTTATCCACGCTAATATTTCCAGAAATAAACAGGCCTGTATTCGTTCTATCTGGATGCAAGAAAGGTCCCGAATTCGGTACATATAAGGTAGTATCCGTCGATTTTTGGGGTGCAATAATAACATCCGACGGCAGATTACGATAAGGCCAATTCGTGTAATTCGTCCATTCATTTCTCAAATTGACATCATTTCTCTGGAAAAACCACATCCAACTAGAAATCATACCATTCGATTGGAGAGACACGGTTTTCGATCCAGAGAAATTATCGAATTTATATTCGAATACTTCTTTTACTAAATAGATTTGTTCTTGTGATGCGAATAATTTGGCTTCTTCTTTCGACAAGAAAGCATATGTCGAAATCAAATGAATATCGGCATTCCAATTACTGATGAAATTGGTATAGTTATTAGATTCGACGCTCGTATTGGTGGCGGGAGGGGACTGCAAGAAACGATACATTTGGAATCGGGCTTGATTGAAATCGGGTTGGATATAAGGAAAGGAATTCGAATAATCGAAGACATCGCGGACTTGAAATAATTCTTGAATAGGTCTCAATGTGATATGTATTTCTAGTTCGTTGTATTGGAGAGAGATGAGAGGTAATGCGCATTTACTATTGAGCCCGAACCAGGTATTTAGAGGAATATAGAGTTGTCGGCCACGAATAGATGGTTCGGTACCAGTTGCAGTGGTCGAATTTCCATCATAATAGGCACTCGGATAAGTATTCGATCGGCCATAGGCATCGGCGGGACTATATATTTCCGGCACATTTCCGGACATGGTATTGAATAGATTTTTTTTCTCTCTCGTGAAATCGCGTTCCACCATTGCGGCTAAATACGCGCCGGAATATTTGGCTAAGATGAAAGAGCCACATAAAACGGTGATTTCTTGTATCATCGTCGTACCAATATTTCGAATCCATTGGAAATCATACGAAGACCAGAGATATCCTGTATCGACAGTTGGAGGATAAATAGGGCTCCATATATCCGGGAGAGTGATTCCTAGATACGTATCCATGAGTAACTCGGCATATCGGGGTACTTTGAAAATAAAGGTCGAAGGTTCAGTTAAACGAAGATCGCGGACACCATTATAATCTAAACGGAATTTCTGTAGTCCGAAATTCGTATATTTGGAATAGGTTACTCTGAAAAAGGTTTTAGAAGGATTTCCGGTAAGAAAAACATTGGCATTTCCTAATGCAATTATATTTAATAATCCACCGGCCATTTTCTTATTTATAGTTTGTTAGGAAAAGAATGTGTATATTTTTTATTCTTTTTATTTCTTTAGATTGTATAATTAGAAAAGAAATACGATGGAATTTTATCGAAAATTAATCGTTTTATCTATTATCCTTTTAACCAGTTATATTTTATATCGACTTTTAATAAATAGAGGCAAAATACAAACCGAAATACAAAAACAAAAACTTCCTCTACCTTCCACCGCAGAAGAACATTTTACATTGGAAGAATCGTTTATTAGTGGCATAAATATCCAAAATTCTCCCAATAATAAATTACCATTATCTCAATATTGTATCAAAGGATCTTTCCATACCGCTTATAATAGAAACACCAATAAGATCGACGAGAATCAATTAAGTACCATTATGTCTCGTGGTGTTCGTTTTGTGGATTTGGAAGTATATTCTTTTGGCGGAAACGCGGTGGTGGGATATTGTTCTAAATTAAACCCGGATGCAGCCGTCATTGAATCCGCCAATTCTCCCGAAGATTCCACCACACTTCTTTCCTCTATTTTCAAGATGATTAATTCTTCCAAACCTCCTTCTTTGACGGATCCTCTGATTATTCATTTGCGATTGAAATCAAAGTTACCTGCATTCTATACAACGGTATCCAAAGCGATTCAAGGATCATTTCAGGGCGTATTGCTTTCGGGTTCGGTCGATTTTACTAAACCATTATCTGATTATAAAGGTAAAACGATCATCGCGATAGATAAAGCCAATTCGACTACCAATTATCGTGAATATGCGGGAGATTTAATGCAACTCGTGAATTTGGAAACCGGAACACCAGATTGCACTTCCGCGTTACATTCTACGATTTTGAATTCTCGCAATAATATTATCCATACCAATGCAGACAATGTATCGATTTCCATCGATGATGTATCGCCTACTAAATGGATGATGTCTATGCCGAATCCAATGGATACTTCAAACCCTGATATAAAAGAAATAATACCAAAACATGGTGTCAATGTAGTTTTATATCGTTTTGATTATGATGATGATAATTTAGGTAAATATGAATCCATTTTTACCAATAATGCGTATATTTCTTTTGTAAATGCCTTGCAAAATATCAAGTCGTTGTAAGATAAACCATAACATGAGGATGCAATAAAATAAAATAGAATAATATACTTTCCAATGTTTTCTCTTTGTCCTCCTGCTATCGTTTATCTTGCAACTACGGTCGTCGCTGTCTTGTATATGTTAGTGGAGAAATACCAACTCTCATTTGTAATTATAAATACGTTATTTTCTGTCATATGGGCATGGATACTGAATTTCATATGTCTAAAAGGGTTTTTAACCGCTTCTTGGATTTTAGTATTATTACCTTATATGCTTACCTCCTTGGTTTTCTTTTTTATTACCCGTTATGTAGATACCAATTTATTAGACAATGTGGATAAAAAATTAGCGAAAATGGAAAAGAATCTAGAGAATGATCCAATATATACCACATCTAAATATAAAATGAAACGTACGAAACCTACAAAGCTTACGAAACCTAGATATAACCCCAATATTGACCCTATATTTACTACAAATTACTAATCCTATTTAGACGTATAAAAAATAAAGAACAAAAACAAAACAGAATCACAAGATAAATATTATGGATAAAATCATTCCATTCTTGCAATTTTAGACAATTAAAAATATAACATAAATATATAGTTCGTTTCAAACATGTATTTTTGTCCTCCTGCTCTCGTTTATCTTGTAATTTCGGTTTTAACCATTATTTACATGTTTTATCAACGTGCTTCTTTGGAAAGTATGATATTAAAAGTAGTGTTTGCTAGTTTATGGGTGTTGTTATTGAATTTCATTTGTACTAAAGGATTAGAAACCGTCTCTTGGATTCTAGTACTCTTACCTTATGTTTTAACTGGATTCCTTATGTCATTAATACTTGGTATTATCAAAACCGGTCTTGCTACCGGCGTTGCAACTGGAGTGAATCCTATAATTACCACCATTCCTGTTAAGAAACATCGTGGTTACCATTACAGAGGTTAAATAATATTTTAACGAAAAATTGATGAATGTTTTCTTGCAATTCTTTTTTTCATTAAATTTCAAATCAAAATGACGAGAAGAAAAGATATTCTCCGAAACAGAACCGAACGTGTTAGAATCTCTCAACAAAAAAGAAATAGTCGTTTAGAACAACGCAAACAAGAGAATCGAAAACAAAACGAAGAGAAAATGCAAGAAAAACAATTATTGACGAAAATCGATGTTTTACCGGATGAATTGATTCGTCTAATTTACGACTATATAACGGGAGAAGCGAAATTGCATTTCAATCCGAAATACGAACGATTATGTATAGAATTTTGTTCTTATCCATTTCAACCAGATTTAGAAATCTTTTTCAAAAAAATGTCCAATATACAGATTCTGGATCTCATTTATACGGGTACTTTTCGGAAATACCCGGAGATTGTAGAGGATCTCTCGTATAATTATTATTATTCTACTATTGATCATGATTTTCATACAGTGAAAGGATATCATTTATTGAATTTATGGGCAACCAATAGATTATCGTATGATTTTATGATAGGAGAACATACGACCAATAACCATCTGAAAACCGAATTGGATGCCAATATAAGAAATACATTCGCAAATGTGATAAAGAATTATATTTTGAATACCTTGTATAGTTTCCAAAAATATCAAAGAAACGATTTAGATGACAAGACCAACTATCGTAAATTATTCTTGGGAATGGAGAAGGCTTATTATTTATATAAGGTCATAATGCGATTTATCGATAAACCTACAGTTAAGGTGGTACCGATTACTACTATTACGCAGACGACAGATCCATTCTCCAATGAACTCTTGATTCCTACCCCATTATATCTCCACTAGATCTTTTATACCTTTGAAGAATTACGCCATAATTTTCAAAATATCTCTCATTTACAGAGAAATGGATCCCAAACAAAACAAAATATATACCACTTTTTTTTCTTGGATTACTGCAAGAAAAAAATATAACTTAACCCTCACTACATCATTGAAGGTATATACCAGCGAACATTTCAAAATGTTCAACGGTGTAAATCCAAATACCTTTATTGAAAAGGAGGGGGTTTCGAAACAAATGGTGGCGCTTGCGCATTACTATTAGTTCCCTTCTCGTAGAAAATCTCTTCGTAAATATCGAACCATCCGACCAATATTTCTTCATTCTTATACACAATCGGTTCGTCCCAAATAATATCGAAAATAGCTTGACCATCGATAAATACGACACGTAATCCTCTTGCTTCCATTTCCTCTAACAATTCAGTACATTCTCGACATTTCTTCCAGAAAACCGTATATAAGGGATAATTCGGATCTTGTCTTGGTTGGAATTCGGAAAAGGGATTCGGTTGAGATAAAATGTCGATTTTTTTCTTACGTTTTGGATCATCTTCTGGAGGAATCAAGAGAATAGAAGCCAGACGAGTCGTTGAATCGTGTTTGTTTTTAATTATGGGTTTTATAGTACGAAACGCATGTATATTATTTTGCAAGAAAAGTATCGAAACAGTGAATAACAAGAAATGATTCATTTTATAATTGTATTGTATAGGTGTTTATTTCTAGTTCGTTTTCGAGAGAATTATTATATCAATTTTTTTAGAATTGTTTATGTAGAATTTATACTTTCAAGGGTGTAGTTGCACTACGTATTCAATTCTTCGTTTAATTCATGTAGAAGTTCATTCCATATGCAGGACATCCGACGATATGCATATCGAGTTTATTGGTCCGGCGCAACACATCATACACAGCATCGATATTCGGATGTGCGAATTTAATGAATCGCGTCACATTCGACAAATAATCACTCACACACACTTTGGATTTCAGCAAGAAATCAATCCCGATCAACATATCGATAGTATGTTCTCTCACTTGTTCTGGCGTTTGCATTTCCAGTGGGACAAACGCTTTCAGATTCTCTTGGTTTTTTAAGAGATAATCTCGGTTCTGCGGAATCAGGATTTTCTGGAGATTGTTTTTATATTCTGGAGATCGGCAATATTCATATTTTTCTTTCGTAATCACCATTCCGCCTTTTAAATGGGGTTTGCAGAGAGTATAGAGTTGGATATGTTGGATTGTTGGGGTTTTTTCTTGGTATGCGAGAAGTTCCAAGAAAACATTATAATCATCGGTTTGGACGAATACGGTTTGGATAGTTGGATAGATTTCGATCAAATATATGAGATATTGTTCGGCGGATACCAAAATAGATTCTTCGATTAATTTATCGCCTCTTCGGATAAAAAGTGAGCCATAATCTTGTGATCCCGGGGTCTGGGTACTTTTGAACAATTGACGGATGGGAGATTCCGACATTTTTTGAAAGAAAATCGTTCGGGCTTTTTCTATTTCGGCAAGAACGGTTGGATTCAAACGATAAATCTCCGGAATAATAGTGCGATATAATATCATCGGATAATTCGCCAGGATTTTAGCATGACCCCGGATTTCTTGTATATTGAATTCGTTGGTTATACTTTGTTGAAGAGGATCGAAATCTATCGGCAAGAAATAATCCGTCCATCCATTTTCAGATTTGAAAAGCCAATTCTCCGTATTTAACCGGAAACGATGTTTATTGATTTTGGCGTATAAATAATGATTGATCATGAAAAAAAGGGAAGAGAAAAAGCCGGCATCTTTGGTTTCTAAATACGAATAAATCATGGTTTTATTTTATTGTAGTTTATTTTGGTGTAGAAAAAGATAGTAAAAAACATTTATTATCTTTTTGACTTTGTTAATTTCTTTTTGGACGGCGTAACTATTCCTCACTACTAAATATTCCGACGACCGCATTTCCAATTGCACTTCCAATTGCTAATCCTGCCCCTGTTCCTACACTTGTTTTTGCTGCTTGTAACAAACCAGTACCATTTTGAATTACTACTGGTGCTTGGGCTTGAGTAGTAGAATCTTTATCTACGGCAGGAGCCGGAGCTTGAATATACACTATACGTGTTTTTTGTTTTTTTTTATTTTTTTTTGTTAAACCACCAGTCTTCTTTTTCATTTTTCTTAAACTTTTTTGAATGAGTTTCTTCACACTCGTTTTGGTAACAAAGATTTGGCGTTTTAGAACCCCATTTTTATATTTCTTAAAGATATCACCACACCTTTTCTTGCCAGTCTCTGCATCGATATTTTCGGCTTTTTCTACCGCATACGAAATACCTTTCTTGGGTTGTGTGGGTTTATTGGCTAAATTATCGAATTTCTGTATTTTTATCGTTTTTGTTTTAACCAACTTCGTTTTAGCCATAATTCTGATATATTTTAGAGAGATAATGTTTCCAAGGATACTATATAAGGGAATAAGCGAAGCGAATGGCAAGAAAAACAAAACGGAAGGTTTATAAAAGAAAATATATTCGTGTTCTTAGTATAAGCGGATCGACTGGTGGAGTTGGTAAAGTTGGTGGAGAGACTGGTGAAACTAGTGATTTCGGACTAGGAGAAGAAACAGAAAAGATCGAAAATCAAGGAGTCCAAGATCCAGAAGAAGGAGGAAATCGAAAAACCCGAAAACATAAAAGAAAATTCAAGAAAGTACTCTGTAGTCCGGCCAAGAAAAACAATGTGGAATCGTCTTGTTATTCTGCTTCGGAATTGGTCATGATTAAAAACGCATATAATAAACATCACTCGAAAAGCACAAGCGGAAGCGCAAGTACAGATCCAAGATCAGGAACTAACCGGATTCGAGCGACAAATCCGGATCAGATTTTGAAAGAGTTGCGAGATAAAAATGCACATTGTACTACGGAATTATGTTGGCTAAATGCAGTTTCAGATCGGGGGTTGCGAGAGAAAATCCAGAAAGAAACTTTTCGACCATTACAACCCGCGGAATGGCGGAAAAAACCGAATGCTTGGTTATCGAATTTCGATATTGATGCGGTGATCCAACAATATGAGGCGGCATATCCTGAATTCGTTTTCTTGGGACCTACACCAATTGATTTTGATTCTGAAAAAGACGATGGAAAATGTGTGACGGAAGAGATTTGCGGTTTGTCGTTGTCGAAACAATGGGCTGCCGGGAAACGAAAAATCGGTGTGATTTATAATTTAGATACGTCGGATGGACCGGGGACGCATTGGGTATCGATGTTTATGGATATGTCGGATCATGAACCATATATATTTTATTTCAATAGCACGGCGGAGCCGATGCCTAAAGAAGTCCGGGATTTGATGGATCGTATTCAAGAACAATGGCTTGCCTTACCTTTACCTAAAGGTGTTTCGCATAAAAAGAAATTGGTCGAATATACTTCGGATGATAAAGTCGAACATCAACATTCGAATACGGAATGTGGGATGTATTCGTTGTTCTTTATTATTACTTGTTTAACCAGAAAAGTCGGAGGATTCCAGACGCTCGGGTCGGGACTTACTCGAGAGAAAATTATTGAAATGTTTGCGGGAAAAATCCGGATACCAGATCGGTATATGCTGAAATTCCGGAAGCTGTACTTTATTTCAGGGTAGGGCACTACTTAGTGCCTGGAATATAATGTTACCTTAACTTCGTAAAAACTTAGTTGAATAATAAAAAATGTTCCATTTTTATTGTTCAACGGTATAAAATATTCAATAGTATAAACTAAAGATAATGATCCAAATTAAGAAGTCTAAGCAGTAGAAGTAGCTTCTAGGATAAGTCGATCGGCATCCGATAATGCGCTCGGTACAATATAAGCATAATATAATGGTCCATTAGAGGTTCTATTTTGTAAGCTACCACCTAAAAAATTAGAACTGGATGATGTATGATTCCTAACACCAGGTTGATCGCTTATAACATTTGTACCATTCACATAGATAATTCTAGTGCTTCCAGATGTATATTTAGCAGTAACTACATTATTTGGTGCATACAAATTACCACTAGTTAAATCATTACTAAACCAGAAATTATAATAAAATCCATTGTCGGTATATGCAGCTAACGCAACACCATGGAAATTTGAAGGTAATCCTCCAAGAGGAATTCCTCCAGATAATAATGTATTAAAACCACTAAGTAATGCTCCATGTTTTAATGTTAAAGTATAAGAAGTATTTCCAATTGGAAATGTATTATTAGGTAAATTAAAAATACTATTGGTAGATTTACCGAAATCCACATATTTCGACGTTTGGTTATATTCAGGTTGCAACGTAGTATCCGTTTGTGTTGCATGATTTCCATTATTTGTTTGATCGTACCAAGTTGTCACGTAAGCGATGGTGGCTCCTGCAGCAGATAGCCATGCAGCTAAGGTAGTACCAGTTCCTAGATATGCCGTTCCTAGATTTCCAGTTGCATTTGCATAGAAATCGGTTAGATTCGTTTGATTTGTATCATTATTTCTTCGTATTCTCATCACTGGACCTGTATAACCATAATATAATAATCGTGTTCCATAAGCACCTGCAGATAATGTAGTTCCTGAATAAATCATAGAAGATTTCGCAGCAGTAGATAAAGAATCGAGGGGACCTGATCCTGGACTATTCCATCCGCTATAAATCTGATTGGTTCCCGAGATATCGATCGACAATCCTTTCATATTTACTGATAACGGAATATCAAAGATTCTCTGGATTCGTCCTGCGACTCCAGCTACATTGATCCAACACGCGATCGTCAATCCGTTCGTCGCATTCAAATTCCAACCGACTTGACCCGCAATACCAGGTGTCGTTATCACATATTGTGTGGCTACAGCCCCGGCAGTATTCGATAGAGCCAATGCACCCGTGCCTATATTCGCACCAGAAGAAGCAGTAATCAATGGTTGCCCGATCAGCGAGGCATCATAGACTAACGTCGCATAATTAGGTGTCAAATTATTCACCGAAGTATCGAAAGGGTAATATACGACTAAATTTCGATCACGATATAAGGAAGAAACCGTCGTTGCTGGAATCGCATAATTATAGATACGCACATCTCCGATCGTACCTTGAAATGCTTGTGATAAAGTCGTTTGTGCTCCAATCACGGTATTGGTAATCGTCTGGTAAGAAGCAAATACATTTCCGGCAGCGACATTCTGTACGACCATACTACCGTCTAAATACAGCGTATGTATGTTACCCGATACCGAAAGTACAGCGTGATGAAATTCCTGATTTCGGAACCCACGTGTATAAGTATAAGGGTTGTATCCAGATAATGACATTTCTTGGGTTGTTTTTCTATATCTATATGATTAGGCATTATTTTTTTCTTGCAATACTTAACGATGTAATTTATACTTTTGAAGTATCACTCATTTACAGATTTTATACCGTTGAAGAATTAAATTATCCGCGGATAATTCTTCAACTAAATTACCAGTAACGATTTGAATTATAACACCCCTTGGGGTGCGAATTCAAATCTTCACTGGTATAATTCTTCAACGGTATAAAATGGCACATTCGGTGCAAATTTATACTCTATATTCATATACCTAATTACTGTGCATTGAATAAGGCTTGTACTTGATCAGAACTTAATGCAAAATTATAAATTTGAAATTTATAAAATATATAAGTGTTTTGAAAATCTGGAAAATTCCAAATAGAACCTAGACCGGGATGATTCGTCATATCTAAACCAGTTATATTATTTATAACCTGACCATTTTCATATAATTTAATAACACCTGTAGTTCCTGTAATATTGTGAGTAAATACATAATGTACCCATTGGTTTGTTTTAGGATAATTTGGAACAGTTTGACTGAATTCGGCAGGACTAGTAGTTGCATATGTATCATAATATATAGAAGTTCCTGAAATTCCTATTATACGTTTATCATTAGTAGCCGCAACTGCAAAAGCTGAGGAAAACCATGGGGTGTAATTACCACCAAGATGATACATCCACCATGATATAGTATAATTTCTGAGTTGCCCAAAATTTTTAATTTGCGGATTTGCTTGAAGTAGTGTATTATTACTAGTAATTTGACAAACGTTAAATGAATATCCACCACCTGTACGTACAGAAGGCGCTGCTAATGTTCCCATATTAATAGTAGCAGTATTCAAACTTCCAGTGTTAGTAACTGTTGATGATAAAAAGGTTATTTCCACAATAGGTCGAATAGGTAAATTGGCATAATAGATCGCAGATATATCCGTAGGAGGTAATACACGATTCCAGATCTTGAAATCGTCGATAGATCCAGTTAATCCATACGACAAATCTCCCGCACATCCGATATAGAGATTCGAAATCGCAGAGGTATAAGAGGCAAATACATTACCTCCGGATAAATTTTGTGCGACCATACTACCGTCTAAATACAAGCTATGAACTGTGCCTGAAATGGAGAGCGCCACATGACGATAGGTTCCAGCATTTAATGTGGAGATAGTTGCGGGATTGTATCCAGTGATAGATGACATGTTTTCTTATATTATATATTCCAGAATATATTATTTTTTGCCGTATATATCTGAATATATTCTTATAAGTTGAGTTGTATGTTTTCTTACACCGACAAAAAGAAATTATGGGACGCTTTGCGTTCCATAATTTCTTTTTGTCGGCGACTAGTCCATAATAAAAATGAGAATTTGTCTCATTTTTCTTTTTGGACGGCGTAATAATATTCGATAAAAATATACCAAAATCGATATGTTCCCAGGGATATAATATGTACTTCTTATACCTCTGCGATTTCGAATCTCTATATCGGATGTGCGGGAGATTTGTCGTATGGATTAACTGGATCTATCGACGATTTCAAGATCTGGAATCGTGTATTACCTCCTACGGATATATCTGCGATCTATTATGCCATGTTACCACCTTTTGCACCAAATTCTATTTCTAGTCTTAGGTTATGGCTCGATGCGACTAACACTAGTTCTTTGACTCTTAGTGGTAGTAATGTAACACAATGGAATGATTTGGCAGGAAATACTAATTTATCGAATACTGCAAATTATCCTACTTATTCTGCAACGGGATTAAATGGAAAACCGACCCTTAATTTTGCAGGAAATAATGCAAGCGCTCAATATTTATATAATAATTCAGCTCCGACTTTATACAATTCTCTTTCTAGTTTCTCTTATTTTACCGTATTAAAATCTGTTCCATCAAACGCATCTTGGGCAAGTTTTTTTTCTATATATAGAAATTTTACAGCATATTTTGGTAGTGTATCTGATACAAATCCTACGAATCCATGGTTTTATAATGGTACTTCTTTTAATGGTGGTAGTGGTAATGGAAGATCTTCTATTGATAATACGGTTATTTTAGTAAGAGTAACTGTAAGTGGTGGAAGTTTAACTTTACAAATATATGGTAGCAGTGGTAGTTATACAAATACGTTTTCTTATACGGTTGGTACCGCTTCTTCTCAACAAATATATATTGGTTATTCTGGATATAATTTTAACGATAGCTTTAATGGTCTTATATCTGAAATGTTATTTTATAATTCCGCATTAACCCAATCCCAATACCAACAAGTCGAAGGTTATTTGGCATGGAAATGGGGATTAAATACCTCTTTACCGGCTAATCATCCCTATAAATCTTCCGCTCCAACTGCATAGCTCCAATCGATTTGTTATCGGCCTCTGCGAAATCGAATATGATAGTAACTCCGGTAGTCTTTACTGGTTATATTTCTAGTACCACTTTATACCGTTGAAGAATTCCATTATAATGAAGTTATAGGATATAACCCACCGATTATTTTTCTTGTTTTTTATAGAACCAACAAGAAAACTATATCTATCTATATACAAAGAAAGACCGAAAAAATGGCATTTAGTACCTTCAATAGTTTTCAGAGTTTTATCATGTATGTACGTGCCAGAGTAAGTAATTTAGCTAGCTTTACCTATAATTTCCCTGCATTAGATCCTTCTTTAGTACTTTATTATCCCATGGATAGTTCCGCGAATCCTTCTAATGGTTTCCAAACGGCGAATTTCGCCTCACAACTCCCCGTATATGATGCTTCGCTATCTGGTTCATCCATGATTACGTATGCACCAAGTAATACCATCACGAGTTTCGGAGACCTGAGTCTCAATAATGTAATGGGTTCGCAACTGGTTGCGAATACAGTAAGTGGTAATTATGTGGTATGCAATAATACATTCGCACCCAATATTTCCGGAGGATTTTCTATTTCCTTATGGTTTTCTTGTAGTGGGCAGCTCAATAAAACCGGAACGTTGATTTCCTTGCCATTGAATAAAACCGGAAATGGTTTAGAAATCGATATTTCAGGAACAAATATGATTTTTACTGGGTGGAAAATGCCAATAACAACCGGTCCTCTTGATTTGTTATCTACTGCTGCGAAAACTTCTATGATTTACTCGGGAACTAAAAAATCTGCGGGTGCCTATGGAACACAATTATTATATTTTGGTTATACTGGTCCAGTGATGAGAATACGAAGAAATAATGATGCTAGTCAGGCCAATCTAACTGATTTCTATGCCGATGCAACTGGAAATCTAGGAACTGCGTACTTAGGAACAGGTACTACCTTAGCTGCATGGTTATCTGCTGCAGGAGCCACCATCGCTTACGTGACAACTTGGTACGACCAAACAGGTAATGAGAATCATGCAACACAAATTACTACTTCATATCAACCTGTGTATAATCAAACATCAAAATATGTGGATTTTGGTTCTGGACAAACACCTGGACAAACCGCAGCTTCTGGTGGTGTTGCCAATCCATTATTTTTCAATTTACCACCCGGAACGATTCCTTATAGTAATTCTTCCTATACAATTACTACTAAACACGGAGTCATAAATTTTGCAAATGCTATAGGTGCATATGGAATATTAGGGTCTGGTGCTGAAAATAACCAGACTACTAATTTGTCCAATCTTTTTGCAGCTTGGAGTAATAAAGGATATGCTAATTATTGGATGAATAATGATGTTATAACAACAGGAAATCTATATGCAAACGGTAATGTGGTTAGTTTTAAGTATCCATCTGGTGGTGCAAGAACGATATATGTAGGTGGTGTTTCAAAAATATCAAGTGGGTCAGGATCGCATAATTCTCCTGATTCACCTCAATTTATTGCTTATAATCCTCATGGATTTGGTCCGAATACATTTTATTTAAATGGATCATTATATTATATGTATATTGCACCAAGTGCGCTTTCTGATAGCGATCGAAATATACTAGAAGCTACTTAATATATTATATTTTATTGAACATTTTACCGTTCGTTAGACTCCCCAACACCACGTGTTACTACATGTGATTCGACCCTTTCTTTCATTTTTTATGGTTCAATATTAGAAAAATAAATACAAACTCTATATAAAAAGCCGAAAGACCTTTTCTAAAAAAAATGACATTTAACAGTTTCAATAGTGTTCAGAGTTTTCTAACATATGTTCGTGCGACAATAAGTAATTTAGCTAGCTTTACCTATAATTTCCCTGCATTAGATCCTTCTTTAGTACTTTATTATCCCATGGATAGTTCCGCGAATCCTTCTAATGGTTTCCAAACGGCGAATTTTGCTTCTCGAGTCCCAGTGTATGATGCTTCTCTAGCAGGTTCATCCATGATTACGTATGAACCAATTAATACCATCACGAGTTTCGGAGATCTGAGTCTCAATAATGTAATGGGTTCGCAACTGGTTGCGAATACGGTAAGTGGTAATTATGTGGTATGTAATAATACCTTTGCAACGAATATTTCCAGAGGATTTTCTATTTCCTTATGGTTTTCTTGTAGTGGGCAACTGAATAAAACTGGAACGTTGATTTCCTTGCCATTGAATAAAACGGAAAATGGTTTAGAAATCGATATTTCGGGAACAAATATGATTTTTACCAGGTGGAACATGCCAATACCAAAAGGTCCTCTTGATTATATATCGGCTACATCCAATATGATCGGAAAAACTTCTGCTTTTACTGGTACTATTTCCACAACCACTTTAACGGTAAGTGCAATGACAAGTGGTACGATAACTTTAAATTCGGTATTAACTGGTACTGGAATAACCATTGGAACCAAAATCATTGCATTTGTAAGTGGCACTGGAGGTGCAGGTACTTATACGATATCGACATCTCAGACAGTTAGTTCTTCTACCGCAATTACTGCAAAGATGTCTGCGGGTGCCTATGGAACACGATTATTATATTCTGGTTATACTGGTCCTATAATGACTATTCGCAACAATGCAGCAACTCCAACAACTGCCGATTTCTATGCCGATGGAACTGGAAATCTGGGAACTGCGTACTTAGGAACAGGTACTACCTTGGCAGCATGGTTATCTGCTGCAGGAGCAACCATTGCATATGTTACCACTTGGTACGATCAAACAGATAATAAAAATCATGCAACACAAACTACTACTGCGTATCAACCTGTGTATAATCAAACAACGAAATATATTGATTTTGGTTCTGGACAAACACCTGGACAAACCGCAGCTTCTGGTAGTGTTGCCAATCCATTATTTTTCGATTTACCAGCCGGAACGATTCCTTATAGTAATGCTTCCTATACAATTACTACTAAACACGGAGTCATAAATTTTGCAAATGCTATATCTGCATATGGAATATTAGGAGCTGGTTCTGAAACTAACCAGACTACAGGTTTATCCAATCTGTTTGCAGCTTTCCCGGGAAAAAATTACAATAATTATTGGTATGGTAACGATGTTGCAACAGCAATAAATCAATATTCATCCGATAATGTTGTTAGTTTTAAGTATCCATCTACTGGTGCAAGAACGATATATGTACGTGGTGTTTTAAAAACATCAAGTGGGACAGGATCTAATAGTTCTCCTGCTTCACCTCAATTTATAGCTCATAATCCTCATGGAGGTGGTCAGAGAACATTTTATTTAAATGGATCATTATATTATATGTATATTGCACCAAGTGCGCTTTCCGATGCCGATCTAAATATACTAGAGACTACCTCTGTATCATTATTCGCCTATTATCCGTTTGATATTACTGAGAATAGTTTATCTCCCAATATTGTACCTAGTACTCCAGTATATGATTTCTTGTTGAATTCCAATGCAACGATTGCATTACCAGCTGCTACGTATCCTTTCTTGGGATCCGGTGCATTGTATATATCTTCTCGTATTGGTGCAGAAGCAACATCACGTCCATCTACGGAATTTAGTATCGTAAAAATACCGAATATTATTAGTGTTAATTATACCATGACTATGTGGTTTAATTTAACTGATATTGTTACAAATGGTGGAATATTCGCTACTAGAAATTCCATTGCAGATGTTGGTAACAATGATAGTGGTACTACAGCACTCTCTTTTTCATCACCATCCTCATTGGTACTTTATACTAATGGAGTAGCTCAAAGTACAGTTAATAGTATTGCTAATTCTGCAACATTAACTTATGCGAATACTGGATGGTATTTCTGTGCTATGACAGTAAATGCTGATACTATTAACACTGCAAGTGTGAATCTGAAAATCATTTCTGCCAATAATACAAATACTACAAATAATGTGAATCGTACTATTTCCAGAACATACACTACTGCCATTTTGGCTCCAAGAACAGTGATTTTAGGTGATCAAGCAATTTCCACTAATGGTCGAACATCTCTCGGATATTACGATAATTTTCAAATTTATAATAGTCCATTGTCTCAGCAACAAATCTTGAATTTATACTATAATAATTCGACTACCTTGAGTACTGTCAATAATTATTCCGTGAATATTACGTATAATTTCGTCAATATTGCTGCATCTCCTGCTGTAATTACATCCGATGCGGTGATGAACAGTTTCACGGGTGCATTTGCCGCCTTTGTTTCTTCTATAGGTACAACCCCTAGTGCTAAAACAGCCATTTCTGTAAGTAATGGAGGTATTTATACCAACGTAAGTAATACACAAACTTTCCGACTCGCGGTTTCTATCCAGACATTCGGTGCTACCACTAATTTCTGTATGGGACCTCTTTTACCAACCAATAATGTCGATATTTTTAATTTCGGAAATACCACCTATCGATTTTATATCACTAGTACAGGTGTTTTAACCGGTGCTGCTACTACAAATTATACAAATCCAGTTGTCTTTGTTACATTGGCCGTAAATACATGGTATCATATTGCAGTATCTTTTACTACTTCTGGATTTACACTATATTTGAACGGAGTTGCACAAACTCCTATTTCTGGATCTGCTGCAGTTACCGGTATTTCCGATTTCAGTACGATTGGTCTAGGATACAATGCAAGTACAAATACTACCTATTTTAATTATTGGAAATATTTCGGATATACCTTGTCAAACTCCGATGTGACAACGATATATGCAAATGATTATCCTAATTTATAAATAAAAAATATCCCCTTAATACAAAGGGTTCTTCGTCGAAGATTTTCTTAAAAACAAGAAATAAAAACAAGAAAAAATGCAAAACAAGAAAAACAAATCATGTGATCCCGCTCTCTCTTTCGAGGAATGTGAATTAGCCATTCTCCGACAGGCGGTGGATGAAACCGAGAAATTACAGCAAGAAAAGAAAATCGCCAATTCGGAAGAAGTGCAGAAAATGATTGCGATCGTAGAGAAATTCATTATTGACAGGCGTTGTATTTGTTATGGTGGTACGGCGATCAACAATATTCTCCCAAAGCATGCCCAATTCTACAACAAAGAAATCGAGATTCCCGATTACGATTTCTTTTCGCCGCGGGCCTTGCAGGATGCGAAGGCATTGGCGGATATTTTCTTCGCCGCTGGGTACGAGGATGTAGAGGCGAAGGCGGGAGTGCATTTAGGCACGTTCAAGGTTTTCGTGAATTTCATTCCCATGGCGGATATTACCGAAATCCATCCGTCGATTTTCCGTATGATTGCCAAAGACGCCATTACGATTCGTGGAATCCAATATGCCCCTGCGAATTTATTGCGGCTGAATATGTTTGCCGAATTATCGCGTCCGTCGGGAGATGTGTCGCGTTGGGAGAAAGTGCTGAAACGCTTGATTCTCTTGAATGAATATTATCCTCTTACTCCATTTGGTCCAAATAGGGAACCGGTTGATTGTCAAACCGTGGATTTCCAACGTGCGATGGAATCGAATGTAGGAGATTCCGAGAAGATTTATTTTGTGGTGCGAGATGCGCTAATTGATGAAGAAGTCGTGTTTTTCGGTGGATATGCGAGTAGTTTGTATTCGGAATATATGCCTGCTAACCAGAAAAAACTGATACAATCGATTCCCGATTTCGATGTTTTAGCAGAAGATGTGGATGGGACAGCGGCGTTTGTGAAAGAACGACTGGTCCAAACTGGAATCAACCAGAAAATTAATATTATAAAACATGCAGCGATCGGAGAATTGATTCCTGAAAGTCGAGAGATTATGATCGGAGAAGAGACCGTTGCGTTTTTATACAAACCGATTGCGTGTCATAATTATAATGTGATAACTGTTCCTGAAGGTGAAGGGCGTGGTCTAAGTGAAGAGAAAGATAAGAAGAACGTCCGTGTGGCGACGATCGATACGATGTTGAGTTTCTATTTAGCCTTTTTGTATGCCGATGTGGATTATTACTATAAAGATCGTATCTTGTGTATGGCCAAGTTCTTATTTGATGTCGAACAAGCGAATCGATTAGAACAGAAAGGGGTTCTCAAGAGATTTAGCATCGATTGTTATGGAAAACAACCGACTTTAGAAAGTATGCGTATGGAGAAATCGGAGATGTTTGAAAAGTTGAAGGATAAAAAAGGAACGGAGGAATACGAGAGATGGTTTTTGAAATATTCACCCAAAGGGCAAAAGAAGGGACAAAAGAACAAAACATCATCTAATATGAATACGAAAAAAAGACGATATAAAAATAAGAACAAGAAAAAAACCAAACGAAACCGACGAAAAAGTTTCCGAACTATTTTTTCGAAATATATACGATAAGATTAAGGTACGTATTTCTTGTAAAATATAGGGTAACCTGAATCGATAGAAGTAAAATAAAAACGCAACAAAGTATATTTTTTTATTTTACGAAGCTATTATAAAGTTTGTTTATTACATGTCACAAAACCAGGAAGTGCTTAATTTTGGGGATGAATCAGACCCTCGCGAAAGAGAAGAAAAAGAAAAAGAAAAAGCAGCTAAACAGACAATTGCAGACAGGACACCTACAGGTAGTTTTAGAAAGGAATTTAATAATTTTAACAAACAAATGAAAGAAAATATAGGTGGTATTAAGAACACATTCAATACTCCATTATTAAAAAAAAAAGAAGAGAAAAAGAAAAAAGGAAAAATCGGAAATTTCGAAAAAAAATTTGCGGAAGTTGGAGAGAAAATCGACAAAATCGCATTTGATTTAGATTTCGATTCATCCAAAAGTTCCAATACAGCACCGATTATAAAACAAACAATGATTGAATCTATATCCAATAAATCGAACATTTTGAATGATGGTGTTCAAGAGAAAATGAATACGGAAACGGGATATAAGAATGCGAATCCCATGGATGTTATTTGGGTGGAAACTATCCGACAAATCGAAGATATGTTTGCCAAGTATCAGAAAGCCGCGTCAGGCAAAAAGAATAAAGATAAAGGTACCAAAACCACCACCGTGATTGAAACGGAGGTTTTTCCAGCCCAGAAAGAAAAAATCCATACTCCTTTATTGAAATTTTTATACGATTTGATTTTAGTTCCAGAAAACGACGAAGAATTCAAGAAAATCGTATGGTCTTTTATTGCCAAGATGAATGAAAAAGCTTTGATTGATAAAAATGTACCGTCTGGTTTTAAAGAGATCCAAGAAATCAAATATATTACTACTGCTATGGCGGGATTTTCTGAAAATGATAGAAATGCCGAAACAGGAGAAGAAGGATCAAAAGGTCCGGCAATGGGTGGTTCTAAAAGGAAAAAACAAAGAGGAGGTAAATTAGAATTGAATGGTACTACGGTCCAATTCAATGGTATAGAACAAGAAACCTTATTTTATTCCTTATTGGATAATGATGCCGCCATTTCGACTACCAATGATTTTTTAGTGGATTTACAAAAGATGGACAAAACCGCCTATCCATTTTCGTTGCTTTTTTTCGATTTAGAAACGATAGAAGAGGATTGGTTACAGAAACCAGAATCGGTTGATATTCTTCTTGGGTTTTTGAAAGAAACGGAGAAAGGAATATTAATTGCAGATCCGGAATTGGAATTTAAAGGAACCGGTGAGAATATAATGGTATTGAGAGCTACGTTCAATTTGGAAAATGGAGTATATGGTGTGTTTGTACATAATTCTGTAACAGAATTAGATACGGTATTGAATCTCTTGGATGGTATGGAATTGGTGGAAAAAACGGAGAAAGAGGAAAAGGAAGTGGGAGAAGTGGAGAAAAAAGTTGTTGCTCCTGCTCTTAAGGTTATTTCTAGTCCTACTGTTACTCCTACTGGTTCTCCTACTGTTACTCCTCGTGGTTCTCCTCGTGGTTCTCCTACTGGTTCTCCTACTGGTTCTCCTATTGGCTCTCCTCGTGGTTCTCCTCCACCAGTTATTATAAATAAAAACCCTACAGTAGATGCTTCGAAAATAACGGATGCTATTTTGAAAACTGCAATTCGATTAGTAGCGGATAGTTTGAAAGAAAATGAACTATCAGGAACCAGTATATTGGTACCAATTTCAGAAGAAATTGTAGAGGTCTTGAAAAAATACGACCAAAATCTCCTTCCAATAATCAAAAATAATACAGAAGAAATAAAGGTAATAAATAATTATGTTCAAAATAATACAAATATATTTAAAATTTTCGAGGGTTCGGAACCAAATACAGATTCGAGAGATGAATTAAAAAATAATGATATAGTGGCTTTAAAGACACAAAATGAACAAATATCCAAGGATGTTACGACATTAACCGCGTTAATGAATGAATTCATCACCAATATGAATAGTCAGGTTATACATACGATTACTGATCAATCACAAATACAAGCCGTTCAGGGAATACAAACCGCAGATTCCGAGACACAGACTCAGCTAGTGAATGATAAAATTGAAAAAGAACTAGAAACATTTAAAGAGAAATCACAAGAACAAACTGCAGCATTAGAACAAAAAGTACAAGATCTACAACAAGCGGTATTAGCATCCAAAATACAAAACAAACTCACCGACGAAGCGAATACAGCTTTAGTAAAAGAAAATGCTACATTATTTGGTCAATTACAAGAGTTGCAAAAAAAGAAAGAAATTGTTACTTCTAACTCTGCTTCACAAACATCATCACAAGATACCCCTAGAGAATTGGAACTTACAGAGGCAAATTTAGCAAAATTAAGAGAAGAAAAACAAAAATCTCAAGAAATAGTACCTATTCTACCTATAAATCCAATACCATCGAATGAAAAAACAAAACCAATCGTACCTTTCAAAATATCTGAAACCGGATTACGAGTAGGTGGATTAAAAAAAGGCACTCATTTATTTAAGGATAATGCCGTTCATATAGGCTGGGATTATATTAAAGGGATTCGAGAGAAATATGAGTCTTTTAAAGAACCCAAAATGTATAAAAAAATAATCAGTCCTGTCATTATTTCTGAGAGAGTAACCATGTGTCAAAATTTATTAAATATCTTGGATAATCTTACCGATATAAAAAAGATCGAAGAAAGGAAAAAACACAAAAAAAACGTATCGGAGATCTATCTAGAACATGTTTCGATTATTGCCTATATCTTAAATTATCAGAATTTTAATAAATTACCAATAAAAACCGTAACCATTAAGAATAACGAAATAGAAAAATATAAACCCTTTACAGAAGATAATCTCTTGTATTATCTTTATAAAAAACAAGAGATTCCTGAAAATTCCAACATAACCATAAAGGATTTAAAAGACACCACAAATATTCTTGATTTTTTTGAAAAAGTTCGGTCTTATTTATATCAAGAATTAAAAAAAATAGATGACTCTTTATCAACAGATACTAATTATTTTGATACGTCAGAAAAAAATAAAAAAAAGAAAAGTAATAATACTACAAAATATGATGTTCTATTGAAAGAAATACATGATATCATTCAAAAGAAACAACAAAATCTAAAAGATCTAGAAGATAAAAACGATGAAAATGTGAAATTAATCAATAAGATCCCACATAAAGATCGAAATAAAGGTGGTGAAAAAATAGATATTCATATAGATACTCCCAATTTAGAAAATTATTTAATTCAGAAATCTTTAATGAAATCCGGGCAAACGGATACAACTGTGACAGAAAGTCCAAAAGAAGTATTGAAACGTAACTATGATACGGCGATTATTCCTTCAAATCTAAAAATATTAGATACTATCGATACTACCATAAAATTAAATGCGGACGGAATTGTCGATTATGAACCCATTGATTTTCTAGATCTGATTGATATTAAAACAGAAACCCCCGTAGAAATACCCATCCCGAAAAATAAAAAAAATAAAACGGAAAAAAACACGAGACCAAATACAGGTCAATCTGGAAGATCCTTAAAAAGTATTAGTGATACTAATACATCGGAATCCGAAGATAATGCTACTAGAGAAATCTATAGTATAAAACAAATTTCAATAGAAGTTTCTAAAAACGTTAAGAGTATCTTAAATATATTAGATAAGATAAGCAAAGAGGATATTCAGCCGGATTTATTCAAGAATCCATCAAATTCTGAAATAAATTCGAATATTTCTTCTAGGAGATCATCCGATACCGGTTTTGTAACTGCTAATGTAAATGATAATAATGCCAACACCAACCGATCATTTAATTCAAATCATTCTTCTAGTACTATCAACTCAGCAATATCCAGAGATTCATCCAATCCACCTTCTATATATTCAAGTCCAAGAAGTAATTTGTATTAATCAACATAAAAACGACTGCATCTTTCTTCTAATAAAAATTAAAAGAAAAATGTCCAATTATATTCATTCCCAAAATCAGACTATTTTATGGAATACGGTCAATCGTATTCCTTCTTTTATCCAATTATCTCCTCCCAAACGCGATTTGGAATTCAAGAGAATTACCGAACATTTTTATCGTCAATGTTCGCATAAACCGAATCTCTCTATACCTGAACTGCAAGAAATCAATCGTCAAACCATTATGGCATTTGTTTCACCTGCTTCTCTTACCAATGCTTCGATACAAGAACAAGATAGAAGACCACCATTACATCCAAATACAAATTCTATTTTACCGAACCAAAATTCTGTTCCGAATTCTCTTTCGAGTCCTCTTATCCCTTCCCCCGTTTTCGAAACCCGACAAGAAAAACAAGAACGTGCTTTTCAAGATCGACAAAATATGTATGCGCAAATGACCGAAAAACCGAATCCACCCGTTCCTGAAATGTTCAAAGAAACCGTGGAAGATGTGAAAATAACGAATATGGATGAATTAATTGCTTCTTACCAGAAACAACGAAATTTGGAAATACCGGTTCTACCTCAACCTTCAGTTCTACCTTCGGTTATTCCTTCCGTGAAAAAGTCAAAAATCACATTTCTAGAAGAAACCAAAATAAATTCTCTTGAAATACAAGATCTGGATTTAGAAAAAGAAAAAGAAAAAGAAAAAGAAAATAGCGAGAAAAAGAATCTTGTCTTAAACGATAGTGTCGAGAAAAAGAATCTCGCTTGGAATGTCAATCTAGAAGAAACACGTATCATCGAAGATTCTTATTTACAAGAACTAGAAAAACGAATCGGAAACTTAGAACAAAAGTTGAAAATAGAAACAGAAAGAAGAGAAAAAATCGAAGAGAAATGGGATCGAAAAGAAATCGAAACCTGTATGGATTCTATTCTTGTCTCCATTTCTCCATTATCCTAAAAAAATATTATTTTCTTGCCTTTATTCCCGAAAGAAAATAATATAGAACATTTTTTCTAGTCGTATTACTAGAAAAAAATCAAATCAAATATGGATCTCTTAAAAAACACATTATTTATTAATTTGGAACATCGCGAAGATCGGAAATTCCATGTGATTGCCCAACTCCGAAGTGTCGGCTGTTTATCACCCGAGAGATTCCCAGCGATCCAGGCAAAAGATGGTGCGGTGGGTTGTTCTTTAAGTCACATTAAATGTCTCGAATTGGCGAAAGCACGTGGATGGGAATCTGTATGTATTGTAGAAGACGATTTCAAATGTGTGAATCCGATGCGATTTCGTCAATCTCTCGCCGATTTCCAAGAACATGCGGATAGCGATGGACTGCAATGGGATGTTCTCTTGCTTGGTGGGAATAATTGTCCGCCACATTTCACACCCATTTCTATATCCGAAGGGAAAGAAATCAAATACTGTGTCGAAATCACGAATTGTCAATCTGCGATTGCGTATGTGGTACGCGAAGCGTTTTATGATACGATGATACAGAATTATCGCGAAGGAGTGGCTAAATTAATGCGCGATCCGACCAATAAACGCGAATTCGCAGTAGATATGTATTGGAAACGGCTTCAGTGTTCTGGTAAATGGTTCTTGCTCGTTCCATTGACTGTAACACAATTAGCATGCTATAGTGATATAGAGAAACGCGAGATGAATTATGATCATTTGATGTTGGATATCGACAAGAAATGGTTATTCCAGAATCCCAATGTGGCGTTGCAAAATATGACGTGTATTCGCAAGAAAATGTTTTAACTTATTTTCTTCTAGAGAATCTCTCGATAACCACAAGAAAAAATATAAATCGAAAACCGTAAAAACAAAACAACAAGAAAACAAATGTCCTCCATCGTATTTATTCTTACCCGTCATGTCACCTCCGAGAAAACGAATGAATTATGGCAAGAATGTATCCGTGCTATTCGCCGATTCTATCCAACCGATCCGATTCTGATTATCGACGATCATAGTAATCCAGAATTTCTCTCGACTATCGCCGATTATCCAAGAGAAAACATCCTAAATATTTCCTCCGAATTCGAACCAGGATGTGGAGAAATGCTCGCCTATTATTATTTCTACAAGATGAAAATCGCAGATACGGCTATCATCTTGCATGATTCGTTTTTCTTACAAGCTCCAATACCAGATCTCCAATATTATCGACAAACCTCAAACTTCACTACGAAATTCCTTCTCTCTTTCTCTCGATTCCATGAAGATTTCAACAAAGAAATCGCATGGATTCAAAAGTTGAAAAACCCGGAATCTCTCGTTTGGTGGTATCGTCAGAGAGATTTATGTCGATATGGATGTCAAGGAATTCAATCGATTATTTCGCATCGGTTTTTGACGGAACTGCAAGAAAAACATCATGTGTTGGATCTCGTAGATCAAATCACGAATCGAGTAGATCGTATGTGTATGGAACGTGTATGGGCGGCGATTTGTCTTTACCATTCTCCCAATCTCTTGGATCCGGATCAAGTCGCAGTCTATGGAGATTTCTTCCACGATTATCTTGAGAAATATGAACATACCGAATATGAATATTTTCTTGCAAATCGAGAGAAGATCGCACAAGAAAAACGTCCGTTTATTAAAATCTTTTCCGGTAGGTAACGGGCGCTACCGGAGTTGGAGAAAAGCACTCATTACTTTTCGATTCTTCTCCACATATTCCGTTTCTTGTCTTCTCGCCACTTCGGCTTTTCGCATCATGATTTCGTTCCGAACCCGTTCTTGTTCCGAGAGAA
>Ga0214919_10000811_pt1 | contig 53130 bp, 54 predicted proteins | sample LL1503_MetaG_FD_177994 | JGI IMG/M metagenome (GOLD analysis project Ga0214919, IMG submission 177994) | Freshwater microbial communities from Lake Lanier, Atlanta, Georgia, United States - LL-1503 | ecosystem: Environmental > Aquatic > Freshwater > Lake | place: USA: Georgia | collected... | reverse complement strand
TATTGAGAAATTTTCATCCAAACACAGTGAGGCAATAGTTACTGAAAATAAAGAAAATGCTAAAATATTCCTTGAAAGTGTTGATTCGGCTTGCATTTTTCATAATACTTCAACGTCATTTTCGGATGGAGAATGTTTTGGAATGATGGGTGAAATTGGAATATCAACGCAAAAACTACACGCCCGTGGACCTTTTTCCATAAATGAGTTAACAACTTATAAATGGATTATAAAAAGTAATGGATTTATAAGATAGTAAAAAATAAAAATATTCAAAAAGCAGAAAATGAATGCTTTGGAACTGAGTTTTTGTCCTTAAAAATGGCAATAAAAACAGTACAAAATATTCATGAAGCTTTGTGTCATATTGAGAAATTTTCATCCAAACACAGTGAGGCAATAGTTACTGAAAATAAAGAAAATGCTAAAATATTCCTTGAAAGTGTTGATTCGGCTTGCATTTTTCATAATACTTCAACGTCATTTTCGGATATTTTAAATTTATAATTTAACTTGTCTTTTACGATATAATATATGTAAATGGTGACTCCTACGGGATTTGAACCCGTGCACCCACCGTGAAAGGGTGGTGTCCTAACCACTAGACGAAGGAGCCAAGTTTACCATAACTACAACATTGATTTTAATAAGCAAGGAAAAATTTAACTCTATGAAGAAATATATAACACAAAATTATAGTTTATATTTTATATTAATATTTTTTTACCACGAAGATATGTATAAATTTCTTTATATAATTCTTGCATACTTAAAAAACATTGATATTGAATATGTTTAAATAGCAATATTATAAATATATGAATTGCTATAAATCCAATAATTTTAATTAAAATTGCATCTGCGTATAATAATTTTTCAGATATCAAGTAGGTGATAATGTAATATATTTGTATAAAAATAAGGGTTTTTATTAAAGTTGCAGTACATTTTCTGCCTCGTTTATTTGCAATTAATATAAAATAACAAGCATTTAAAAATACAATTATTAATAAAATATTTTTAATTTTATAAAAAATCATATCAACTATATCTGAAACGCTAATTATACCATTTTTATCCCTCATTACAGAGTATAACATGTGATAAAGGGAAATTTGTTTATTTTGTAGATCTTTTTTATATTCATCAATTTTATTAATATAATTTATCTCGTCTTCATTTTGAATATTTTTTTTGATAAAAGATATATTGTCTTTTTCAGAATCATAAATAATTGCATTTGTCTTATTATGATTTGTTATTAAGCTATTGTATATAATAATATTTATAATACTTGTTTTATTATTAATAATAACTTCAAATTCCTCAAGAGATTTAGTGTTATTGTTGCAATTTGAGTATTGTATGCTATTTACTATAATGTTATCATTTTGCAAATACTGCCCACTTGAATTATGAATACATTGATTTTGAAAATTTTTATTTTCAAAATATTTTATACCAAAAAACGCTAAAGGGTGAATAATGATTATAAAAAAAATATAAATAATTACCGCACACAAGACAAATATATTAAAAATATAACATGGATTTTTATCAAGGGAAATTAATGCTATATCTTGATTAGTTTGTTTTAGTTTTAACAAAGTAATCATAGTGGCAATAGTTGCAATAAAGGAAAAAAGCGTATCTAAGTTAATAATACTTCTTAAAATGGAAATTGATACTTTAACCCCAAGTTCACTGCTTGTATTAAAATTAACCGAATCTATCAATGCAAAAAGCAAAGTAAATACACCAATAACCAATGCTAAATTTTTAAATTGCATTTTTGCTAAATATTTTTTTGTAATAGATATTCTTTTTATCATTTCCATTTAACTAAAGGTGGCAAAGACATCATCATTCCATCAGTATTACCCCCTGTCATAAGACCAAATTTAATACCTCTGTCGTATATTAAATTAAATTCTGCATATCTGCCTCTGCGAATTAATTGATATTCCCTATCTGCGTCCGTCCATTTTATTTTAATTTTATTTAAAACAATTTCATTATAAATGTTCATAAACAAAACACCTATATCTTTTATAAATTCCATAGTTTTTTCTGGATTTTTTTCATCAAGCAAATAATCAAAAAATATTCCACCAACACCCCTTAATTCATTTCTATGTTTTATAAAAAAATACTCATCACACCATTTTGAGAATTTGTTATAATAATTTACATTATGTTTATCGCAAATTTGTTCTAATTTTTTATGAAATAATATAGTTTCATTTTCATCTTTTATTATTGGATTTAAATCAATTCCACCGCCAAACCAAATAGAATTTGTGGTTATAATACACCTAGTATTCATGTGAATGGGCGGTATAAATGGATTTTTAGGATGAGATACAATAGATATTCCACTTGCCCAAAAATCCTTTGCCATTCCACTAGGTAATTGTTTTGCAAGCTCTGTGTTTAAATTGCCATATACAGTGGAAACATTTACTCCCATTTTTTCAAATACAGTTCCATATAATAACCCAATTTCACCACCACCGCCCCCCTCTCTATCCCATTTCTGTATTTCAAATTTAGTATTTTTATCATATTTATGCTCACTTTGATAATCTTTTTCAATATTTTCAATCATCTTTATAATTTCATAACGCAAGCTATAAAACCATTTTTGTGTGTTATTTTTTATTTTTGCAATATCAAAATTATTTTGAATTATTAAATCTTCAACATTATAATATTTAGATGAATTATCCATATAATTAAATTACTTTAAAGGTTTTTAAAATATTTCTAATATGATAAAGCGGAAAACCAACAACTCCAGAATAAGAGCCATGAATACTAAGAATAAAGCTTTCTGCAAATCCATTTATGCCATACCCACCAGCTTTTCCAATGCCATTTTTAGATTTAATCATATCTGAAATATCCATATCTGAAAGTAGTTTAAACTTCACTTTAGTTTGAGATATTTTATTAATAATTTTACCATCTTTTAGAAAAATAGCTGAAATTGCAGTAAAAACATCATGATTTCTGCCAGAAATTAATTTCATACAATACTTTACATCTTCATCATTTTCTGCCTTTGGTAATATAATTCTACCCCTACTGCACACAGTATCACAGCATATTATACATAAATTATAATCATTTTGCAAATCTTTAATATCCTTTATCTTTTGCATAATGGAAATTCTTTTGTTTTCCGCCATTCTAACTGCATATTGCCTTGGCATTTCTAGCTTTAGTGATGTTTCATCTATATCTGGTGGAATAATTATTGGCTTTATATCCGTAATTCTTTCAAGCATCATTGCGCGACTTGGAGAAGATGAGCCAAGAATTAATTTCATAAAATTAAATAATTACTGTATTTTTACAATTCTGTTATGTACAATTTCATAAATTGAATATTTACGCTCTACAATATTTTTGTCTCCAAATCTAAATTCACCGCTAACTCCAACAAAGCCAGATTTATCATGCAAAGCTTGATATGAAAAATTATTATTTGCAAAAGAAGTTGCCAAAACACCCATCACATCATATCCAAGCGCAGCAAAACTATTTGGATTGGTTTTATATGCATCGTTATATAATCGCTTAAATACATCAAACCTTTCCCTGTCGTATGTTATAAATTTTACTCCATGATTCAAAATTCCAGGCTCAACATTATCAGATAGTGATATTATCATAATATCTTTTTTTAACATACCAACGGCATCCATTTCACTAAGCAATGAATCAAGTATTTGCCCACCAGCATCAGTAATTATCGTATCAAGATGTCTTATTTCTTGTTTTAGAGTTTTAGATTCTTGTATTTTTTTCAAAGTTTTAATGTTTATAAGATAAGGTGTATTATTTTGGTCTATATTAAATGTAATTACACTATTTTTTGCAATTGCATTTATGGAAGATGAAATTCTTAAATCACTGGAATCATAAAATCCAAGAGACATAAAAGCACACTTATTATTTTTGATTTCATCTGTTATAGCTTTTTGAATACTTCCAGCACCAGCATCGCTTTTAATTAAGGCAGCAAAATTATTTCTACCATTTTGCTTTGCATATTTAATTGCCATACGAATTTTGTCTATTGGGGATATTCCAAAAATCTCAACACTTTTATACTTTGTAAGGGCCGGGTTATTAGACATTGTTATAATTGGGGCGGATATTTTAGTAAAACTATTCACTAAATCTTCAGTATCTTGAGAAAATACTGGGCCTATAACAACATCAACATTTTGCTCTTTTATTTGCTTTGCAGCATCTGCCATATTTGCAATTGCATTCGTATCTATTGGAAAAAGCGTAATATTATTTGCACCTGAATCAAGCATTGCCATTTTTACTCCATCTAAAATTGCCTGCCCTATTGACTTACTTTGACCCGAAAGTGGAACCAATAATGAAACTTTATAAACGCCAGATGTATTATATGATTTTTGCCCATCCAACATTCTATCATACATGTTTTCAAGCTCAGATTTGGCATTGGATAGCTTATCTTCCTTAATAAGTTCATCCTTATTAGACTTTAAATCTGTTACATCTTTTGTTTTTATATCACTATATCTTCCAATATTCTCATCATTTTTTATGACTAATTTTTGCCTTGTAATGCAAGATTGCAAAGGAAGTAATAATAACATTGCAATTAAATATGTTTTTTTCATTTTCATTTATGCATACTATAACATTATAGTATGCATAATTTACTTTGCAAATGTTTTTTTATTACTTTGATTTTCTATATCCCCTTTTGTGGTGCATCGTATTTTTTCTGAAACAATTCCCTATCTTTATGAGATGATATTTTTGATTTTACATATTCTTTGTATCGCATCTGATCTTTATAAATTTGGCTAAACTCATATCCATCATCAAGCATAATACGACGGTTCAAGTATCTATTCATTTTACCAACTGCCTCATCATACTTTAAATCTTCTTTATCAATTCTAAAGCCAGTTTCATCAAAATTAATATTAGAATGATTATATGGATTAAGTTTATTTTGATAAAAGCTTGGGTTTTCGCAAATATTATTACACACCTGAATTAATCCATCAAGCATAAATTTTTTGTCTTCAGGATTTGTTGCATTGAAATATGCATGCAATAATTCAATATGCATTTTTTGACAATCAGACACGTCCATTACAGACATAACCTTCGTAGCTTCACCAAGCTGTAAATCTTGAACGTCTGTAGTAATACCTTGTAGTCTTTCTATAAAATTTTTCCTAAATTGTGCTATATTATTTTTACACATAAATTCAAAGGCATGCTTATTGTTATCAATTGATAATGTAAAAGAATTACTCGTACAATTACTAATAGTTACACCGTCGCCTAATTTGATAGCTTCAAATATATCATACCCCAATGGATTAAAGTTTAAATCTTTGTAATCTATACTTTTCAAGCTTTCTTTAATTTTATTTATTATATCTTGCATTTCCTTTGCGTATTCTGCATTTTGGTTAAAATTTGGTATTATTTGGCTATTAAGTACACTATATTGTTGCATAAAAAAATTAAATGTCTTTGCATTATACAATATTTTTTAACGTATGTCAAGTTAATTTTTTGACTTTTATTTTTAACTAAATAAGTTTTAAAAAATTATACAAATAAAATGGAAAACATTTACTCCTTTAATATAAATTCAGAAAATGTGTTTTCAATAGACACCCCACCACCTACTGTATCGGGTAATTTACACATGGGGCATGTTTTTTCATATTGTCATGCAGATTTTATAGCAAGATTCCAAAGAATGTCGGGCAAAAATGTATTTTATCCAATGGGCTTTGACGATAATGGTTTGCCAACTGAAAGACTTGTTGAAAAAACAACAGGCGTAAAGGTCGGATTTAATTTTTCCGAAAAAAGCACAGAAATTTTAAAAGAAATTACACAAAAATACATTCAAAACGTCGCAACGCAAATTCGCGAAAACACAATATCTGATAAGGAAATTCAAAAAAACAAATCAATAATTGAAAGTCTGACTGGAGAAAGTTTTGATATAAAAAATTTAGATCAATTATCAAATTTTAAAGGCAAAGCATACCACGGAATCTGCAAAAAAGCCGATTTTATTGAAATATGCAGGGTAGTTGTAAAAGACGCAGAAAGTGAATTTGAAAAACTCTTCAATTCAATCAATCTTTCAGTTGACTGGGATTATAAATATCAATCAATATCAGATAATTCTGCAAAAATCGCCCAAACTGCTTTTGTAAATCTTCTTGAAAAAGGCTTGATTTACAGCAAATATGCACCGGTTTACTGGTGTTGTGCTGACAAAACCGCCACGGCAAATACGGAAATTGAAGATAAGGAAATGCCTGGCGTGCAAATTGAGTTTAATTTTACCACTCCTGATGGGCAAAAGTTGCTGGTTATGACCACTCGTCCAGAGATGATTCCAGCCTGCCGTGCCTTACTTTTTAACCCTGAAGACGATAGATTTAATGGCAAAAAAACTGGGCAGGAGGTTATAACAAAAATGGCTGACGGAAGCGAGATTTCTTCAATTGGAATGGACCTAAATGGCAAAAATGCTGTGGTGCCGATTCCAAGTGACACTTGTAATGAAGTTTTCTCTGAAGAAAATCTAGATGATTACAGGCAAAATCCTAATAAATATACAGTGCGTGAAACACAGGAAGTGCTGATTTTAGAGCTAATTGATATGGAAGAATTTGAAAAAACTGGTGAAATACGTACATTAGAAACTCCAAGAAATTCTTGTGGATGGCAACCTAAAACTAATGAGATTTTAAGCCACTGTAGCAATAAAGATTTTTATAAAATAGAAGAAAGAAATAAGATTATGGTATTAAAAAATCCATCCCTAGTACCGATTTTACCAGACCACGAGGTGAAAATGGACAAGGGAACCGGGCTTGTAATGTGCTGTACTTATGGCGATTGGCAAGACGTTATTTGGGCAAAAAGGCATAATCTGGACAAAGACGAGAGAATTATTGTTTCGGAAGATGGAAAAATAAAGCATACATACGCTAAATATACAACACAGCAGTGGCAGGCAGATTATGACGCTATTATAGCAAAAAATGAGGAAATAATGTTATCAGCAAGCCAAAAATTTAAAGAGTTTGGAAAAGCAAATTTTCCACATAAAACAAATCCAGAGCTTCGAACCGACTATCTAAAAATCGAAGACGCACGCAAAGAAGCTATTAAAAAACTTGAAGAAAACGGGGTCTTGGTATCAAAAAAAGATATAATTCATTCTGTGAAATGTGCCGAGCGTTCTGGGCGTCCACTTGAGATAATCCCAACCGAGCAATGGTATATTCGTGTTTTACCATTTAAAAAAATCTTACTTGAAATGTCAAAACTGGTGAAATTCCACCCAGAATCTATGAGAATCAAGCTTGAAAACTGGATAAATGGGCTTTCGCAAGACTGGTGCATTTCAAGGAATAGATTTTTTGGAATTGATATTCCAGTTTATTGGAATGAAGGTAGTTGGAATGCTGTACCAGTTGATTATTTGCCTTTGAATAACAACGATTATTTTCAAGCAGTTAAAAAAGCAGTAAGCGATGAATGCGATCGTTTAACCAAAGAAAACAATGATTCAAATCGCATTATTGACAAAGATTCAGCAATTAAAGTAAATCTAAATGATGCAGAATGTGGTTGGTCAGAGCAGGTTTTAGACACATGGTTCACCTCCGGGCTTTCGCCTCATTTATCAAAAGGGCAAAATTCAATAATGTCTCTTCGCCCCCAAGCACATGAAATAATTAGAACCTGGACTTTTGTAACTTTAGTGCAATCATATCTAAATCTTGCAGTGGAAATAACAGATGAAGAAAGCAAAATTGACATACATAAATCAGGTAATGCACTTGAAATTGATAAGAAAGGTTACATAGTTGTTGTATCGGATGGTAAATTTTTAAAATGCAAAAAACCTGAAAAAAGCCATTTGCCGTGGGAAAGTGTTATGCTATCTGGTTGGTGCTTAGCAAATGATAAAACAAAAATGAGTAAATCTAAAGGAAATATCGTCACTCCAACCAGTTTAATTGATGCTTTTAGTAGTGACGCTGTGCGGTACTGGTCGGGATCTGCAAGCTTAGGAATGGACACCGCGTGTAGCGAGGGGCAAATTAAAATTGGACAAAGGTTAATTACAAAGTTAAAAAATGCAGCAAAATTATGTTTTCAAACTATAGAAAAATCTCAAATTACTATCAAATCTCATAATGAAATCATACAATCTATAAATAAAATTAATAATGAATTAGATAAATCTATTTTAAATTTAACATCATCAGTGCAAGGAAAGTATAAACAATTTATGATGCAATATGAATATTCAAAAGCATTGGATGTGGTTGAGAAATTCTTTTGGACAGATTTCTGTGATAATTATCTAGAATTAGCGAAGGTTCGATCTTATGGACTTGATGCACAGATTTATGAAGGCAAAATATTGTCAGAAGAGGAAAAATTAATCATTATTTATAATCAAAATTCAGCATCAATAACCATGTATTATATAATTGGTTCACTTTTACTAATGTTTGCTCCATTTTTGGTAAATACAACAGATGAAATATATCTAAATTCAATTTTAAAAGATAAGCTGCAAATAGAGTCAATTCATAAAATTAACTCCTTTAAATATTTTGCAATATCACTTGAAGAATCGAAAAATGAAACATGGAATGCAGTAATTGCAATTATGAATGCAATAAGAAAAGCCAAATCTGAAAATGGAATATCTTTAAAAGCCAGTGTAAAAAATATTAAAATTCCAGAAAAAATTAATGCAATTTTTAATAATGGATTATTGAATTTTAATGCCATTGAAGATATTTGTAATGCTGGAATTGTTAAGAAAGGCGATATATCAATTACTAAAAATGAAAATATTGAATTAATATTAGATAACTAACTAATCTTCATTGCATTGCGTTTATATTGATTAATTTGATCAAGATTAAATTTATAATTTGGAGACTCTAAAATTCCCCCACTTGCAAAAGATATTTGAAGATTGTAGAAATTTTCTATAATATTTAAATCCCTACCAATTATATTAAAAATAGCATTACAGTTAGTAATATCATGATCCTCAAGATTAAAAGTACACATCCCAGACATAGAAACACCAGTGGTTTTTGCATTAGAAATATCACAAGATAATAAATTTTTGTCTATTCTGATTTGTAAATCTGCCTTTGGAAAGATTATAAAACCAGATTTTATTGTATCTTCTACCGCTAAACTATTGATTGTTTTTAAATTAAGCAATCTATCGCTTAATTTTTGTAAATTACATTTTTGAATTGAGTAATTGTAAATTGCACCAGATAAATTAGCGGAAATTGATTTTTTTATTTGATTTACAGAAAATCCACTCATAGAAACATTTCCACTTAAATTAAGAATTCCATCAATTGCCAATCTATCTTTTAAATTCAAAAAATCGGCAATATTAATTTTGTTAATAGCTATACCAACTTTTATTAATGGCTTTGCGGTTAAAGATGATGATAAATTAAATAAAACTGGAAAATTATTATAATTTACTGAATTACCCTCGGAATCAATGTTGCCATTTTTGATATTTCCAGATATATTAATATTAGAAATAAAAGTTCCAGTATCCAAAATATTAACATCTATGTGCCCATCAAAACCCGCAAGGGATGGCTGCACAAATGTAACATCCGACGATCTTACATCTGGATATAAAATATTTGCAATCTTTTCTAATTTTAAAGTATTAAAATTCATAATTATATCAACATTTGATATTGAATTTTTGGATAAATTGGCCTCAAAATTCAAGGATCCAATTGCAAAATTTGAATCAATATTTTTAACACTCACAGCCTTGTGAGCTTTAGAATTTTGATAATTTATGTCTAAATTATTTATTATGTCATGATTAAAATTTATATTTTTCATTGATATATTAAATGTATTTAAAAAATCTTTAGACGCAACGTCCGTGTCTTGAATGTAGAGCAATGCAGTTTGCTTAATGTCGTTACTTGGTGTTGTAATGAATTTATTTATACCAATAAATGCAAGCAATTTAATTCTATTTATTACACCCCATAAATCAAAATCTTTCAATATTATATTTTTAGTACAATCTAAAATACACTCATCTGATGAAATTTCTATAGAGCCACTATTTTGAATATTATAAGTCATTCTTGAAATATAATTTGAAATATCACCACTTTGTATTTCAATGTCAGCATTTCCCATTAAGCTACAACTTTCAGGCAACAGTAATTCTTTAAATTTTGGATTTAAAATATCTATAAAATCTTTCAATGTTATATTTATAATTTTAAATTTTGGATTTTTAATATCACCTAATGTAGTTATAATTTCGCCATCTTTATTAAATTTTGCATCAATATTTATAGTTTTTTTTATTTGATCATAATTAAAGTTTATATTATTCAATTTTATATCATCAATATTTGCTTCATTTATTTTGAGCAATAAACTATAATCATTTACAAAGTATTTAGAAAATAACTTATAAATTGATAAACTTGGATAATTTTTTATATCATTGGCATTTTTTATACTCTTTGAAGGGATATTTACTTTATCTAGATTTACATTAATTGTATTTTTATCATCAATTTGCAAACTCCCTCTCAATAATCCATTTATTACACCAGACCATTTTTTATCACTCAATTTAACATTTATATCTATTTCAGAGTTTATTCCACTGAATATATCCTTACAAGAGGATGAAGTGCAAAAAGTATTTTGTATTAACTTTCCAATATTTTTAGACTTAAGAGCTATGGATGAGGTGAGATCTTCAATTTTATATTCAAATTCATCTGTATCAAATTTTGCAAAAATTACATCACGAATAGAATCTTTGGATGCTTGAAGTTCAAAATTTACATCATTAATAATTCCTTTTATTTTATATTCATTAGTAAATTCACTTTTTATAAAACCAAAATCAACATTATTTGCATACAGTGTAATATCCGGTAAAATATCCATAATATCATCTTCATTTATATTTTCATTATTTTTAATGTTTGTGACATCAGAATCTGAAATTTTATTTATATTAATTTCACAATGATTTCCACTTATATTAAAATATTTAATATTTTTATTTATATAATTTAAAACAACATCAACTATATCATCTGATTTATTAGCTGTAAGAAGGTAAATTTTACAACCGTAGATTGATATATCACTCTTACTACGCAACATATTTGATCCCAATTTATCTGCCTTTAGAAGTAAATAAGATTTGTCATCAACCCTTGTAATATATGAAAAATCTTTTACAAAATATTGCCATTTAAGTAAATTTATATATCCATACTCCGATATAGAAATTGGTTTAATGTTGGATATTTCAACTATCTTACCTGGAACAAATTGCATTGGAACAAGAGAAAATCCAAATAGCAACATTATTAAAATAATACATAATGTAGCAATTTTCACCAACATTCCCATTATTTTTTTGTATATAAATTATATAGAGATTGAATAAATATTGTAACCATGGCAAATGATATTACAATGCACAATATATAGGAATTTATAAAATATAGCAATGTCAATAAAATACCCAATACACTAATAATTATTTTTTTCTTCATAATTGCTGAATTTTTAATCGCAATGAATGGTATTTTACTTATCGCTAAATAAGAAATAGTGCAATAATATAAAACAATGGAAACTTTAAACCAAAACATTTGATATAAAGAAATAATTCCATACTTAAATTCACTAATTTCATCTAAATCTTGACATAAACTTTCATCCATTAAGTTTATAATTGCAACAGGCAGCATGGTTAAAATTCCAAATGCAGGTGCTGGAAGGCCAATAAAATATTTTTTTATATCAATTCCATTATATGATGTTATTTTTTCAATTTGAAAGGTATTAAATCTTGCAAGGCGAATAATCATTGCAATGGATACAAAAAAACATAAAATCCATCCAACTGTTCTTAATTCCGAAAAGAACCAAAAATAAAGGCAAATACTTGGCGCAAATCCAAATGAAAAAGCATCACATAAAGAATCCATTTCTGCACCAAAAATACTAACGGAATTCAACCTTCTTGCAAACCATCCATCCATTGCATCGAATACAGCGGCAAGTATAATTAACTGAATTACTATAGTATAATATCCATATAATGCGTACTTTATTGCAATAAGTGAAGATAAAACGCTCATTAGACTTATTATACATGGAATATAAGATTTTGGCATATATAGATAAAATAATATTTTAAGCATCTTTAGATTTTATATCTTCATTATTATTCTCAACTGAAGCTTTTTTATTTGCAATAGAATTATCATTTGCACCAGATTTTATAGCATATTCTGCAAGCTCAACGAAGTCAACATTATTTTCAATGGATAATTTATATATTTTATTCATAGAATCCATTATATTACTTGGTATTGAGCATCCCTTGGATTTTCCTAAAAAATCTGCCTGAAAATGAAGCGGATGATGTTCACACTCCGGATATCCAATTTGCAAATTTATATTTTGTCTTCCATTTTGAGAATCGCACAGAACTGCAAATGTAGTTGTATGAACTGCCACCTTAAATATCAAATAACAGATCTACTGTAATTATACAAAATTAAGTTGCAAGTATATTTTATATTATCTATTTTTTTGTTTAATTGTATTATGTGTATTAATATATATCTAAAAATAACTATCTTTTTATTGAAATTATTTATTTTTAGCATCATTTATACATTTATAGGCATCAACCTCACTTTGAGTGCTAGCACAATTATATTTAATAACCTCTAAAGCATAATTTTGGCATACAGGACTAATTCCATTTAAGCCTTTGGCAAGTGTATAAATATCTACACCTATTTCCCATTCCTTGTCGGAACAATTTAATGCGAATGAATTAATTGAAATTAAAAAAAATAAAACAGCACTTAATAATAATTTTGACATGTAGAAATAATATTTTATATTCTCAATATATTAAAAATATAAATTGCAAGCAATAATTACAATGAAAAGCATTAAATCATAGTGGCATTATAGATTTATCATTGTGATGCCTAAAAATACAGTCATCACAATGATAAAAAAAATTATAGAACATCATTCAACATCTTTAGGACCACCACTATTTGCAGTTGAATCTGATGAATTGTCATGTGGCTGCTGACCTGTATCGTCTTTATTACCATACATCAACTCACCAATTTTCATCATTGCATTTTGTAAATTTGAAGTTTCAGATTTAATTTCTTCAATATCGTCTTTTTCACGAACACTCTTCAATTTCTTCATTGCACTTTCAATCTCACTTTTATCATCTGCTGGAATTTTTTCCTTGTACTCATTTAATGCTTTTTCTGCTTGATGAATTGCAACATCAGCCTGATTTTTAACCTCCACCAATTCCTTCTTTTCACGATCCTTTTCAGCGTTTAATTCAGCATCAGCAACCATTTTTTTAATTTCTTCTTCAGAAAGCCCACCAGAAGACTTAATGGTTATTTTTTGAATCTTTCCAGATGCCTTATCAGTTGCAGAAACATGCAAAATACCATTTGCATCTATATCAAAAGAAACTTCAATTTGTGGCATACCACGGGGTGCTGGTGGAATTCCATCAAGCATAAACTCACCAAGATTTTTATTATCACTTGCCATTGGCCTTTCACCTTGATACACACGAATTCCAACTGAAGATTGATTATCATCAGCAGTTGAGAACACTTGAGATTTTTTTGTAGGAATAGTGGTATTTCTTTCAATTAATTTTGTCATCACTCCACCCATGGTTTCAATACCTAGCGAAAGAGGTGTTACGTCAAGCAATACAACATCTTTAACATCTCCACGCAATACACCGCCTTGAATTGCCGCGCCAATTGCAACAACTTCATCAGGGTTTACGCCTTTGTGGGGCTCTTTTCCAAAAAAATCTTTTACAACTTGAATCACTTTTGGCATTCTAGTCATACCACCAACCATCACAACTTCATGTATGTCTGCTGCTGTTAAGCCGGCATCTTTTAATGCGTCTTTGCATGGTTGAATTGTTGCCTTTATTAAATCTTCAACTAATTGTTCTAATTTGGCACGAGTTAATTTAATATTCATATGCTTTGGCCCACTTGCATCAGCTGTAATATATGGAAGATTTACATCAGTTTCCATTGCATTTGAAAGCTCAATTTTAGCTTTTTCAGAAGCCTCTTTAAGCCTTTGAACGGCAAGTGGATCTTTTGAAATATCAACTCCTGTATCTTTTTTAAATTCATCGATCAAATATTTTTGAACACGATAATCAAAGTCTTCACCGCCTAAAAATGTATTACCATTTGTGGATTTTACCTCAAATACCCCTCCACCTATTTCAAGAACAGATACATCAAAAGTTCCACCTCCAAGATCATAAACTACAATTTTATTGTCTCCTTTTTTATCAAGACCATATGCAAGTGCTGCTGCCGTAGGTTCATTTATTATACGTAAAACCTCAAGTCCAGCAATCTGCCCTGCATCCTTCGTTGCCTGCCTTTGTGCGTCATTAAAATAAGCTGGAACAGTAATTACAGCTTTTGTAATTTTTTCGCCAAGATAGCTTTCTGCAGTTTCTTTCATTTTGGTCAAAACATATGCACCCATCTGACTTGGGGAGTAATCTTTTCCATTAATTCTTATCCAAGCATCACCACTTGTGGATTTAATTATTTCAAATGCCGAGTGTTCTTGTTGTTTTTTAACCTCTACATCATTAAAATTTCTACCAATTAATCTTTTTGAGCCATACACTGTATTTTTGGCATTTGTAACCGCCTGTCTCTTTGCGACAGTACCAACTAATACCTCTTTTTCTGTAAAACCTATAATGGAAGGAGTTGTGTTAATACCTTCTGAGTTGATCAATACCTTTGGTTGACCATCTATCATGATGGAAACACAAGAGTTTGTTGTTCCTAAATCTATACCAATAACTGCGTTTGAGGACATATTATAAAAAAACTATTCATACATTATATATTCATATATTAACAATATTCAAGAGTAAAATAATATTTTTTATAAAATATTTATAAAATTAAAATTTATATATAAACGAAAATGCCATACTAAACACATTTAATGTTACTCCATCAATGTGAGTTGGCTGAATATCAAATTCTGTTGAAACACCATATCTATCAGATAAATTAATATACATTCCCATGCCATACAACGCAGATAATGTAGTTTTACTTTGTATATATTGATATTTTGTTGAACTTAAACCAACAGTTCCATAAACTAAATATTTATTAATAATATTTATTCCAAAATCAATTTTTTGACCATATCTATGCACAAAATGTCCATCTTCATTATCTTTATTAAACCCTGAATCAAATTTATCAAAAAATGTTGATGTTGAAACATGAAAATAATTATCATATATAGCATATTGATACTCCATTCCAGCTGGTATATAGTGAAAATCATCTATACCAAGTTTATTGCAACCTTCATTTGACATTACACAATGTGATCCAAAATGAACCGCAACAGCATGTTTGGGAAAATCAATTACAGCAAAAACTGTATTTTGAAAGGTAAAAAAAATCAATACAAATAGAGTATGTACTTTTAAAGAAACTTTAAATGTCATTTTTTACATTCAAAAAAAATTTGCCTCAAGCAGTAATTTTTTAATTTTTGCTTTTATTTTAGGTATTAATTTTGTATTTTCAATTCCATTGTGCAACTTTATTTGTATATTGTGCAAATCTTTATTTTTCATAATATCACAAATAATGCTAGTATATATAGTAAATAAAGTAATTCTTTTTGTGTAATATGAAAAATTTAAACTTCTATCTCCACAAATTTTTAAAATATAAGACGATATATTGTATAATAATTTTACTCCAAAATGCAAATGCAAAAATAAATATTTTATCATTTGTCGTGTAAAAATTTGATTTTCATAAAAATTTTGCAATAAAGTGCTTGATGAAAATTGAACTTTTCTTGTAAAACCATCAATGTTGGAAATATCTTGCATGATTATATTTTCTAATTTTGATTTTATATAAATTTCAATAATGGTGTTGATATTTTGCGGAAAAAGAACCTCTAATATTGAATATTTAATATTGTTTTCATATGCAACTTTAGTTAAAGTTTCCCTAGAAAAAGAATCTCCTTTTTCTACAAATTTTACAAACTCATTAATCAATAAATTTTGCATATATTATATAAAATCACATAACTCTATTAATTTAGCATAAACATCTTGAAATTCTTCGCAGGAATATGCATCAACCGCATAAGTTCCAATTTTAGAATCCCCTTTTATTAAAACTTTTTTTGCATATATCATAGATTTTACAATTTCAGAATCTAAATTTTGCCTTCCTGGGGTTGCAATATTATCTTTAGTATTTGCAGTAAACTGCCTTCCGTCAACACTTATTTGTGCAATAGACCCCATTTTAAAGTTAAATCCCATTGATATATTTATATCCTGTCTTTTCTTATTCCAATAAATAACCATCAAATAAGCGTCCCTTGCTTCTTTATGATTTCCAACCTTGGCAAATGGCTTAGAAAATGCATAACAAATTTTTCTTCCATCCAGATTTCCAACTAAAATTTTCCAATTTTTAATAGTTGCCTTAAGAGAGGGTATTTTATATGGCTCCAAAATATTTCCATCTTCATCTGTAAAATAATCCTTAATATCATCATCTGTGTTATTTTCATTCATTAACTTAGCATCTTTTGTTAAATCAACCTTATTTTTGGCGTAAAGATTGGTCATAACGCAAAACATTATGAAGATTAAAAATAAATATCTTATAAGCATACTTTGTCAAATAATTTTTGTCCAATTACCATTTTCTCTATTAAAAAATTTACATGTAGAAAATTTGTTATTAATTTCATACATATTCATTTCCTTTATATAGTTTTCACTTTTATCAATTCCACAAAACATATATGCAACTTTTTCAATATTATTCTCAAATTTAGAGTTTAATATTTTATCAATATGGCTTTTCATATCATCATCTTGAAAAACAAAACATAAAGATGAAAAACTTGGGTAATTTTCAACTCTATCAGTTAAGTAAAAATATTGCATCTCTTTGTCCATTTTATCTAAAATTGTACAATGTGGAATGAATTTATCACTTGAAAATGTCCAAATTCTTTTATCACACTCCTCCATCGTTTCAATTGAATTGAATACAATAATAGATTTCATATTTTGCTGATAAAGACTATTACAAAATATAGCCAAAACATCTTTAATTTCTTCATTTGTTACATGATAAATAATTAACTCTTGCATAACTTATGATAAATTTTTTAAGATAAAATCTGGTTTTGCATTATATTGCTTGATGCAGTGTTCAAGTTTGTCTGCTTGAATTTCATCATGATATAATATATTTGAATGAATGCCAGTAAGTACAAGTCCAGAAGCAATTTTTGCAAAATTTGCACCACAAATATCAGTCTCAAAAGAATCCCCTAGAGCTATAATATTAGCTTTATCTACTGTTAAAGTTTTAAAAATTATTTCATAAATTAAGCTATATGGCTTTCCGTAATATTCAACATGTCCGCTAATTTCTTCATAAAGTGCAGCAATATATCCAGCACATAAAATTTCTGTATGAGCTTCATTTTCAAAATGTATAGCGGCATCTCTTAACCCTTTCTCAGTTATATCTTTTTCTTTTTGCTTTCGTACAATTTTATCGGGATTAATGCACACCATTGGCAAATTTCTTTCCTTAGCCCTTTTAAGTAAATTATTTATTTCAGAATTTTGTACAACTTTATCAAACATTCCAAAAGCTATTATAAAATCCGCATCTTCAATGGACTCTGTTCTTGAAATATGTGAAGTGCCATTTATAAGATCAATATCTTCAATTCCACCAAAAGCAAAGTAAGTACCAGTATATTTTGCATTATACATACATTCATCATAAAAAAGCTGACCAGGGGTATATATTTTAGAGTATAAGTCAGATGTAATTCCAAATTTTTCCAATCTTTTTGCTGTTTGATCTACATTTCTTGGCGCATTTGATATAAAAATTGAAATTTTTCCAGCCTTTTTAATTTCCCTTAACATCTCAATTGCCCCATGATATAAACAAACTCCATCGTGAATAAGTCCAAAAATATCAAGTAAAAATACATCAAATTTTTTTATAATTTCACCAATTTTTATTTCATTCATAGTTCTTGACTATTACATCAATTTAATATAAACATTAATTTAATAAAAAACAATAAGATTTATGAAAAATATCGTAATATTGGGATCTACGGGTAGTATAGGTAAAAGCACCCTTGAGGTTATTAGACAAAATAAAAATTTATTTTCAGTTTTAGCAATAAGTTCAAATTCAAATATCTCGCATTTCATTTCTCAAATACTTGAATTTAAACCAAAATTTGCCATTATCAAAGATCAAAAAATAATGGCCACAGTAAAGACTCAAACTTCTCACATAAATTGTAAATTTATATCAGGAGAAGATGCTTTTGAAGAATTTAAAGCTCAGGTACCATTTTTTGATTGCTTAGTTGCTGCAATTTCTGGAATTTCTGGAATGATTCCCACGTTATCTTTAATGGAAAAATGTAAAATTTTAGCTATTGCTAATAAAGAATCTGTAATTTGTGCAGGAAGATTTTTAATACAAAAAGCAAGAGAAAGTAATGTAAAAATTCTACCAATAGACTCTGAACACAATTCACTTCTTCGTCTTATGCAGGGAATTGATAAAAATGATATTATAAAATATACAATTACAGCATCAGGAGGAAAAGTTTTTGGAAAAACCATTATAGAGCTTGAAAAATTTTCCCTTAAAGATGCTTTATCTCACCCAAATTGGTCCATGGGTGGAAAAATTACTATAGATTCAAATACCATGGCAAACAAGGCATTGGAATTAATGGAGGCATGTATTTTATTCGATATTAATTATAAAAAAATCGATGCTATTATTCATACCAAATCTATTATCCATGGATTAATTGAGTCAAAAGATAGAGGAGTTTCTGCGTTTTTAGCAAATCCAAATATGCAAATCCATATAGCAAATGTAATATCAAATGGCAAGATTAATCTTGAAACTCAAACACCAAAATTGGATTTATTGCAAATCAAAACTCTAGATTTTCATGAAATTCCACATGATACTTACAAAGCATTTTATTTAGGAAAATTTGCATTAAAGCAGAGTCATGAAGCACAAATTATTTTTAATGCAAGTAATGAGATTTCCATTGAAAAATTTTGTAAAGAAGAAATTAAATTTTTACAAATTCCACAAATTATTCAAAAGGCTTTAGAGTATGATTTTAAGTTACAGATACAGTGTATTGAAGATGTAATTCATTTAGATAAAATAACACGAGATTTTTGTAAAAATATATGATTGTAAAATTAATTGGAAATGTAAATGAAATTTTAGAAGATAGAATTTATCTTGAAGTCTGCAATATTGTGTATGAGATTTTTTGTCCAAGGTCAACTCTTTTAAATATTGACAAAAATATTACAATATGCCTTTATATATCTCATATTTTCAGAGATGATGGGCAATTATTATATGGCTTTTCAAAAAATGAAGAAAAATTTTGGTTTTTAGAATTAATTAAAATAAATGGACTTGGGCCAAAATTCGCAATAAACATACTTTCTGCCTTAAGTATTGCGGATATTTATTCTGCAATTTTATCAAGTGATGAAAAACTTTTCACAAAAGCAAGCGGAGTTGGGCCAAAACTGGCAAGTAGAATTGTAAATGAAATGCAAAACCTAATTCATAAAATTCAATCACCAATAGATAATTCTGTATTAAAATTGAATAAAAATAATACAACGCAAAATTCAAATAATGCTTTAACTGAAAGCATTGATGCACTTATAACTCTTGGCTTTCAAAAATCAACAATTTATACAATTTTAGCAAAAAAATTTGCTGAAAATAATGAAATTACAACTGCAGATTTAATTAAATTTGGATTAAATAACTTAGGAAGATAGAGTATATTGATAATATTTAATAAAATTAAATTTAATACATTGCTTTATAAAAAAATAATGGCAAGATTTTATCTAATTTATGGGGGTAAATATAATGAATAGTATTTGAATACTATATATGATTTAATTAAAGGAAGCGAATTTGTAAAAAATATAAATCTTAGATTGGCGTATATTAATAATGTCGTGAAAAAAATTTTTATAATAACCATGATGAACCAAAGACAACGCAAATAAATAAACCAGAGCCAACATAAGCAGAAATTCTCAATGAAAAAATAGCTACTTCTCTAATAAACAACACAAAAGAACAGAGAAATTTAAGAGCTAAAATCAATGAAGAGAGTACCTTGCCAAGTGACAAGACAACGCTCCATGAACAATTAGAGGTAAAAAATAATGAAATGATGGGAATAATGTCAAAGATTCCAAGTGATAAAATTCTGAAAGATGCACTAGATGCAGCAAAGAAACAATTATCTCACAATATCAGCAACTTAAAAGATTCCAAGCAAGAATATAAGAAATTAAGTAAACAGGATTTAGAGAAAGAGCATCTACACTTAAAAGCTTGTCAGCGAATTTTTTCCAAAACACCAGAGGTTTTTAAAAAGGAAATAGGCGATATGGTTGAATTTGATAAAAATCGTAAACTATCACAACAAAGTAATGCTACTACAATTCAAAAACAAGAGCAAATAATAAATAAGAATGTAAATAGTAATCCATCAAACGATATTACACAAGATGTAAAAGCAAATTACAAAAATTTGGAGATGAAATTCATAAAAATAATGAACAAAAGATGCAATCGCAGCCACAACTGCAAATACAAAAAAGCAAAGAGAGATAAAAATATGTTTTAAATTAAACAAAGGGTAATATTAATTGATATTTTTTTACGATTATGTTAATAGATACTCATTGCCATTTAGATTACCTTCAAAAAGACTCCAATTTGCATGATATAATTGAAAATGCAAAAATTAACAGTGTTTTAAAAATGGTAACCATTTCAACATTAACATCTAAATTTGAAGATGAAATCTTACCAATAACACAAAATTTTGAAAATATTTTTTGCACCATTGGAACCCATCCAGACAATGCAGGTAGTGATATTTTTAATGTAGAATTTGCATCTCAAATGTGTGAAAAATATTCAAAAATTATTGGAATTGGGGAGACTGGAATTGATTTACATCACATAGATAATCCACCATTGAGTGTTCAAGTTGAATCTTTGGAAAAGCATATTTATATTGCTAAAAAATACTCAATACCATTGATTTTTCACTCTCGTGCATCAGAGAGTGAATCTTGTCAAAAATTGAAACAAATGCAAGATGGTAATTTAAAATGCATTATGCATTGCTTTACTGGCTCTGCGGAGTTTGCAAAACAGTGTCTTGATATGGGTTGTTATATTTCAATATCTGGAATTTCAACTTTTAAAAATGCAGAAAAATTAAGAGATGTTGTGAAAATTATACCCATAGATAGGCTTTTAATTGAAACAGATTCTCCATTTTTGGCACCAATACCCCACAGAGGAAGTCAAAATAAACCAGAATATTTAAAATATACGGCGATATTTTTGGCAAATTTTTTAAATTTAGATTATGAACAATTTACACATAAATTATGGCAAAACTCGCATACTATATTTGATAAAATAAATGGATAAATTATTAATAAAATTCTTTCAATATTGCAAAATTGAGTTAAATTTAAGTAAAAACACAATTTCTGCGTATAAAACAGATTTACTTCATTTTTTGCAATATTTAAGCATACAAAATATCAATAATGTCAATGAAATTTCTACAATTTTAATAGAAGATTATTGTATTGAGTTATCAAAATTACAACAAAAATCAACTTCTATAAATCGTAAAATATCAAGTATTTCCCATTTTATGAAATTTTTAATACAGGAAGATGAAATAATAAAAAATCCAACACTGAAAATACAAAAACCAAAAAATGAAACAACGATTCCTAATTTTTTAACAAAAAATGAAATAGATAAACTTATTAATACATGTAATGAACAAAACACCAATGATGGAACGAGAAATGCTTGTATTATAGCACTTTTATACGCAGGTGGAATGAGGGTAAGTGAGCTTGTTTCATTAAAATTATCAGACATTAGCTTCATAAATGAAAATGATATTAACAATAAAATTCGCATCACTGGAAAAGGAAATAAAGAAAGAATTGTGCCAATTAACAATATTGCAAAAGATTTATTGCAAAAATACCTAAAGATTAGAAAAAAAATGAAAAATTCAGATTCACAATTTTTATTTCAATCCATCAAAAGTGGAAATATATCTAGAGTTTTTGTGGGCTTGATGTTGAAAAATTTAGCGTTAATGTGCAATATCGATAAAAATAAAGTTCACCCACACGCCTTTCGTCACTCAATAGCTTTAACTTTAGTTAACTCTGGTATGGATATAAGGTTAGTGCAGGAATTTTTAGGTCATAAAGATATTTCAACTACAGCAATTTATACTCAGGTTAATCAAAAAGAAATAATAGAATTGATTGAAAAATTTCATCCAATGGGAAAAAGTTAGGTTCATATCTGATTTATAAAATTGATTTTTTATTACAACAAAGATATTGAGAATACTTTTTATAAAATATCATTAAAACTTGCATATTATTTTTATAAATTTAATATCAAATATATGCTATATGTATGAAAACTTTACTTGTATTAATATTAATAATAACCCTATCTTCTTGCCAAAAGACCAAGGCGTATGATTTAAAAAGTCCATGTGTGTCATCAAAAAGTGGCCCATGTATCAAAAGACCTGTGAACACTTGGCTTGCAAATAATTATGCTTAATATCAATATATGTTTCAATCCAAACAAAATAATTCATTCAAAAAAATACTGAATAATGCCAAGAACAAAGAGTCAAATGACGATAATAATGATTTTTTATCTGAATATATTATAAACTCAGATAAAGTGGAGGTAACATTAAATCCTGAAATACAAAATTATTATAAAAAACATAAAAAATTAAAGAAAATGATGAATGATGAATAGTAAATAAATATAAATTTTTAGTATATGAAAATTATTATAGATATAGCTTTTTACCAAATCCTTCACATTCCTTTAATTGTTTTATTTTTTAGTTTTTTTTCGATATATCTTACATTGTATAATAAATTTTTCCATATCAAAAATATAAAAAATGTTGCAGCATTTTTAAAAAACGGAGACAGAAAAGAACAATCAAGTTTTGGGGTTTTAATTTCATGCATTGGAACGGTTTTAGGCATTGGAAATATAATTGGCGGTGGAATGAGTGTTAAAATTGCTGGTCCAGGAGTGTTATTTTGGATACTAATTGCATGCATTTTTACTAGTTCATTAAAATTTTTCGAAACCATGACATGCCTTGAATATAAAAAAACCCATAAAACTGAAGGTAATATCTCATATTTTTGCATCAAAAGTAGCTTTGGCAAAATTGGTATTGCTTTATCTTTAATTTATATACTATGTTTTACATTTGGGTATTTTATAAACGGACTTTTACAGGTGAACCAAATTTTTACAATTTTAAATTTTACTGCTATATATAAATACTTAGCAGCATTTTGCATTTCAGTATTTATTTTTATAGTTTTAAAAAATGGAATATTATCCCTTTCAAAATTTATGACAAAAGTTGTGCCGTTAATGATGTTTTTATATATTTTGATATGTATTTACTCAATTTTAAATTCACAAAATGGCTTTTTCACGACATTTTTTATCATTATAAATGATGCTTTAAACCCAAAATCAGCTGGAATTGGTTTTATGATTGGCTACGCTATAAGAAGATTATGCTTTGCTGCGGATATTGGAACTGGACTTTCAGGGACTATGTCATCGGATATAAAAAATGATCCAAAAAAACAAGGTGTAATATCTGTTTTTGAGATAATATTCGTTGGAATAAGCGTTTTTATTACCGGCTTTACCGTAGTTGCATCAGGTATCGATATGTCAAATTTATCTGGTGTTTCAATTATGCAGGCTGCAATTTGTCAAACTAATATTATAAAAATTACATTTTCCATTATTATATTTTTATTTGGTATAACCACTGCCTGCTCTTGCGGATTTTTAGCCCAACAAGGCGTTAAGGTGTTTAATGTAAAATATCTTCCAATCGTAATTCTTGTAGTTTATGCAATTTTAACTTTCTTTTCTCACTGCATAGCCTTTGAGCCAATTTTAAACACCCTAGATTCGTGCTTAATTCTTGCAGCTGTAATTAATATAGTTGCCATTTTTAAACATAAAAGATTTTTTTATTATTTAACAAATAAAACAAAGTAGCGTTTTTATGCACTATATAGGATTCTAAAATTATACTAAAAAATGTATTAATTTCCATATTTTAAAAGTTTTTATTTTTTCAAATATAATGAAAGGTTGAATTTAATAAAATCTTTCCAACATAGTGAATGTTGTAAAACTATTTAATTAAACCAAGTCTTTCAACTTCCCATTGAAGTTTTACGCCAAATTTTTCATAAACTTTAGCAATTATATGTTCACCAAGGTTTATAAAATCTCTTGCTATAGCACCACCTTCATTTACTAAAAAATTACAATGTATTTCAGATATTTTTGCTCCACCAATTTGAAATCCCCTAATATCCGATGCATCAATTAACATCCATGAATGAATTTTATCACAATAAATGCCATCATTAATTTCTTTATACTCAAATTTCTTTTGTAAAACATCCTGAATCAATTCAAATGATTTTTTAGTAAAATATTTTGGATTTTTAAAAGTTGAACCAACTGTCTTTCTTCCTATTGGTTGAGTTTTTTTTCGTTTTTGCGAAATTTCATCCATTTTTGCAAATATTTCCTCAGAAGGGCAACTTTTTACGCCTAAAATGCAATTAATGAAAATTAAATTATATGGCAGGGAAATTTTCCTATATGAAAATTCAATATCCGTGTTATTAAAATTGTGAATATTTCCTTTAAAATCTACGCATGATACACTTTCTAAGATATCCTTCATTTCACTTCCATAGCATCCAGCATTCATGCGAATATTACCACCAATTGTCCCTGGTATACCGATTAAAAATTCTAATCCAGAAATATTATTTTCACCTGCAAAATTTGCCAAAGTTAAATCCAATACCCCGCATCCTACTAAAATTTTATTATCAGATATTTTCTTGATATCGTTAAAACCTTTTTTTAACCATATCGTAAGACCGCTAATTATACCGTCCATAACTATAGTATTTGATCTTGCACCTATGATATTTATGGAAATAAAAAATTTATCAGCCAATTTTAAAGCTTCACATAATTCATCAATATCGCATGGACTAATTAACATTTCAGCCACCCCACCACATCCAATCCAGCTGTTTTTTCCAATATCTGCGTTATACCTAACTTTAGTGATTTTTTTAAGCTCTTGGTCAAATTTCATAACGCCATTTATTCAATAATATTCCTAATTTCAAGTAAACAAACTGCATGAACTTCAATTGCACTACCAGATCCAACCGAATCCAAGCCTTCTTTTGTTTTTCCTTTTACTGAAACACAAGATTTATCAATTTCAAGATTATCCGCAATACCACAGCGAATTAATTCTCTATATGGAGAAATTTTTGGTTTTTCCGTTATTATATTTATATCAATATTTTTAATTTTTGCACATTTTATTTTCAATAAGGTTTTAATTTTAATGAAAAAACTAACCGAACTTGCATCTTTATATTTCTCACTTGTATTAGGGAAGTGTTGACCTATGTCGCCTTCTCCAAGTGCACCTAAAATTGCATCAATTACTGCATGAGAAACGCAATCTCCATCTGAGTGTGCATCAATTTTAAATTCATACGGAACGCCAATGCAACCCAAAGTTATTAATCCATTAATTGATTTTTCATTAGAAAATTTATGTATATCATATCCAAGACCAACTTTAATATCAAAATATACACCATTACTTTGTGATTTAACTATTTGCTCCGCTCTTTCATAATCTGCATCTGTGGTAATTTTAAAATTATTTTGAGACCCAATAACAATGGTGACTGGAATATTTGCATGTTCAGCTATTGCACAATCATCAGTGAAAGACATATGTTTATATATTTGATGATTTGTTAAAATTTCATTAAAAATAAACCCTTGAGGAGTTTGTGCCCTCCATAATTCAGATCTATCAACTGTCCATAAAACCTTTCCATCATCGCATTTTTTTATTGTATCTTCAATTAAAACTGCAGGTAAAACTGCTCTTGAGTAATCTAATTCATTAATTACTGCAGATATAATTTTTTTATCAACAAATGGCCTTGCCACATCATGAATTAGAATTTTTTTAGGAGATATTTGCATCAAAAATTCTAAGCCCATGCGAACAGAATCTTGCCTTCTTTCCCCACCTAATACAGGTGGAAGAATATCTAAACCCACAGTTGCATCTTTATAAAGCTCAATATCAAGAGGGTGTATTACAACCAAAACATTATCAATTTCACTGTGATTTAAGAAAACCTCGATAGATCTGCGTAATATAGTTTTATTACCAATTGGAAGGTATTGTTTTGGTAAATCGTAATCTGCTATCATACGAGAACCCCTGCCAGCAGCAACAATTAATGCAATTACAGACATAAATAGATATTTATAACTTATAAGTAATATACAAAATATATTAAAAGTCAACGATATATAATAAAAAGCATCACCATTTTCAAAAAACAATCGTAGATTATGATAAAATTACAGACTAAAACTTTAACATACAAGATTCAGACTATGTTTTAGAAGAAAAATCATATTTGAAAGTTAAGGATTATTATATTGTAATGTTATTTTTGATTATTTTTTATCATTTGTAAAAATTCATTACGTTTTTGTAGATTTGTTTCAAATTCTCCTGAAAATAAAATAGTTGTTGTTTTCGAATTTTCTTTTTTAATTCCACGCAAAGACATACAATCATGGCTTGCTATTATGTGAACCGCACACCCTTTCGGTTTTATATATTTTTCCATGATATTTAATATTTCCTGAGTCATTCTTTCTTGAAGCTGTAATTTTCTAGATACAGCTTCCACTATTCTACAAATTTTACTTAAACCAATTATTCTTTCATTTGGAATATATGCAATATTTGCAAAACCACGAATTGGCAATAAATGATGTTCGCATGTAGATGAAATAACGATACTATCAAGCATCACTATGTTTTGATATTGAAAGTTATTCTCAAAATGTTTATCAAATTCATCATCAAAACTGATACTATACCCTGAAAATAATTCAGAAAAGGAATCAATAACCCTAGATGGGGTGTTTCGTAAAACCTCAGCATTTGCAGTATTTTTTGATATATATTTTATCAAAGTTAAAACCGCATCTTTGGCGTCTTTTTCAGTAACATTCATGGAAACCATTATATTTTAGCAATTATTGTTTCCCCGCCAATAACGGTTTGCCCTTCTGAGACTTGAGATGTATATTTAGTTGGAAGATAAATATCCATTCTTGAGCCAAATCTTATTATTCCATATCTATCACCAATATCGTAGTCTAAACCCTCTTTTGCTTCGGAAACTATTCTTCTTGCAATTAAACCAGCGATTTGAACGCAACCAATATTATCACCAGATTCTGTTTGTAAAACTATAGCATTTCTTTCATTATCAGATGAAGATTTTTCAAGCTGTGCACTTATAAACTTACCAGGTACATAGTTGGTTTCTATAACCCTACCTCTAACCGGAACACGATTTACATGTATATCAAAAACACTTAGAAATACACTAATTTTCAACATTTCTTGGCCAGCAATAGATTTAATTTCACTTGGTGCTTCAACGATTGCTACTTTTGTTACCTTTCCATCACCGGGTGATACTGCTATTCCATTTTGCTTTGGAATAATTTTTTCAGGATCTCTAAAAAATGCGATACAAAAAAGTGTTAAAAAAACACTAAAAGTACATAAAACTGAATTTACAAAAAATAAAATAATTGTCAGAACGGCAAAAATTGCAATAAATTTTTCCCCTTCTTTGTGAACACTTACGGTATAATTTTCTCCTAATGGAAAACGCATTTTAGTATCTAATATATAAGCAAAAATAACAACACAAAAATTATTTGCAAGAATTAATTTGAATATTATTTTAATTACTGTACCTTAATTTTGAATATGTTATATTTATAAGATGTCTTTATTAAACTCCATTACATCGAAACTTAAGTTTGATGTCCTAGTTCACCCAAATCACAAAAAGATGAAAAATAAAAAAGCAATGTTTATATCAATTGAACTGATAGTTGTATTAATTGTTGTAGCGGCATTAGTGATTTTCGTTGCCCTTATGACAAAACAGCTCAAGCTAACTTGGACTTCAAGTGGAATTATTCGTGAAGTGAAAAATATTTCAGAAGGTGTAATAAAATTTAAACTATTATACGGTTACTATCCTGGGGATATTCCATCTAATTTAATACCAGGTTCAGAATTAGATAAAGGTGAGGTTAAAAACAATATTGCGTATTACGAAACTGGTCTTGGATCATCACAAACGAGTGCGAGTGGAGGATTAAAAAAAAGTGATTTTGATTTATATACTAAATCAGCAACTGGTATTGTAGGTGGAATTAAATCTTTCTTAGCACATCAGCAATTAACAGCATCTGGATTATTTGTGTCTAAAGCAACTAATACATTTATACCCGCAAGTGCACTTTTATGGCCACCATCAAACGTACTCTATAATTTGAGTGGCTTGATGTCGGATGTTTTGAATATTCATTATACATTTTATTTAGATTCCTGTGCAAATGGTTTAAATATGTGCGATATGGGTCCCTTTTATTTGCTATATAATAGCAATTTGGGAGTTTACCCAAGAAAATTAAATGGAGTTCCAAGAATAAGCATTACTCGCTACACAGGTTCGACTTTATCGTTGCAAACAGCGTATACAACATTACAATTGTATAACACACCAGGGGATGGTTTCGCGTCCTCCCCAATAACATCAGAACTTGCCTCTGCAATTGACAATAAAATTGATGATGGTATGCCATTTGGTGTAAATAGCAACATTTTTTCAACTGATGTTATGTATGATTATAATTTTACAGCATCATCAGGAGCAAAGGGTCTGTCGGATAATGTTTATCCAGTATCAAATTCATTCGTGGGTGGTGTAAAATTTGTATTGCAAGAAAACTACTATGGATGCACAAATTTAATATCTCCCGATGTAGGAACAACCGTATCAACCGGAATAACATCTGGAACCACTAAAATAGCAGATTTAACCTTCAAACAATTTCAGGATGCCGATTATAGTAAGATTACCGGATCATTACAAAGTGGAATTTTAAGCACAAGCAATTGTAATATGCTTTTTACTATCAATGAGGGCTGATATTTATTTACCATCTTTACATTAATTAACAAATGTTTTTACAATTATAAAAATTACCCAACCTTTTAGTTTTTTAGCTAGTTTCAAGCTAGAAAACTGGGTTAATTTTTAGGATATTTATTTTATAGCAATAATGAATACTTCAAATACATTTAGCAACCAATGAAAGTGTTTTTGTTTTATTTAATATTTATAAATTAATCTAATCAATAAATGTTTAGTTGTACACACTAAGCTTTTTTTTGCGACCTTTTTATAACCTCATCAATATTTCCAGCCATGTAAAAATATTGCTCTGAAATATAATCAAATTCACCTTCGCATATTCCCTTAAAGCCACGAATAGTGTCCTCAATGGATACAAATGACCCTTTTACTCCAGTGAAAACTTCCGCTACATGAAATGGCTGAGATAGAAATTTTTGAATTTTTCTAGCTCTATAAACTATTGATTTATCTTCTTCCGATAATTCATCCATGCCAAGAATTGCAATAATATCTTGTAAAGATTTATATTTTTGCAAGATTTCTTGGACTTTTCTTGCAGTTTGATAGTGTTCTTGCCCTAGAATATTTGGATCAAGTGCTATGGAAGTTGAATCAAGCGGGTCAATTGCTGGATAAATACCCATTTCTGCAATTTGACGAGATAAAACTGTGGTTGCATCAAGATGGGTAAAAGATGTTGCAGGGGCTGGATCGGTTAAATCATCTGCTGGAACATAAATTGCCTGAACGGAAGTTATGGAACCATTAATTGTTGATGTTATTCTTTCCTGTAAAGCACCCATTTCAGTTGCCAAGGTGGATTGATAGCCAACTGCGGATGGAATTCTTCCTAAAAGTGCAGAAAGTTCCGCTCCCGCTTGAGTGAATCTAAAAATATTATCTACAAAAAATAAAACATCTTGAGATCTAATATCTCTAAAATATTCGGCAATTGTAAGGCCCGACATTGCAACTCTTGCCCTTGCCCCAGGGGGCTCATTCATTTGCCCATAAACTAGAGCTACCTTAGATTTTTCAGGATTTTCTTTATTTATAACACCAGATTCAATCATTTCATGATATAAATCATTACCTTCCCTTGTTCTTTCGCCAACTCCTGCAAACACAGACACCCCTCCATGTGCTTTTGCAACATTATTTATTAATTCCGTAATCAAAACAGTCTTTCCAACTCCCGCTCCACCAAAAAGTCCAATTTTTCCACCTTTGATATAAGGCGCAAGTAGGTCAATAACTTTAATTCCTGTAAAAAATATTTCAACCTTGGTTCCTTGTTTGGTAAACTCAGGTGCTGGACGATATATGCTCCATTTTTCATCGGATATAATTTCATTTTTTCCATCAATTGCATTGCCACAAACATCCATTATTCTTCCCAAAGTTGCCTCACCTACTGGAATAGAAATTGTTTTTCCTGTATCAATAACATCTATACCCCTTTGTAATCCATCAGTTGAATCCATTGCTATGCAACGAACAATATTATTTCCTATGTGCTGTAAAACCTCTAAAGTAACTTTCCTACCTTGATAATTACATTCAATTGCATTTAGTATTTTTGGCAACTCAGATACAAAATGCACATCAACAACTGAAGATATTATTTGAACAATTTTACCAACTGACATTAAAAACCAATATTTTTAAAAACTTAAGAATAAAAAATTACAAAGTCAATATATTTTTTGACTTTTATTTTAAAATATACTTTTAAAGTTGATATATTTTTTCTGAACGTCTTGGCTAAATTTAATATAAAAAATGAAAATGCAATTTATCAAGTCATTGAATCTTTAAAGAATGGTGGAGTAATTTTATGCCCAACGGATACAGTTTATGGATTAATTTGTGACGCAGGAAATACTTCGGCAATTGATAAAATATATAAAATTAAAGCAAGAGATTATGCAAAAAAATTTGCCATCTTCACTCCCTGTGTTAATGAAATTCATAATTTCTGTAAAATTTCTGAAGTTCATTTACAAATATTCAAATCACTTCTTCCTGGCGGATTCACCTTTGTATGTCAAATAAATAAAAATTTTAAAAATAAAAATGAATGGCTTACAGATTATGAAAATATTGGAATTAGATTGCCAAATAATGAATTTTTATTAAAATTATTGAAAATTTTTAATAAACCATTAGTTGCAACTTCGGCAAATACATCAAATACCAATGATAGCTCTGTTTTTGAAAATATTCAAAATGAAATAAAAAATTCCGTAGACTTATGTATTTTTGATGATTTTAAAGAGGAAAAAGATGCATCTAGTGTAATTGATTTACAAAATTTTGATAATAATTATCAGTATACAATATTAAGAAATACAAAATATGTTAATGATTTTATCAATACTGTAAATAAAATAAAAAATGCTTAAATTAGCATTTCATTTGTCTCATTTTCGTTTTTATTGCTTTCAAGTAAAGTATTTTTAAGGTAATTTATTTTATCAACATTTTCCTTAGCTGAAATATTATTTTTTGTTGACAATCCTCCAATTTTTTTAAATTCCTCAGCTTGTCGCAAGACATTTCCATTGCCCTCAGAAAGTCTTCCTAATGCTTCTTTATAATTTTTTTGAGCAGTTAATAAATTATCACCAATTTTTTTAAAAGAATCAATAAAACCAAATAATTTGTCATATAATGCAGCACCTTTTTTTGCCATTTCATCAACATTTTTTACCCTCTGATCAATTTTCCACATTTGACTTATAGTTCTTAAAAGAGGGATGATTGTTAGTGGGCTGGAAATTGCAATATTTTTATTTAACGCATAATTTAATAAAGAATTATCGCCTTGCATTGCAAAGAAAAATGTTCCATCAATTGGCATAAACATAATACTCAAATCAAGAGTATTTTCACCAGTATATTTTTGATACTCTTTACTATTTAATATGTCAATATGAGATTTGATTGATTTTAAAAAACTATTTTTTGCAATTTCTTTCAGATTTTCATCTTCAGTTGATATATATTGTTCATAATTAGCAAGTGAAACTTTAGAATCTATAATAATTTTTTTTCCTTCTGGTAAATTAATCACTACATCTGGGAATATTGTTTTGCCATCTTCATTTTTAACACTTTCTTGTATTGTATAATGCTCACCCTTTATAAGTCCTGCATTTTCAAGTAGTTTTTCTAAAATTTGCTCACCCCAATTTCCTTGAGTTTTTGCCTCACCTTTCAAAGCTTTGGTTAAATTTTCCGTCACTTGTAAAGATTTTGCATTTGCTAAAACTATATTTTTAATCTCACTTTTAAGTGAGAATTGCTCTTTACCATGTTCTTCAATTTTATTTGCAAAAGAAATTTGAAATTCCTTAATTTTTTCTTGCAAGGGATTTAAAATATTCATCAATCCTTCACTTGATTGGGTTTTAAAAGCTTTAGATTTTTCATCAAATATTCTATTTGCTAAATTTTCAAACTGCACAGCATTTTGTGTTTGTATTGAATCTTGCATTTTTTTACTTTGTTCAATTTCCGCTTTATATACGGCTATTTGTGATTTATAATCCATTATTTGTTCATTATACTCATTAATTTTTACTTCTAAAGCAGAGATTTTATTGTCTTTATCAATGATACTGCCATTTAATGTATTATTGTCAAAAATATACTTTATATATATCGCTTTACATATTAAATATGATATTCCTGCACTAATTCCACCAAAAATTACAACAGCCCCAATAAATGCCATCACTTCTATTTCAATTATCATTTTTTATTAAATCATTTTCAATTACTATGTAATATAAAATAAATTACAATATTTTTCTTGACAAGGTGTATATTTTTTGCTATAATACTCTTGAGTTATTTTTTTAATAAGTATGTCATCTTGTCAAATCATTAAATTTCCAACAAAATCAGAGGGAGTCTCCAACAGCATTAGAATAAAACTAGTGGTTGACAAAATAATTACACGCAGAAAGAAATATGTAAGTGATTACTTTAGTGGAAAAACTGCATCAATTAATGTACATACATATAATAATATTATTAGATTCCCTATTGCCAAAAATGCCACTAAAGCTGATCAGGATATCAAAATATTACAAGAAGTATTTTTGATGAGGGCAAAAATTTTAGAAGATGCAATAAAGAGAATTGAAAGTTTTGCAAGCAAGGAAAGTGATGAATGAGGTATTGTCATATCCACAATGCAGCAAATCGATAATTTGTAAGGTAATTCCACAATAAAATCTTACATAAAAATAATTTTGATTTGCAAAAACTATGTTTTAGTATGCGAATATTAAAGTACTTAACTTATTTTATAACAACAATTTTCTATAAATTTATATATTAATATAAACTGATTTTAAGTTCGCATATTGCTCAAAATTATTAGCTCCAATTTTATTTTTTGGAGCTAATAATACAATCATTTTATTATCATCCATGACAAATTATTGAGACTTAAAGTTTAAAAATTATACTCTGAATGAAAAGAAGATAAAACAAAAGTTATTATATCAATAAAATATGGCAATTTTAAAAATTAAAATGCTTTTTTTGAATCTAAAAATGAAATATTTCCATCTTCTCTTTTATATACAAAGCATAGACTTTTAGTTTCTATATCTATATAACATAATCCGCCAAATCCACCTATGTCCATTTTCATAACAGCCTCAACAGATGAAAGCCTCTCCACTATAGATGATTTTTCCTCTAAAATATACTCTGAATCTTGTATGTCGAAGCTGTAGTCTGTAATTTTGTCATAATCTACAATTGTTTTTTGAAAATGGTGATGCTCTTCGTCTGCAGAGTTTCTTTTTTTGTAGGTGTTAAATTTATCCTTATATTTACGCATTTTATTTTGTAATTTAGTTATAGCCATTTCAAAGGCACTGGAGGATGATGTTGAGTTTGCATCTGAACGTAATAAAATATGATGCCCCCCATGCAATACAATATAGCAAGATATTGAATTATGCCCTGATGTAAAATTTAAATTTGCATTTATTTCATCCTCTTGAACGCCAGATAAATAAGTTAAAAAATTAGCTTTCAATGAATCTAAAATATATTCTCTGAAAGATTGCTTTATGGTTATGCTTGGATCATGTTTTATTTCTAAATGCATACAAAGTTAAGTAAAATAATAAACTAAGTTTCTAAGATTTAAAATAATAAGCAAGATATTTTAAATAAAAACTAAAAATATCAAAAATACTTTCATCAAATTCTTGGGCAAATTCCAATGCTTTCTTTGCAAATAATAATTTTTACATCATTTGCTAAAATATCTTTAATTGCATTAAAAGTTATAAACTGTATACCAAAAACTTTCAAAATCTTTCCGCTAATACTTGAACAAATTGGCTGTAAAATAACAGCAATTAATATAATATTTATACAAACTGGTGACAAGGCTTGAGTAATATCATTAAATTTTTCATCTTTTGCAAGTTTCCAAGGTGCAGCCTTATCTATTAGATCATTGGCATTTCTTGATAACTCCAAAGCTACATCAATTGCAGATATAATGTCATATTTTATATAAAAATTTTCCACTTTATCAAAATTAATTAGGCTTTTAATGGAATCTTTTGAATAAAGAGTGATAATATTATTCAAATATTTTTCAATCATGGATGAGGTTCTTTGTACTAAATTACCAATATTATTTACAAGATCAGAATTTACAACCGATATAAGCTTCATTTGTGAATAATCACCATCATTGCCAAATGGCATAGCCTTCATTAAAAAATATCTAAAATAATCTGTTGCAATATCAAAACTTATTCCAGATTCCTGAATCTTTGCAATTTCATCAAATGGATTAATGGCATTTCCCAAAGATTTCGATATTTTTTCACCATTATTTGTCCACCATCCATGGGCATAGATATTATTTGGTAAGATATTTAATTGATCCTCCATTGCTTCATATATTTCTTGCAAATTTTTTGTATTCAAAAATTCTATTTCATCTATTTTGAAATTCCTTGCTAACAAAAATGCCGGCCAATATACAGAATGAAAGCGTAATATATCTTTACCCACAATATGAGAAACAATAGAATCCTTGGTGCGATTTTCCCAAAATTTACTATAATCAACATCTAATGCAGAAATATAATTTGTTAAAGCATCAAGCCATACATAAATTGATTGATTGTCTTCATTTGGAACGGGAATGCCCCATTTCAAACTTGGACGAGATATACATAAATCCAATAAAACTCCATCTTTGAAATTTCCATTTTGAGCATCTTGAAAACGCATTCCAGCAACAAAAGATAGCACTTCAGTATACTTTTCTTGAGGTTTGATGAAATCTTTATTATAAATTAAAATTGATATTAGAATTTTTTGAAAAATAGATAATTTAAAAAAATAACAGTCCTCCTCCCTCCATTCAACTTCTGCTCCAGTTGGAGCTTTGTTATCAATTAATTCACTGTCTGTATAAAATGCCTCGTCTCGAATTGCATACCATCCTGAATATTTTCCTTTATATATAAATCCGTTTTCCCTTAAATCATTCCAAAGTTTTATTACACATTTAATATGTCTACCACTTTTCAAAGATTTATCTGTAATTTCTCCAGTATCAAAATCTCTACCTTCGGTTGTGCGGATAAAATTGCTTCCATTTTGAAATAATTTTTTAGAATCTTCATCAAATTTCTTAATAGATTCTATAAAATTATTAAAATTTTTAATATTAAATTCCTCATAAGAGCATGCACAATTTGCAAATACTGTCATTTTTCTAAATTCATTTGAAACTATATTGCAAAACTGCATTTCATTTTGCTTATTGTTCTCTGCGGATTTTTGAATTTTTTGCCCATGTTCATCTGTTCCAGTTTGCATTTTTGCATCAAAGCCGGATAAAAATAAGCTTCTATGAATTACATCACTAGCAATACTTGTGTACCAATGACCAATGTGAGGCTTATCATTCACATAATAAATTGGCGTTGTAATGTAAGATGTTTTCATTTTTTATTTTTAAAATACCTTAAGGTGCAAGCTAAAAAACATTAATGTCAAATAAATGATTTGATATTTTTAAATATTGCATATATATTCGAAGAATACTTTATTTACAGTATATATAAAATAATAACTAAAATAACCTTAATATAAGAGTTTAGGTAACAAGCTGTGATGCATTAATAAACACTGATAGGTTACACAATAATCATCACGTCAAAGTTAAAATGCAGGCAACACTAAAAAACAATTTTGCCCATCAAATAAAGTATTTTCATGTCAAGATTTTTTTAAAAATCGCTTTTCTACTAAATGCCAAGATAGAAATGCAAAACTCAAAGTTAGACACCAAACCAGAATACAAGATTGAATAATTCCAATTTTATTTAACATATCAAGTGTTACCATGGTTTGCAAAATAGGGTAGTGATAAATATAAATTCCATAAGACAAATCTCCAATTGTTTCAGAAATTTTAATCTTATATGGAAAATATATTGTAAAATAATAATACACAAAGCAAGCAACATTGGAAAGAAATATATATTATAATAGCCTTTATATATACAATAAATTCCTATACAAAATATTGGCAATATCAATGCATGATTGATTTTATATTTTGTCATGTAGTCTTTTACATAATATAAAATTCCACCGCATAAAAGATAGATATTGTTGCAAATGGTGAATAATCTGAACCAAAAACTACATTTTGTATAACCTCGGGAAAACTAAATTTAATAAAATTTGCACATTGAATGCAAATAAATTTAAATAATAATGATAATAATAAACACAATGTCAATCCTTTAATGCTATGCTTGCGGCAAAAATATAAAATAATCGGAACAGATGTGTAAAATATAATTTCAATTTTTAAACTCCAAAGAGAGCCATTAACCCAAGCTCCAGTTGAATTATTAGTAAATACTCCTGGTAAATTCGGATGTATGAAATTTAAGAAAAGCAAATTTGCTGTAATAAATTGCATTAGATCTTTGGAAAAATACCCTTGTAATGGTAAGTTTGTAAGAAATATTCCTAAAATAATACATAAAAATGTTAAAACATATAACCCTGGTACCATACGTTTTATACGCTTTATGATGTAATCTTTTAAAGATTTAGACCTTTCATAGCTTGTAAAAATTAAATAACCACTAATAACAAAAAAACATGATACAGACAATCCGCCAGGAAATGGTTTTAAAATATTTACATCAAAGAGCACTCCTGTATGAAAAATCATCACGCACAGAGAGAGCATTAAGCGCAGAAAATTAAAATTATTATTTATATATTTCATATTAATTTCTTTGGATCTAAAATATTGTTCCAATCGGATTCTTTAATTTTCCCAACACCGCCATCTTTTGTTAAAAAACCAAGTTGCGTTGCAGATTCTCTTAAATTTAACCCATTTTTGTGTGCATTTTTTGCAATTGCGGCTGCATTATCATACCCGATATGCGGGTTTAGCGCCGTTACCAGCATCAAAGATTGATCCAGTAAATGCTTAATTCTGTCTTCATTAGCGGTAATTCCAATAAGGCAATTATCGATAAAACTATTAATTCCATCCGATAGTAAATTTATTGATTCAATGATATTTCTAATGATCATAGGGCGAAAAACGTTTAATTCAAAATGCCCTTGCATGCCACCGGTTGTAACTGCTACATTATTTCCTATAACTTGGCAAGATATCATAGTTAAAGCTTCACACTGAGTCGGGTTGACCTTCCCTGGCATTATTGAGCTTCCAGGTTCATTTTCAGGAAGAGATATCTCACCCAAACCAGAACGAGGGCCAGATGCAAGAAAGCGAATATCATTTGCAATTTTCATTAAAGAGCATGCTAAAGTATTAAGAGATCCATGGAAGTGTACAAGCTCATCACTACAAGAAAGTGACATGAATTTCCCTTTTTTTGATGATGCATAAAAGCCATCACTCCATCCATTTAAATGATCTTGAAACATACCACTATTCTTGACTTTGAAAAAGCCATCTTCAAATAAAACACGTGCCATGTCTAATTCGCCTAAATTATGGTGGATATTTTTAAATCCCGATATTGTTGTTAAATTTTCTGCAAATTTTTCAGGAAATCCACTAGGGCAATTGAGCCCAGTCCCGACAGCTGTCCCGCCCTGAGCTAATATATGAACAAGCGTCATTGCCGACGAAATATTCATACATGCCGAAGAAATCTGACACTTGTATCCACCAAATTCTTGCCCCAAAGTGACAGGAGTTGCGTCTTGTGTGTGAGTTCTACCGATTTTTACAATTTCTGAAAATTCCGATTCTTTTTTTCTAAGTTCGTTATTAAATTTTACAAGCGTTGGTAATAATTTTCGATATGACAACAATAAAGTTGCAACATTCATAGCCGTTGGAAAAGTGTCATTTGATGACTGCCCAAGGTTTACGTGATCGTTAGGATGTACGGGGCTTTTCCCACCTTTTTTCCCAGTTTCAATTTCATTTGCAACTGAAGCGATTACCTCATTCACATTCATATTGGTTTGAGTACCTGATCCAGTTTGCCATACTACAAGTGGAAATTCATTTTCATAAAACCAATCAAAAATATTTTGATTTTCTGAAATGTTGTTATTTTTTCTGATATTTTGAATAATATTTCTCTGATTTTTTATATATTCTGGATTATATTGTTTTAATGCAAAATTCCTCATTTCTTCACTGCCTATGCTTGCTTCGGGGGTTTTATTTTCAAGGCATGTAACCCAATCACTATGGTTGCAAAGGTGTAAATTTGATGGAATGTTATCAAAAACACCGATAATTATATTCACGGAATCGATAATTTTATCGCAAATTTCAGGCGTGATTTTGGCAAGCTCAATATCACTGGGATTTGCAATTTTTAGCTGTTTATTGGTTATTGCAGCTGCTTTTTTTATTAACAGCATTGAATATATAACCTCTTTTGGTATTTTATGTCCGGCATTTTCGATGCAAATTGGAAAATTTTCAATTGATCTTTGAGTTTGTGCGCCGTAATATTTATTACCCGGAACCTTCACTTCCCCCATGGTATCCTTTTCTATTCTAAATTCATTTTTCATATCTCGTGCAATAGGTTATTATACACAAGATATAGTTTTTTTATTTACAACTAATTTTTTTATTTACAACTAAAGATTGACATTTAATAAATAATATTGCTAAAAATAATGGTTATTTTTTAATAAAATTGGAACCAAAAGCAACAAAAAGTCAAGTAAAACCAAAAAATGTTGATAATAGGAAACGATTAATGAGATTATTAAAGAAAGAACCTAAAATAAAAGAATCTGTTGTCGAATTGATGTATTCAAATGGGGTAGTAAATGCAATGAAAAAATCTAAAATAGAAGAATCTGTTGTCATTGATGGATATGAATATCTAATGAACCCAGATGCAATGAAAAAATCTAAAATAGAAGAATCTGTTGTCGAATTGAGGTATTCAAATGGGGTAGTAAATGCAATGAAAAAAGCAAATAACAACAATATAACTCCTAAGGAAATAGATACATCTATTGTCCAAGAGAGGTATCCACGTGATAACTTTACAGCACCATTGAATCTTATAAAAGGAATGCTTACAAGAATGAAGCAAATAATGTCAACAAAAAAGCCTAAATGTACAGATAATCTAGATACTGAAAAATGTCCATCCCCTCATAACACCATTCAAAAAATACCAAACACTAATAAAAGCAATATTCGTATCAAGCAGACAAAGACGCAAACGCCGCCAAACACAAAGAATAAAAATGTAAATAAGTTGCTTGATAATGGAACACCTATGAACTGGGATTATAATACATATCAACCAACAATGAAAAAAACACCAAGTAAGATAGATCAAAAATTTATACGATTAATAAAAGAAAATATGAATTTTAAAGAACCTGAACAAAGAAAACCATATTTGCCTACCCATAAATACTTATTTAAAAAATAAAAACCCCCTCACAAACAAACGCCCAACCCCTTTTAAGGGTAACTTGGTTTCCCTTGCATAGTACTGAAATTTTATCGACAATATTTGTTAAATTGTGATATTTTTCAGTACCACTTGTTATAACATTTATATTATTTTGCGTTATTAAGCCAGAATTGTAAATGAAATAACAACTAATGTATATGAATTTATATGAGATTATGAAATATATTGACTTTTAAAAACATTATATTATAGAAGTAATTACTCCAGTATTTTTCTTTTTAGATTAATGCAAATTTGCGGGTGTGGCTCAGGGGTAGAGCACAACCTTGCCAAGGTTGGGGTCGAGGGTTCGAATCCCTTCACCCGCTCCATGTTCGAGACATATCCAAATTTACAAACAAATCAAACAGTTTTTGCAAGGTAAATAATAGCTTTTAACTATCTCACTTTAAGCTCCCAAATACAAAGGGTATTAAGTTCCGTAAATCCATGGTCAAGTAAAATTCTGAAAACATTTCCAAAAAAATGCAAAGCTTTTAATTTCTTCATATATGAATGCATTAAAGAATCAATGTTTGATAGCTTTTTGCTTGTTTTACAGTATGTTTATGGTTAGTTTTATGGCGAATTTTACTTGACAATAAATCAATGTGATAACAATTTATTTTTTATTGTTGAGTAAATTTGATAAGATTGTTTATTGTAGGCTTAAAATCAAGATGAGATATGATATAGAGTTAAAATCTATCCTCAAGCTCCTTAATTGACAACAAATAATGAACAATTTGCATAGTGGAGTCTTGAAGTGATGATTTACTTGTTATAGTGGCATGTTTTAAATTGAAGTTTGTCTCTTATTGTCAGATAATTGTCGTCTGTGTTGTTTATGATAATGGCTTTGGAGATAAAAAACTCTCAAATCATCTAATGAAATAGAGGATTTTATTATATCAATTAATAACTTTTCGTCAAGTAATATTATTTTTAATCTCCTCATAGATTTCTTTCATTCTACATCTCTTTTAGCTCAATAACCCCAGTGTTTATAAGGATTTTCATTCGTTTTATATCAATTATGATATTCTTATTTTACCAATATTCGTGACTACAAGCAATTTGAATGTTTATCATAAATATTGGCATTTTATAGCTTTATTGAGGCTTAAATTATAATAGTTATTTATTTTTTGTTGTTTTAGGAAATCGAACAACTCCTTCTCTCTTCTTTGCTTAACTCCATATTGCTAAAATAACACTCAGAAATCTCCTTCTCGTTTACTTTCCATAACTTCTTAAATCTTCTTTTTAGTGTTTTTACATCCTTCTCACTATCAAAAATATTACAATCTTCAGCATTCTTATTTGCAGCTGAGTATGTCCAGTTAAAACTGCCCTCTACGGCTTTTTGGTTATCAAATATAGCAAATTTGTGATGCATTATTCTATCCTTTGAGTGAATTTTAATATCAAAGCCTGCATCGTGCAATAACTTAACTTTTGAACTCTTGCCGAATGCTTGTATTCTATCTGTTAGAATTCTTATCTTTATATTCCTATTCTTTGCCTTTTCAAGTGCCTTTACTATATTCTCATTATTAATTGAATAAACTGCTATTTCTATTGAACTTTGGGAGTTATTGATTAGTTTTATTATTTCTTTCTCGCAGTGTTTTGTAAAGGTTATTTGGGCGTTGACAGGGAATTGTATAGCTAACAATATAATATATATTATTGTTATTTTTGCAACTTTAAGCATAATTTCTTTGTAATGATGTTTTTGCTTTTTATTCCATTTTTGATTTGTGATATGTAAAAAGAACCTATATTTTTTGCACAATCTGAATTTTTATTACCACATTGTTTACTGCATTCTTGAGTAATTTGAATACCTAAGTCTTTAAACATAGCTGGGTCGTGAGAAAATGAACTTTCTAGAAAATAATTTGTTTTCCATTCATCAATTAAAATGCTAAACTCTTCAGCACAAAAATATTGATAAGCCATTGTAGTAATTCCTAAGCCAGTTTCTTTTGAATTATGCTTTTTAAATAACTCATTACAGGTTTCTGCATTTGCATTATTTCCGCAAATAAGGAGAATTATTAAAATTAGTCTATACATAACTATTAACTAAAAATACTCTTCATCATGTGATGTGCAAAATCCATACCAGTAAAACCAGCTATAACACATGAAATAATTAAAAATGATAACAGCTTAACGCCACGAATAGTAATTTGTTTATCTTCGCATTCCTTCTTTTTATTTTTATCAATATCGCCAGAAAAAGCCCAAGCCAGGGATACAAAGAAGCCAACAACAGGAATGAAAGATACACACAAAACTGGAATTATGTTATTGTGATTTCTCTTTTTAGCAACATAATATGGATAGAGTATGAATAATTTTATAGAAAAAATAATAACAGATATAAATGAAATTAAAAATATAATAGTTGTCATATAGTAAAAATGATATCTCTTTTTTAATTTAATATAATCTAAAATATTAAAATCAACCAAAATCCATATTTTTTATACAGCTTATTTTATAAAAAGTAACTTCTAGCTATTGGAGAACTATTTTTACCATAGTCATTATATGATAAATGCAACATAATTGACATTTATTATATGACCATCAAAAATCAAATAGGAAAATCCATTCAATTATGGAGGAAGCAAAGAAAAATGACACAAGAAGATTTTGCTTATGCCGTTGGAATTTCAGTTCATGCTATTTCAAGCATAGAAAGAGGTATAAACTCTCCAGCACTTAAAACTATTGAGAAGATGAGTAAGATTTTAAATGTTCCAATTTCTGAGTTTTATCGTGCTAGCGAAAGTGATAAGTTATCTACTAACAATATGCTTGATAATAGAAAGCAAGAGTTAATATCTTCCATTCTTGGCATTCTTCATAAGTTAAACGATGATGAATTAGAGATTATTTTGAAGCAAGTAGGGGCATTTGATAGGTGATATTATATATCTCTACTAAGATTTTTATTTAAATTAGGAAACAAAATCAGATTATTGCATTGCAATTGTTTTTCTTCAATTTCTTCCATCAATTCAAACAACAAATCCAAAGCTTCACTTTTTTGCAATTCATTTCCTTTTTTAAATATAATATTTCCGTATTGCAACAACTCAGAAATGAAATCAACTTGCTTAATATCTTTATGATTATTGTTATTCATAATTTAAACTGCCATCATTTTAACCATTTCAATGGCTTGGTCTTTCAAGGCAATTGAATCAATTTTGTTGATATACTTTGAAAAAGCTGCAACATAAGGCAAGTTTTCCTCCTCTGTTTTATTGCATATTTTCCTCAATATCTTTTTATCTTCTAATGTTAATTTTACCTTTTGTTTATTCTTGTTATCCTTTGATAGTTTATAAACCTTTTCAAAGAAATTTATCAAATCTTCTCTAATCTCAGTATCATCAATACTAGAGAAATATAAAGCTAATTTACGCATTTGCTCTGAATAAATTGTATTTTCTTGTTTACATTTTGGTGAGAGTTTTTCTAAAATACACATATAAATTGTAATTGCCGTTAAGTATAATTGCATTCATGATTGATTATTAATCAAACGCCTTATATTAATAATAATTACAATATCATGAATAGAATTAATTGAATAATTATATGTCTAGAATTAGTGGTTTTTACTACAAAAATAACAGATTGCAACAAGTTAGAGGATTTGTGAATGTTGTAAAATATGGCGGAATTACAAAAGCTGCAAAAGAAATGCATTTAACTCAATCGGCGGTAAGTCATCAAATTGCCACACTAGAAGATGATCTAAAAATAAAGTTATTTAAGAAAATTGGAATAAAATTACAATTAACAGAAGGCGGGCAAAGATTTTACGAAATGTCCATTCCTCATCTTCAAGGCATAGAAGATTTATTTGAAAACTTTATAATAAACAGAGATGCTGATGAAGAAAATCATATTAAAATTGCAGCTCATCAATTTATGATGATTAATTATATTCCACAATGGATTGCTAAAATTAAAAAATTCAATACAGATAACAAAAAGTTAAAATTTACTTTATTCAACATCTCCAAAGAAGAGGCTATTAAAAAATTAATAAATCACGAATTGGATGCGATTTTTTATGATTTAGACTCTAGTCTGCATCCAGAACTTGAGATGCACAAAGTAATAGAAGAGCCGTTTGTGCTTGGATTTTCTAAATTAAGAAATTATTTATTAGAAAAAGCTGACAATACAATAAATTGGGACGATATTTTAGCTGAAAAATTAATTTTAACAAAATCTTATTACGGACAACAATTACCAAATTTTCTTGAAAATAGAAAGAATAATATAGAAATAATTAATGGAACTTATGAAATTATAAAAGGAATAGTATTGAACAATCTTGGCGTAAGCTATTGTCCGATATCTTATTTAAATGAATATGATAAAAGCTATATTAATATAAAAAATATCTCACATCTAACTGGATATTATAAAGCTTATATTGGAATAAAGAAAAATACCAATTCTAAATTAGCAATTTTAAAGCTACTTGAGATTTGCAAGATATAGCATGCTGCATAGAGTATGCTATATATTCGCTAATTGTTTTACCAATGTCTTTTGTATTTGTTGGTGCATTGGAGTATTTTTCTTTTGTTAGCTTGTAAATATTAATTTGTGTATTATTTTCTTCATAAATATCGTGAAATCTAAATCCACATCTAATTGCAATCGCTTGTGACCCAAAATTATCACTTTTAATTTTACCAATAATTGCTTTAACATTTTTATTATTGAAACAATTATTTATCATTTTATTGCCAATAATTGTAGCAATTCCACTTCCATGATACTTTGGTTTATAAAAATGCCCTAATTCTAGAAATTGCGGAACTTTACTGTTACTCTTATCTACATATCTTCTAACTAAAAATATTCCACAAAACTGACCTTCTTTCGTAACAATAGCCGATAACGTTTCATTGAAAATTTCATTACATTCAATCCATTCATGAAATAATGGTTTTAAAATTGTATCATCATTTGGAGAGGGTTTGCCACCGAATGACATGGTTGTTTTCATTATCTCTTCATCTGTAAAAATTTCTTTGAATAAATTATAGTGCTCTTCAGTGTCAACGAAATCGATACAAATCTATATTTTCATTAATAGATAAAATATTGCAAGTTGTTAATTTATTTATAAAGTTACGCCTCATGTGAATATTATTTTATTAATTACGATAACATGTTATTTGATAAAACTTAAAATTTATTAAATGTATAAATCGTTTTAACACCATAGATTAAAACACCAAACACGGATTAATCTTAAATTGAAGCATTTGAGCGGTTCTTCTGCCACCATCTCCACCTTTTCTTTGAATTGTAATATTACCAATTTTTATACTTCCTTGTTTTGTAATTTCAACATCACCATTGCCAAATAAGTTTAGACAAAAGTTCATTGGTTTTAAAGCCCATTTTACTTCTTTTTCTTTTACTTTCAAAATAACAAGCATCCATTCTGCTGAAAATTGACCTCTTCCTTTTAGAATATCAGAAACTATCAACGATTGATTTGCTTTTATAAAATCAACAACAAATTTTTGCTCTTTTTCGCCAAATTCATTCATAAACATTCTTCTTTCGTCTTTTGGATTTTTGATATAAGGTAATAATTCGCCTGTGAAGTGTTTAAGAATTTTTGTTATTTCATTTGGAATATTCCATAATTCTACATATTTATCAACCCATCTTTTGTCAATTTGATTAAATCCAGCAGGATTTGAAACAAGTTTTACTTGTAAGTTTTGAACATCAAGCAACTTTTTGAGTTTTATTTCAACATTAATTTGAACTTGAATATCTGCCTTGAAATTTCCCTTGATTTTACTTGCCTTAACATATTCAATTTCATTAAGATTGTAATTCATTGACTTTAGCCATTCTTTAGCTAAATTGTCATTTTGCCAATTATTGAATTTATCAACAACATCGTTTTCATTTTTAAATCTATCTTTTGCAGTTTTTGAACCTCTTTTAATTAAATCATTCATATAAATATTCTAAAATACTTTTTCCTATTTCTTGCATCACATTTACAGTCATTGCATTACCAGCTTGAGCAAGAATACTAGATTGTAAAAAATGATCCTGTGCTTTTTTTGCCCTTTCGATATCAAAGCCTTGCAATAAAAGAGCTTCCATGCCGCTTAATTTTCTAATTTTGCCGTTTCTAATATATAAAATGCCTTGCCTTCCAGTTCTTAGAGTTGGAATTTTATTGTAATATAACCTTAAATCACTTTGCCTTGTATCAATAACAAGATAATCTTGCTTTAATAAATCTTCAATATTATATTTTCCTTTGTTATATTTATTATCTAAATATTTTAAAAAGGTTTGATAAGAAGATGGAGAGAGAATAAATTGCTCATCTTCATCAATTAAAAAAGCTTTTAGATTCAATTCCCTTCTTGTGTTTTCAGGAAAATAAAACTCACCTCTATACAAGTCATTTCTAACGCCAACAAAATAAACTCTTTCTCTTGCCTGAGGTATTCCAAATTCAGTGCTTTCAAAAACTTGATAAAAGACATTATAACCACACTCTTTAAGTAAAGAAAGAATATCTTTTAATGTTTTGCCATTATTTATATTCACCAATCCTTTTACATTTTCAAGAAGAAATGCTTTGGGTTTTTTAACTTTAATAATCTCAGACAAACCATAGATAATTTGACCTCTCTCATCTTCAAAACCTTTTCTTTTTCCAACGATAGAAAAAGCCTGACAAGGAAACCCAGCAAGTAGAATATCAAAATCTTCTAAACTTTGAGGGTTGATTTTCATTAAATCTCCATAATTTTTGTAAGAATTCCCATGGAATAATTTATATGTCTCTTCTGCTTTTTTATCTATTTCGCTATATCCAACGCAATCAAGACCTAGATTTTTAAATGCTAAATGTGCAGAGCCAATCCCAGCACAAAAATCAAAGAATTTGTAGTTTTTATTTAATGATTTGTTATCACAAACACGCAATTTAGTTAAATTATTTGCTTGTAGATTCTTATTTTGAGTATTATATTTAAATAACATATATCAAATCATAAAGATTATTTCAGCCTTAGTTAATTTGATAAAGTCTTTTTTATAAAAATCTATTAAATTCCTTTAAATTTTATCGTCAAGTAAAATGCTGAAAACTTTTCATTACTTTAGCATAAAATATTTGTGATTACTCTAACTTTTTCATACTGACATTTTCTTTGAACTGTATAAATGATGTCGTTATAATTTGTCCGAAATTTACCGATAGTGGGGAGCCAAACAGGACTATCGCTATATTCTAGCATGTCTTTGAACGGTTCAACCAAGATAAAACCTACGCTTTCGCCACTTACATAAAAGTTCGTAAATAGTAAACCCAAAATGTCTCTTTTTTTATCTAGCTGCGAACTTTTCCAGATTTCGTTAGCATTTTTCACCAATTGAAGCACTTGAGCAACGCCGATTTCAAACTCCTTGTCGTCTTGTGCGAGGATTTGTATCTCTTTTTGAGCATTGTCTCGCCTTACTTCAATATCGGTTCGTAGTACATCGTAAATTTCTTTATCCATCTTCTCAGTCTCTTCTGCCATAAAGTATCTACGCCATAACTTTTTTAGCTCTTCATCTGCTTTTGCGTATTCCTCCTGATATTTTGCTAATTTTCTCTTTTGATCTTTTTTTTCGTCGTATACCTTCTTTTTAAAATCGTTCTTGATTTGCTCTAAATATTCTTGCGGTATGTATAGGTTCATCAGCACTACTTCAATTTGCTCACTTATTTCTTTTTCATTCAACTCAATACAGTGCTTACACTCTCCTTGAGACTTTGTAGGTCTAACATAGACATACTCACGTTCTCCGTATTTCTGTGTCATCTTTTTCTTGTTGTAGCAGGCATAACCGCAGCTGCAGTGTTTGCACTTTAGCATCCCTGAAAACAAAAAGATTTTTACAACAAAGTTTTCACCTTTGCATGGGTTCACTCGTTTATTAACTCTAAAAATTTAAATGAATCAATCACATTGACGCCATGTGACATAACTGATTTAGTTAATACCTTATCATTGGTTACAAGGTATGCCGTTCTTTTATACCACATCAATTTTTGCTCTGTGTATGATATCATGGCAAGAATATGATCATTTGTATGTTTAGCTTTAACAGTCTTGTCTTTTTGCAGTAGATAAAAAAAATCCCAACTTTCTTTGCTGTAAGACACAACAGGGAAGCATAGCGGAAACATATTATCTGATATGTTGATAATTTTAAACTTTGGATACATACGAAGCAATTTGATTCTTCTCTTTTCATCCGAGACTGCGTTAGTCTCTTGAAAAATTCTGCCACTTGTTTGTAAAGTTACATTTAACGACTTTAATTTATCTGCATTTTTATCATCAAGCTTTAATAGTTCATCAATGATATTATTATCTATCGTAAATACCGTATCCAAAGAATGCACAATAATATGTTTATTTTTATAAATCGGTTCAAGAGTTTTATAGACATCTTCCAATTCATCGATACAGTTAGTGACAAATATAATCGACTCAAGAAGTGTATTACAAAATATTACAACTTCATCAACATCGGAAAACTCTCTAATTATTTCAAAGTTGTTCTTTTTACAATATTCCCTATTTATTCGGAGCTGTGCTTCTAATGAATTACCATCCTCTTGTTTTTCGGATGAAACACGGCAAAATATAACCGCTTTATTCACTTCTTTTACTTCTTTTACTTCTTGTATCTTTTTCATATTTTTACAATAAAATTCATATTCTTTTTACTTACTTAAATCATTACAGACACTTTCACAAAATCCAAGGCTAAAGTTATCTGTAATGATGTTCATATAAATTAACGTTGGTATTTTTGAGCAACGATGCCATTCTTTTTCATAACATCTTTGCACTTTGCAAATAACTCTTCTGATATGATTACATGGTATTTGTGCTTGTGTAACACACCCTTGACAGACATAAACCCAGTGTAGAATGGGTTTTGCAAAATTCTCATAACAATTGTGCGTGTGATTGGTTTATTCGTAGGCGTAGTCAAACCCATTTCATTTGCACGCGCCGCCATTGCTTTAATATCGTATTTACCCGTTGCATACTCTTCAAAAAGCTTAACTATGAGTTTGGTTCTGTCAGTGTCCAACCTAATGTCTTGTTTCTTAAGTTTATAATTTTTGAAATTAAGGTAACCGATAGGAGCTTTGCCGATGTATTCGCCTTCTTTGATGTTTTTTTCAATGGCGGCTTTTACACCGTTTATACGCTTCTCAATACAATACCTGGTTTTTGCTATTGCAGCTTCAAGCGTTTGAATTTCTTGACATACCGTATCTTTATAGGCTTCGGAGTTATCTATAATTCTCCCATCTCTTAAGAAATGCACTTGTAGTACACCTTTTTCCACTAGATTGTTTATTTTTGCACTGTACTCAAAATTTCTCATTAGACGCTCAATTGAGTCAACTACCAAGGCAACTGGCTCTTGCTGTTTTTTGCAATTAACCACCTTAAGAAAAGATGCTTGGTTATCACAAAACTGGAACTCCTGGATGATTTCTAAGTTTTGCTGCTTACAATATTCTTGTAGGCCGCAAACTTGAACTTCCAAAGAATGTCCATTTTCTTTTTGACTTTCGGAAGACACTCTTGCAAATATTATAGCTTTTGCGGGCGTTGTTGATGTATTAATCATATAGATAAATAAAGGTTAAACTGATAAAACAAATTGACCAAGAGTTTTAATGCTCTTGGGTATCTAAAATTAGGCGTGCTACCGCCTGTTCTTAAATTCGGTTTCACTTGAAAAGTGGAATTTTGGTAAGCGTTTAGCTTAAATGTGCGTGTAGTCATTTTTTTCATATACTTTGCTCATTACTTCTTGAAATTTTTCTAAAACTGCCGTCTCTATTGCAGAGCCTACTTCACGGTTTATCGGATGATAAATTGAAAATTTGCCCTTACTTGGATAAGTTATGCGATAACCTTCGGAGCTAAGCTTCTTATGAATTGCTATGCTTGAAAGACAAATTGCATCGTTAATAACGATGGACGCAAAGGCAACTATTCCTTCACATGGGTTAATAAAATCTATTTTGACTTCACTTATTTGTATTTTCATATTCGTTTGATAAATCATTACTTTGGTTTGGTTGTGCGGATGATTGCTTTTGTGCCTTTTTCTGTTCCTTATTTGATATGTATAAGCTTGTAACCAGCTCAGACATTTTGGATACAGCCTTCCAGTTTAGCTCTTTTGGCTCGGTTGCGGTTTTTTGGTTTTCAGACATAATACTAACAACAATTTTCAGTTATTAGTATTAGATATGATGCAAATCTATTGAACAAGACCAGATAACAGATTTGTAACGGATAGATAACGAATTTATCATTCGTTATCTTTAATGTACATTGCCCCGACCTTTTGGTCTTCCTTTATAACTCATATTTTTTACTTTTCTTACATCTTTACCTATTGTCTTTACTAACTTCTTTGCAAGATATGGATGCAAGATTTTTAACTTATCATAGATACTATTTTCCAAGGTTTCCTTGTTATCATAATCAGTTGGATGTGCGTCATAATATGATACATATTCATTTCTTATTATATCATCAAGATTGACCGCTGTTTTTGCATTGATAGCTTTTTCTTCTAATATTTCAACTTTATTTTCAACCTTGTCCCTAGGCACAATCTGTTCGGTTGCTATATCATACTTCTCTTCGTTATCCGCAATTTTAGGAAATGCCTGCCTTTTGTCAAAAATCTCCATGCACAACTCATATATTTCGTCTTTTTCCGGGAATAAATTATCGTGCAGTAAATATTTTCCAGTTCCTTCAGGGGTTGGAAGGTACGCTTTATATAGTGGTAACGCTTTCCACTCTTTGGTTTTTTCAATGAATTTCATAAAAAGCTCCTGCTTGTGCGTGTCTTTATTTAACATCCAAAGGTTTGCATAGATGTTTTGCAGAGTATTAACCTTTTCTTTGTCGCTTTTAATTGCATAATAAGTTTCATTTTCACTATATTCAAAAAGCGTCACACTTCCAATATCATAACGTTTGTCTTGATTTGAGAAGGTATTTAGAGTTTCGTTTATATCGGTTTCATTGAATTGTGCTAGGTCGCTTTTGATAAGCAAGAGCCGCACTTAGAAATCACCGCTTGTGTGTTCTTCTACCATACTATTGTTGCGTAGACGGGTGATTATGTGTTTTAGGAGTTGGTAGAAGGTTTGGAAGATTGGTGTTACTTCTTTCATATTCTTATAACTTTACTTTTTACCACCACTCTTATCATCCTCTGTCTTTTTGGTATTTAAAGCCTTATCGATTAATGCCTCTACCGAAAATTTATTTTGCATAAGCATTTTATTGATTTTCTCCGCAGGATTTTTATTAATCTCTTCAAAAGTCTTATCAAAAAACTTTGTGTACTCTTGACTGAAAGAGTATGTGAATTGGTCTCCGCTTGTTTCATACTTTGCACGATAGCCAATCATAGCTTCAACAATAGAGCATTTATACCTATATTCTGCCGCCAATAACGAACACACGTCATGTCTTTTATTACAAAACCAAAAACCAAGCCCTAACGGCAGGAAAATCATTGCACGATATGCAAATGTAATCCATTCAAATCCATTGTTACCCTTATTGCAAAATATCCAACATAGCCCAAAAATTGCTATCAATGCAATGAAAAACATGGAAAAACCAAACATCCACTTTGCCTGCGTCTCCTTTGCGCCAGCTTCCTCTTGAAAAGTTTTAACCATTAAAGCATTAACATGATTGCCTAGTGATTTATTTGTTTCTGCATTCATTTTTTTAATTTCTTCTCTCTGGTTCTCCATGTATTGCTCATATTCCTCTTTAGTCTTTTTTACGCCTTTGGTATCTTTTTTTAATGGACTATGTTGTATATATTTTTGCTCTTCTTCGGTTAGAATATCGCCAATTTGAAGTTTAAAGTCTATCCTAGACATCTCAATATTATTTTTCTGTTTTTCGATGTCATTTTCTAGTTCGGATATTGTTTTCTGTGCATTTTTTATATATTCAATATAGCGCTCGGTTTTTCCAATTAACCCATCAAATGCCACATCCTCTGCACCAATCTTTACAGTTTGCTTTGTAACAAATAGCTCATTATATTTCTGCGTGATTTTATTAAAGCTATCCTCTATAAACTGCTTAATACCTCGTTTGTCATCGGTCGTTGAAGAGTTATTCTGTAGTAGTTTATTATAAAAATCGGTTATTTCTTTTTCTTTGCTGCTTAAGTCGGCATATAATTTCTTTGTGTCGGTTAGATGTTTGTTAATCGCCTCCTTTTCTTTTACAAAATCCCACTGTTCTTTGATAGCCTTAACTACGTCCCCCTTAACATGCGGTAAAAAATACAACATGTTAGATTTTAGATTGTCAAAATTTTCTTGAGCATTTTGGTGGCTAAAATGCTGCACATTAAAATTACTATTTTTGTATCCCGTTAGTGCATTAAAAA
>Ga0214919_10000810_pt1 | contig 53166 bp, 44 predicted proteins | sample LL1503_MetaG_FD_177994 | JGI IMG/M metagenome (GOLD analysis project Ga0214919, IMG submission 177994) | Freshwater microbial communities from Lake Lanier, Atlanta, Georgia, United States - LL-1503 | ecosystem: Environmental > Aquatic > Freshwater > Lake | place: USA: Georgia | collected... | reverse complement strand
GAATTGCCACGAGGACGGGAAGCATCTCGGTGATGTCCCCCATCAAAAATGCATCCGCGTATTGATCGCGGTCGGTGGGCTGGTTATTCATAATGATAACTTTTGCCCCAGCGGCCTTGCCACGGGTCACCACATTGGCTGCTGGCGTCACGTTCAGTTGCGTCCCAATCGCCATCACTAAGTCGGCTTCTTCGGCAGCTGCCATTGCACCGGCGATCACGTCTGGCACGAGAGCTTCGCCAAACAGAATCACATCTCGTTTCATCAGTCCCCCGCATTTCAAACACTTCGGGTCGGCTTCTCCACCATCAACACGCCGCAAGGTGTCTTCAACCGGAAGCCGATCGCTACAACCAATACAACGCGTGTATCGCCAGGTTCCGTGAACTTCGTGAACAAGTTCGGGCGAGTTGCCGGCAACTAAATGCAGTCCATCGACGTTTTGCGTTGCAAGGCCGCGCAATTGCCCGCGACGTTCAAGTTCAACGAGTGCAAGATGTCCAACGTTTGGTTCAACAGTTTGCAATCGACGCTCACTTGACGCTTTCCATCCAGCGATACGCACGCTCTCGTCGCTCTTATACGTCTGAATGTTCGAAAATTTCTCCGCCAACGGATTCTTCGTCCAGATTCCGTTCGGTCCACGAAAGTCCGGAACTCCCGAAGCCGTTGATATTCCTGCACCAGTCAAAATTGTGATGCGGCGCGCTTCAACAACCCACTGACGCACCAGAGCAAATTCGGGTAAATGTATGTCATTGATCAGCATTGGCATCGAAATCTGTCTCCCGGTTTCGTGCAAAAAGTATCGCATTCATCGCCGTACTAGAACGATCTGCGCTCACAAATTTGTGCTGTCAAATTTTCGAAAGGTCGCCATGAGCACAACCACCAAGCACAACACAGTTCTTGATCGAGTCACTAGTGAACTCGTCGTCATCCCATGGCGTGACCCCATTGTGGAACGAGTCGGATTTGATGCGTGTGGCGATTACGTCGAACTCTTTTGGCTAAGCACCCTTGGGCCAACCGCGACATGGCTGTTGCGTCGACTAGCCGTCACTGTGGTCAACAACCCAGATGGATTCGCCATCGATTTGGCCGCAACAGCCGCGAGTCTTGGTCTCGGTTACGAATCTGGACGCGCCAACCCATTTGCCCGGGCCGTGCAGCGATTGGTGATGTTCGGTCTAGCGCAACCCGTGGGCGATCGCCTCGCAATTCGATCGGTCGTTCCACCACTCGCCATGAAACAACTCGCTCGACTACCTGAGCATTTACAACGAGCTCATGCGCAATGGGCCGAGTCCGATCCCGAACTAGCCCTTGTTGAGGGCTACTCAGGCGGACGTACTGTTAATCAACCGACGACTAGCGACTCGCCTTTGGCTTCGTGAATCCCAGTGCCAAGTTGATGAGCAGTCGAGTTCCGAATCCGGTCGCACCACGGCTCAGCCAACCATCATCGCCATCAACATTCATTGGTCCGGCGATATCAAGGTGAGCCCACGGAACATCGCCCGTGAATTCAGCCAAGAACAATGCAGCAGTGATTGCACCGCCGTATGGTCCGCCGATGTTTTTCATGTCAGCGACATTCGAGTCAAGTAAACGTCGGTAACTACGCTCAAGCGGCAACTGCCATACCGGCTCGTCGGCCTTGTCGGCAGCACTCTTGACTTGATCAACAAACGACTGATTCGTCCCGAGCACACCAGCGATTTTGGCGCCTAGCGCCCCCATGCATGCACCAGTCAAAGTCGCAATGTCAACGATGGCATCTGGCTTCAGTTCGGTTGCCAATGACAATCCATCAGCCAAAATCAACCGTCCTTCAGCATCGGTATTCAAAATTTCAGATGTCTTACCGTTACGGAAAGTCAAGACGTCACCCATTGCAACGGCACTTCCCGACGGTCGGTTATCGGTACACATCAAGTAACCAGTCACCGCGGTGCGACAACGCAACGCCTTCAATGTGCTCATGGCTGACAACACCGCTGCCGCACCCGACATGTCCATCTTCATCATGCCGTGCATGCCATCGCTTGGCTTCAAACTGATTCCGCCCGAGTCGTAGGTAACGCCCTTGCCGACCATCACGAGATGACCTTGAGCATCAGATGGCTTGTACGTCAACTTGACCATGCGGGCCGGCTCGGTTGATCCACGATTCACACCAAGCAAGCCACCGCAACCCATCACTTCTAACTTGTCGTTGTCGAAGACTTCAACACCGAGCCCGGTAGCCCGAGCGATTTCAACGGCACGATCGGCCAAGATGCGAGCGGTCAAATACGCGGGCGGTGTATTTGCCAAATCACGAGCCAAAGTTGCCGCAGCTGCAGTCGTACGTCCGCGCTCAACTCCGGTTTCAGTGCTGCGAGCCCGCGCACTGGATGCAGTCAACGTCAGGGATGTCGGAACTGAGCCTTTTGCCGATTTGAGATCGGTGTAGCGATAGGTCGCCAGAGCAAATCCTTCGACTGCTGCTTGCGCTGCCGAACGAGCATCAAGCGCAACGCTGTCAACCAAGTTCGTTGCGACATGAGTCCGACGCGAACACGCGCGAGCAAGTGCTGCCGCAGCATCACGAACATCATTGGCGTCGGCCTTGCGGAAATCGCCGATCCCGACAGCGACAATCGTCGGACCAGTTGACGAGGGCACGACCAACGTCTGGCCGACCTTGCCATCAAAGCCATGGGCAGTCAACGCAGCTCGACTCAGTCCGAGTTGGCGAGGCACTGCGCCTGATGTTGCGACTGCGTATCCGACTGCGTCAGCCGAGCGGGGAATGGAACGTGATGTTTCGACAGTTAAAGCCATGTGTCAATCATGACACGCCGCGCACGGGGAGGCTTTCTCCTTCGTTCCATCGAGCCATAGTCCACAACAAATCCGACAGGCGGTTGAGGTACGGCACCGCTTGCGATGGCGCCGGCGCAGCCGCAATTGAATGACGTTCAGCACGACGAACCACGGTGCGGGCAACGTCGAGCCACGCCGACACCTTGTTTCCACCTGGCACAACAAATTCGGTCGGGGGTTCAAAGCGAGTATCAAGTTCGTCAATCATGTTTTCTAGCCGAGTCACCATCGATGCTTCAACGCACGATGCTCCTGGAGTCAGTTTTGAACGATTTTCGGGCAAAGTCGCGAGTTCGGCCATGAGCACCCACAGGTCACGCATGATTGGAATCAACATTCCTTCAACTTCAGAACCATGACCTGCTTCGGCGCGAACAACTCCCAAAACTGATTGGGCTTCATCAACTGTTCCGTAGGCACGAGGCAGGACACTGTCCTTGGGGACTCGGCCACCATAGAAGAGACCTGTCGTCCCGTCATCACCATCGCGGGTGTACACACTTGGACGAGTCATAGCTCCGACCTTAGTGCCCTCAGTCAATGAACGAGATACTGGCACAACACCTGTCACATCGGTTTCGACTACCCCAACTCAACTGCACTCCCTCGGGCAATGGTGCCCGAACGGTAGCGTTAAGACCAATGTCTCGCCAGCCGTATCTCTCTGCAGTCAACGAACGCGTCATCGTATTTGATGGTGCTTTTGGCACCTTCGTCCAGGATCTTGACCTTGGGCCAGATGACTTCGGCGGGGCAAGTCTTGAAGGCTGCAATGAATATCTCTGTATCACTCGCCCCGATGTCATCCGTCAGATGCATTCAGCCTTTCTTGATGTGGGCGTTGACGTCCTGGAAACTGCAAGTTTCGGCAGCTTCTCAACGGTGCTGAGCGAGTACAACATTGCCGACAAGGCGTATGAACTCAACGTTGAGGCTGCTCGTCTTGCTCGCGAAACTGCCAATGATTACGAATCAAGCGGTAAGGCCCGCTACGTCGCCGGTTCGATCGGACCGGGTACCAAGTTGCCAAGCCTCGGACATATTCGATTTGCCGAACTTCGTGATGCCTACGTCGAACAAGCGCGTGGCCTCATCGTTGGTGGCGCTGATCTGTTCTTGATCGAAACATGCATGGATCTCCTACAGATCAAAGCTGCGATGATCGCCTGTCGTCGGGCAATGGTTGCCGAAGGACGCGAAATCCCGATTCAGGTGCAAGTCACAATGGAAACAACCGGACGCATGTTGGTCGGTTCTGAAATTGGCGCAGCACTTACATCAATCAGTGCCATGAAGCCCGATGTCTTCGGTATCAACTGTGCTACTGGTCCCGCGGAAATGCAAGAGCACTTGCGTTACCTCAGTCAAAATGCCTCAATGCCCATCAGCGTTTTACCTAATGCTGGATTGCCGAGCATTGTCGATGGGCGTACGCACTACGACCTCACTCCTGCTGAACTCGCCAAGTTTCATCATCACCATGTGCACGATCTCGGAATCGGAATTGTTGGTGGATGTTGCGGAACAACTCCTGCACACCTCAAGGCCGTCGTTGATGCAGTCAGTGGTATGGCCGCGCCCAAGCGCACGCCGATGGACGAACCAAGTGTTTCGTCCATCTACTCATCTGTTCCCATGGTTCAAGACAAGTCATTCTTGATAATCGGTGAACGTACGAACACCAATGGTTCAAAAGCATTCCGCGACGCAATGATTGCCGGCGACTGGGATAACTGTTCAAAGATTGCCACCGAGCAAATTCGTGAAGGTGCTCACGTGCTCGACGTGTGTGTTGACTACGTGGGACGCGACGGCGCTGTCGACATGGATGAAATTGCGAGTCGGTTCGCCACCCAAGCAAGTGTTCCGCTTGTTCTTGACTCAACCGAGCCACCAGTCCTTGAGGCTGGCCTCATGCATATCGGTGGTCGTGCCATATTGAACTCTGCCAACCTAGAAGATGGCGAAGAAGCTGGCTGCCGAATGGACCGCGTTTTCAGCCTCGCTCGTGAATACGGCTGCGCAGTGATCTGCCTGCTTATTGACGAGAAGGGTCAGGCTCGCGATGTCGAGTGGAAACTTGAAATCGCTCACCGTATTCATCGCATCGCAGTTGATCGCTATGGCTTAAGCGCCAGCGACCTGATCTTTGATGCGTTGACTTTCCCGCTGTCAACTGGTGATGACGACTTACGCCTTGATGCCAAGCACACCATCGACGCCATCAAGCGCATCAAAAAAGAAATCCCTGGTTGCTTCACTACTCTCGGCGTTTCAAACGTCAGCTTTGGTCTCAAGCCATCATCGCGCCATGCGTTGAACAGTGTATTTTTGCATGAGTGCGTTCAAGCCGGACTCGATTCGGCAATCGTGCACGCCGGTAAAATAGTTCCGTTATCGCGCATGCCCGAAGAGCACAAGCAAGTGTGCCTCGATCTCATTTACGACCGCCGCACAAAGGACTACGACCCGCTCAAGAAGTTGATGGAGATATTCGCTGATGTAAATGTGGTTGAAACCGTTCGCGAAGATCGCACCGATTGGACCGTTGAACAACTCTTGAAGCAACGCATTATTGACGGTGACCGTGAAGGTTTAACAGCCGATCTCGACATCGCTATGACGCAGGGAATGGCACCGTTGGCAATTGTCAACGATGTCTTGCTCGACGGCATGAAAGTCGTTGGCGAGTTGTTCGGTTCTGGCCAGATGCAGTTGCCTTTCGTTTTGCAGTCAGCAGAAACCATGAAGACCGCTGTTGCGTATCTCGAACCGCACATGGAAAAGACTGGCGAAAGTTCAGCCAAGGGAATTCTTGTACTCGCAACCGTTAAGGGCGACGTACACGACATCGGCAAAAACCTCGTCGACATCATCTGCACGAACAATGGCTATGAAGTGCACAACCTTGGTATCAAGATTCCGATTACCGAGATGATCCAAAAGGTCAAGGAAGTTAAGGCTGATGCTTTAGGTATGAGTGGTTTACTCGTGAAGAGCACGCTCATCATGCGTGAAAACTTGCTCGAGATGAATGACACGGGTGTTTCTGATGTACCTGTCATTCTTGGTGGCGCAGCACTCACCCGTACTTTCGTTGAAAAAGATTTACGCGAGGTGTACAACGGTCGCGTCTTCTATGGCCGAGATGCCTTTGAAGGATTGCACACACTTGACAAGTTGATGGCTATGAAGAAATCCGGTGTTGACGATCCCGAACTCGGACGTATTCCATCTGGACGAGTTCTTCCCAAGCGAACCGGTTCTGGCGATAAGCCCGCAGTTGAAATTCCGTCACGTTCACCCGACGTTGTTGATGACAATCAAGTTTTTAAGCCACCGTTCTTAGGTTCAAAGATCGTCAAAGGCATCAGCCTTGATGACATCGCGCAATATGTCAACGAAACCGCGCTCTATCGCAACCAATGGCAGTATCGACCTGAGAAAAACGAAAGCGACGAAGACTTCAAGTCACGCCTTCGTGCAACTTTCCGTCACGAGTTGGCAACAGCCAAGGCTGCTGGTTTCTTAATTCCTCAAGTTGTGTACGGCTACTACTGCGTCAACGCCGACGGTAACGACGTAGTTGTATGGAGTGACGAATCACGCAGCACCGAATTGGCACGATTCTCGTATCCACGTCAGAGCGAAGCGCCATTCATGTGCATTGCCGACTTCTATCGCACTTTTGACAAAGGCCCCGATTACGCGGCGTTCCATATCGTCACCATGGGCGAAGCAGTCAGTATTGAAGCAGCACGACTCTTCGCAGGCAATGAGTACCAGCAGTACATGATCATTCACGGACTCGGCGTCGAGATGGCCGAAGCTCTTGCCGAACTTTGGCATAAGCGCATTCGTGATGAATGGGGCTTTGTCAACGAAGACGGCCCATCAATTGGTGGACTCTTCCGTCAGCAATACCGCGGTGGCCGTTATTCATGGGGTTACCCAGCGTGTCCCGATCTTGAAGACAACGCAACGGTTGCAACACTGCTTGAAGCGGGACGACTCGGTATTGAAGTCAGCGAAGAAACTGGTTGGCAGTATCAGCCCGAGCAAACGACTTCGGCCATCATCTGCCATCACCCGCAGGCCAAGTACTTCGTCGCTCGCTGATTTACTTCACTTGGGCTGACTGCGTTGCCACGCGTCAGCCAAGGCCGCATAACGCCCACCCACAGCGACCAGTTCATCGTGGGAGCCCAGTTCGACAAGCATCCCGTGGTCGATCACACCTATACGATCGGCTCGTCGCACGGTGGTGAGTCGGTGAGCCACAACAATGACGGTTCGTCCAGTCATCAAGGTTTCTAGGGCATGTTCAACAACGGCTTCAGTTCCTGGGTCAAGGTTCGACGTCGCTTCATCAAGCACCAAGACTGATGGATCAACAAGCGCTGCTCGTGCTAGAGCGATCAACTGACGCTCGCCAGCTGAAAGACGTGAACCTCGTTCGCGCACTTCGGTTTCAAGACCTTCAGCAAACTCAGTGAAGCGATTCAGCGCACCAATCGACTCGAGTGCATGTTCGACTTCGGTGTCTGTTGCATCAGGGCGCGCGATCCGAATGTTTTCGCGAATCGTGCCACCAAAGCAAAAACCTTCTTGTGGCACCACAATAATTCGACGACGCAGATCGGTCATTGAAGCCAATCGCAGATCAACTCCCCCAAACGAAACGCTTCCCGCAATTCCGTTCACTGCACTGGGGTCGTATAGTCGCGCCATCAATTTTGCCAACGTAGATTTTCCAGCTCCGGTTGGGCCAACTAATGAAAGGCGTTCACCATCGGCCACCGAAATAGAGACGTCACTCAGTGCTGGTCGTTCGCTACCCGCATATCCAAAAGTCACTTTGTCAACGACGATGGCTCCGCGTTCGGGCAGTTGCGTTGGCTGATCGGCTTCTGCAACATCGGGAACTGCGTCAATAATGCCAATCAATTTATGCAGCGCTGCCGTCGATGATTGCACAGTGTTATATAACTGACTCAACTGTTGAACTGGATCAAAGAGATTGGCCAGCAGCAAAACGAATGCGGTAACCGTGCCAATAGTGACCGAACCACGATGCACCAGCCAGCCACCCACTCCGATAATTGCTCCCGTCGCAGCGATGCCCGCAAACTCGACAAGTCCGAAGTACCACGTACTGATTTTGACGCTGTACATGTGCGAATTGAATAAAGCTCGATTTGATTGCCGGAATCGTTCGGATCGATTTTCTTCTTGCCCGTAAGCCTGAATGACTCGAACACCCGTGATTCCTTCTTGAAGTGTTGAAAGGTTATTACCAACCTTTTCTCGGACGTCCAGATACGCATGATTTGAAGTTCGTTGAAACCGAATTGAAGCAATGATCAACATTGGTAAAACAAGCAAAGTCACCAACGACAATTGCCATGACATTACGAAGAGCAAAATTGTGGCAAGGCACAACAACAAAAATGCTGAGACAAATTGCAACAGGCCAAACTGAATCAATTCAGCCATTGACTCAATATCAGCAGTCATACGCGAAACCAACACGCCAGCTTTTTCGCGATCAAAGTACGACATCGACTGTTTCTGCAATTTGTCAAACACGTTGATTCGCAGTTCACGCAAGAAACCTTCACCAGCGCGATTGATCGTGATGTACTGCAGGCGACCCGATAGGTACCCAATGACTGTCACGATCGCATACAGCACCACGACGCGATTGAGTGCATTGCCATCCTTGACTTTGATTCCGTTGTCGATGGCAAATCTCACCAACGTTGGTCCAGCCAGCGTCACTAAAGTCCCAACGAGAACAAACGCCAAAGAAGAAAGAATTAAACGCCGTTGCGATCGAGCCATTGAATAAGCACGGCGTAAAACCTTGAGAGTTTGCACGCGATCAAGGCGATCCTCTTCACTGACTGCTGATAAACCCCACATCAGAGAGTCACCTCATCGTCGTCGCCATCAGACTCGCGCACTTCCCATGCCGCAAGAACTTGGCGGTATCGCTCGTTGTTAGCCAGTAATCCTTCGTGAGTACCCACGGCAATCGCTCGACCTTCATCGAGAAGGATGACCGTGTCAGCCAAGGCAATAGTTCCTGGACGGTGGGCAATCACAATTGTCGTGCGACCCTTCATGACCGTCGCCATCGCTTCACGAATTTCGTGCTCTTTCGATGGGTCAACTGCTGACGTCGCGTCATCAAGCACGAGCACACGCGGATCAGAAACAATCGCTCGGGCAATCGCGATTCGCTGGCGTTGTCCACCAGACAACGAATATCCACGTTCACCCAGAATCGTTTGATATCCGTGGGGCAGTTCCAAGATGAAGTCATGGGCACCCGCCAATCGTGCAGCGCGTTCAATCACTTCAGGAGTCGCACCAGGTCGCGAAAAAGCAATGTTGTCAGCCACCGAATCATGAAATAAAAATGTCTCTTCAAATACGATTCCGACTGCGGTTCGAAGTTCGCTCAACTTCAACTGCCGAACATCGATGCCATCAAGCCGAATCGAACCTTGTTGCACATCGTGAAAGCGGGTCAGCAAACGTACGACCGTTGACTTACCTGAACCAGTTGCACCGACAAGAGCAATGGCCTGACCCGGCTGAATTGTCACACTGAAATGATTGATGATTGGGCTCGCGCCTTCATAGGCAAAAACCGTGTCGTCAAAAATCACTTCACCAACTGGACGATCAGCCTTTGGAGCGGGCAACGAAGTCGGGCTCAACGGATCAATCACCAAACTTGGAGTGCTGAGAACTTCGTCAACGCGAACAAGCGCAACCGACGCACGCTGTGCCAACGCCACGGTCATTGCCAAGTTGCGCAGAGGCCAAATCAACATGGTGATGTATGCGTTGAACTTAACCAGATCACCAACCGTCATTTGCCCGTTGATTACACGATGACCACCGATACCAAGAACTGCAATTAAGCCAATTGAAGGAAGCAGATCTAGAGCTGGCAAGAACTTGCTGCGAATCCTGGCGGCAACTAATGAAACATTCCAAATATCGTCGGCTTCAGTTTTCAGTTTGCGGGCCTGCACTTGTTCAGCACCAAAGCCCTTAATGACACGTACTCCCGAAACACTTTCTTCGACAACCGTGGCGAGCTGTGCTTGCTCTTGCTGCACTGCTAAAACCGCTGGGTGAATCTGACGAGAAAAACGACTTGCCATCACATTGACAATTGGTAAGGGCGCAAGAGCGAATAGCGCAAGCATCGGTTGCGAAGCAATAAGCAATGCGACAACGGCAATCAACATTGCAAAGTTTGACAACGTGATCGGGATCATCACAACAAAGGCTTGCAATTGCTGTAAGTCTGATGACGCTCGACTCATCAATTGTCCGGTTTGCATTTTGTCGTGATACCCAACATGCAACTTCAACAGGTGACTGAAGATTTGTTCTCGGAGTCGCGTTTCAATCCATCGACTCTCGCGGAACGCATACCAGCGACGCATTGCAGTAAACAGACCCGCGATGACACCAGCGGCCACAACTAACCCAGCCCAGAAAACGAGGTTTCCACTTCCTTCAATTCCGCGGTCAATTCCCATCTTGGTGAGTTGTGGAACCGAGACCTTGCCGACAGCCCAGAACAAGCCGACAACGACACCAATAGCGAGTCCACCCCGCTGCTGACTGAGCGCCAGTCTCAATAAGCGCCATCCCTGTCGGGTGTCTGGCTTTTGAGTTGACGAGGTCACTACCAAAAATTAGCCCTCACCAGCAGAAACTTCTGCATCCTGGGTCATTGGCGGGCTGATCAGCACTGCTACCGGAACTATGCCTGACCCCTTGGGCAGAGTCGTGGCATGGACATCAACCACCAGACTGCGCAACCCGAAACTAAAGCTCCTGTTCAACTCCAACTCGCTGGCCTTGAAACCACACCGGTGGGTATCGACCCGCGATTCATCTTGTCCGACGAGGTATGTCGCAATGGACTTCGCCATATCGCCGATATCCGTCGCTATCTCGCCGAGAAACGGCAAGTTCAAGCAGCGTGATTAATACGCGCTCGGCGACAAAGCCTTGACTGATTCCCAGTAATTCAATTCTGGATCAAGAGCCAAAATCGCCAGCGAACTTGTGGTAACACCATTGTCGAAGTACGCCTGAATTTTGGCACGACATTCTGCGGGCGAACCATGAATCAAGATGTCATCGACAACTTCGTCAGGGATCGCTGCCAGAGCAGCCTTACGGTCTCCTGCTTTCCAAGCGTCCCACATTCCTTGCAACTGTGGACCACGTCCAAGCCAACGGTGGAATTCCGCGTACACCGGAACATTCAGATACGCAGCAATTGCAAATCGACCAGCGGCTCGAACCACTTCAGCATTTTCGCTTGGGCACACAAAAATTCGCGCCACAATTTCGCGTTCTTCTCCACCCGCGGCATCATTCACAACTTCTGCAACTCGACGCACATCAGTTGGCGACAACCAGTTGATAATTGCACCATCTGATTCGCGACCAGCAAGACGCAACATTCCCTCACGAAGGGCCGCCACCAAGATCTTTGGCTTCACTTCAGGACGTACACCCAATTTGAAACCGTTGACCTCAAAAGTGTCATACGACTTGGCTACTTTTTCGCCCGACAAAGCATCGTTCAAAAAACGCACAACATCGCGCACCTTCTTGTACGGTTCGACGAATGGGATTCCGTTCCACTTCTCAACGATGACGTTGCTGCTTGAACCAATGCCAATCGCGAAACGTCCAGGAGCGGCGTCAGCCATGCTGGCAACACTTTGGGCAAAGCATGCTGGTGAACGTGTATAAGCCGGAACAATGGCAGTTCCTAAACGTAAACGTGGTTCCCATGCGGCTGCCATTGCTAACGGAGTAAACGCATCAGCACCATCTGATTCGGCTGACCAAATATCGGTGTAACCCATATCAGCAAGTTCAACGAGACGATCACGATGGGTGTGCAAATGACCCGGCAACGGAACGGTCATACCTGGGCGACGAGGAAGCGAAGATGTCATGACTTCATTGTTGCCGACCACACCAGCAGGCAAAGACTCGGACTACTTCTTCGCTTTCCCAGCGGGGCTACTTCTTCGCTTTCCCAGCGGGGCCCGGCCCCGGCATGTCGCGCCAAAAGCGAATGATGCAACTTTGACTCGCCGTTGCCATCAGCGTTCCATCTTCGGCAAACATATGCACCAAACCATGACCAAACCCACGTTCAACCATATGGATGCGAATATCAAGTAGCACCCACTCGGTGGGCACCAACTTTCCGATACGCAAGGTGTTATCGAGACTATTTCCGCCACCGCGAATACCTAAAGCTTGACCGACACCCATCGGAACGAAGTCACCCAGAATTGACAATGTCGCGGCATCGACACCTTCAATCACTTCAGGAATTCGCGACCACAACAAAACTTGTCCATCACTTGGCGTACCGTCGAGCTCTTCGAGTTCTTCGCGACCCTTCACCATGCGCTGATCCATGCGGCCACTAATCGTGCCAGACCAATCAAGCACATGCGGTCGTTCTTTGCAATCAAGCGGTTTCGGTACGTTCAACGGCATCTTTTCAAATTGACCATGCTCTTCAAGATCGCGGTCACCAAGTGCGGCATTCACCGTCAATATTTCACGGTCACCGACATGACACACCGCTCGAGCTTGAGTGATTTGATGGCCATGCACTGCCAATGTGACATCGATGTCCATCACTTCACCCGGCTTGGCATACGACAAATACTGAGCAGTGGCCCAGACGGCCTTGCGACCAGAAGTGCCTTCCATCGCGGCAACGGCTGCCCCAAGGCCGCAGCCGCCAAATAGGAAGCCCCCGCCAGTACTAATGCCTTGGACAACGGGCAAGACCCAACGATGTGGGTTATGAGTGGGCTGCAATCCCAAGAACTGTCGGCTATCCATCGCTTCAAACTCTAGGCGGGCACTAGCGTCAGCACCCATGGCTGTGACTTCTCACTCAGGTTCAAACGCATCATCCCCACAAACATGGCAAGGCGATGCATGTTCGCTCGTTGAGGCATTCCGCTCTGGCGAACGCTCCCCCCTCGAAGAACTCGACGCGACATATGCAGCGATTGATGCAAGCGACCTCAATGCTTTCGGACACCTTGATCAAGATCGGGCCTATGCAGCGGCACGAACCGCGAATGTGAACCTGCCATTCGGCGGTGTCCCGATCGGCGTGAAGGAACTCGATCAAGTCGCTGGATGGCCCGACACCGAAGCATGTGTTGCACTGTCACATATCGTCTCCGATTTCTCGTCAGTTATGGTCCAACGACTTGAGGATGCTGGCGTCGTTTTAGTTGGTCAAACAACTGCAAGTGAATTTGGTGGTGTCAATGTCACTCGCACCGTGATGCACGGCGCAACACATAATCCTTGGGAACACGGTCGCACTCCTGGTGGTTCTTCAGGTGGAAGTGCTGCTGCAGTTGCTGGAGGAATTATCACCATGGCCACCGCTGGTGATGGTGGCGGATCAATTCGTATTCCCGCAGGTTTCACCGGGTTAGTTGGTCTCAAGGCAACGTACGGCCGAATCCCGCGGGCGCCAAAAGTACAGCTTGGAAATCTCACCACGGTGACTGGTTGCGTGACACGCAGCGTTCGTGACACTGCCCGATGGTTTGACGTCACTGCTGGCCATGACTCTCGCGATCAACTCAGCTTGCCCAATGTCGGCAAATGGGAGCCTGAACTTGGTTCATTCACTCAAGCGCTGCGCGGTTTGCGTGTTGCCGTCGTCCCCGATTGGGGCGGGGCAGTTGTGTCACCAGCAATGTGGGAAGTCTTAAGCGCCGAGGCCGATCAACTCATTGCCGAACACGGATGGAAGCGCGTTGACCTCGACACGACCCTTCCAAGCATGGGCGCAGCGTGGAGTATTAGCGGAATGTTGTCGATTCACGCGCAACTCGGCGAGTTATGGCCAGATTGTGCCGACGTATTGACACCAGAAATTCGCATGGGCTTATCGGCGACGATGGAACGCTACGGACCCGAAGCTCGTGCTCGTATCGAAGCGCGTCGCGTGGCATTGAACGAACGCATGGCCGAAATCTTTCACGCTTCAACCGGAGTCGACTTAGTACTCACTGCTTCTAACCCAGATGTCGCATTTGATGCGGAAGGGCCGCTGCCATCAACCTTTGGTGGAGTTCGTGCGGGAGCAGGAAACAATGGAAAATTGACGTTCCCAGCCAACTTGCACGGCAACCCAGCAATTTCCATCCCAGCCGGATTCGTCGATGGTCTTCCTGTCGGCCTGCAAGTGGTCTCGCGTCACTTCGCCGAACAACTGCTCCTTGATATCGCATTGCATGTTGAACGCAATCGACCTTGGCCTCTTGTTGCGTCGTGAATCTCGATACCGCACAAATCTCTCAAGTTCCACAACGCCAACGAGCACTAGCAATTGGTCTCGTTAGCTGCACATCACTCATCGCATTTGAAACGACATCACTGCTCACTGCTCTTCCAACAATTGCCGACGAACTACACGGGGATTACCTCTATGGGGCAACTTTGGCGGCATACATGTTGGCTGACATCATCGGACTCGTCACGGCCGGCGAACAAGCAGATCGCCGAGGTCCCAAAGCGCCGTTCATTGGCTGCATTGCTATTTTTCTGTTGGGACTCGTGATCGCCTCAATCGCCCCCACAATGCCGATAGTGCTCCTCGGCCGAGTATTGCAAGGAGCAGGTGCCGGAGGATTAGCGCCAATTACCTTCGTCATCATCAAACGGGTCTGGCCCGAAAATCAACGTTCGCGAATCTTTGCATGGATTTCTGCTGGATGGGTTTTACCAAGCTTGATTGCGCCCGGACTTGCCGGATACATCACCAGAGCATTCGGATGGCGTTGGGTGTTTATCGGCATCGCTCCACTCGCCCTGGCAACCGCCGTTTTGTCAATCAGCGCAATGGGAACATTGCTCACCAACAAAGAGGCTCAACTACTTGCACATGCAAAAAAGTCTCGCCTCCCTCAAGCCATACTTCTCACCACTGGTGTCGCTCTTTTTATTGCTGGAGTTCAAACAAAATTCGTTCTACTCGCCATCGCTTTCATCGGCGTCGGTCTCCTGTTGTCAATTCCTAACTTCAACAAACTCATGCCACCCAAAGTTTGGCGAGCCAAACGAGGTCTCCCAGCGATTTTGGCCTGCCGCATGTTGGCAACATCTGCATTCTTAAGTATTGACTCGTTTGTTCCGCTCGCCGCCGATCGAATTCATGGTGCTTCACCCACAATCCAAGGTTTTGTCATTATCGGAGCGGCGTTGTCGTGGAGTTTGGGTTCGGTGCTTTCAACGCGTCGGTCGCACATCCCGGTCGCCCGATCAGCAGCAGTTGGATTTTCCTTGATCCTGTTTGGCATCTTCGCGGTGTCTCCAGTCTTAAGCGCTAGTTGGCCACTATTGGCGACTTTCTTTTCATGGTGTTTTGGCGGCCTCGGGATGGGCATCCTTTTCGTTCCCACCTCAGTTGCCGCGACTGCCTATGCCGACGATGGCAATGAAGGGCAAATTGGAAGCCAAATCAACCTCGCCGACAGTTTGGGATTTGCTCTGATGGGCGGAATCGGTGGCGCAACCGTTGCCATTTCCGATCGCACCCACTGGCCTCTCTCACACGCACTCGGAACTAATTTCTTGATCGCCGCGGTTCTTGCAACTCTAGGAATCTTGGCAAGCAGGGGTGTGGCGCAACGGACCTGATGCGCGAACATCGGGTATGACGAAAACTGCGAACACTGGTCCACTTCACGGAATCAAGGTTCTTGACCTGTCGGTCATGATTTCAGGGCCACTGGCCGCGATGATGCTCGCCGACCAGGGTGCCGACGTCATCAAGGTCGAGTCTCCAGGTATCGGTGACTTCATGCGCTACATCGGCTCTGCCAAGGGCGGAATGACTGGCATTTTCGTCAACAACAACCGTGGCAAGCGTTCACTCGTTGTCGACCTCAAAAGCGAGCAGGGCGTGGCCGTTCTCAAAAAGCTCGCCGAAACTGCAGACGTGGTCATCCAAAACTTTCGGCCCGGCGCGGTCGAACGACTCGGAATTGGTTATGAGGATCTGAAGGCAGTCAATCCCAATTTGATTTACGTGAGTATCAGTGGTTACGGGCCAGATGGACCGAACAGTGGACATCGCGTCTATGACAATGTGATTCAAGCAGCATCTGGTCTCGCAAGTGTGCAAACCGATCCGCGCAATGGGGAGCCGTCGTTGTTTCGTACTCTCTTGTGCGACAAAGTCACATCCCTCACCGCGGCTCAAGCAATTTCGTCAGCACTGTACGCCCGTGCTGCGGGTAACGCCGACGGTCAGCACATTGTTTTAGCAATGCTCGATGCTGCTGTTTCGTTTATGTGGCCCGATTCGGGCATGGATGCTGTATTGCTTGATGATGACGCGAACCGCACCCCAACGATTGGACAGAACTACGGCATCACGCGCCTCAAAGACGGATTCGCCGCCGTCTCTGTTGTGAGCGATAGCGAATTCCGTGGACTATGCCAAACCTTTGGTCGCCCCGAACTTGCTGACGACGAACGTTTTGCAACAATGGCCGGACGCACGATGAATGCCTCAGAGTTGGTTCCTCTGATGACAGAACTCTCAGCCCAGCAGCCCACCGAAGAATTCGTCAATCGTGCTCAATCATTCGATGTTCCAGCCGCGTCTGTCGTGACGCTGGGCGACCTGCCTCAACAGCCCCAAATTCGTAACAACGAGGTCTTCATCGAACGCGAGCACCCTGTTGCTGGTCGAATTCGTGAGCCCCGTCCAGCCGCGCGGTTTTCGGCGACCCCAGCCCAGGCCGGCAGCCTCGCCCCAAGCCCAGGTCAACATAGCGACGAGGTGGTCTCCGAAGTTGGACTTGATGCTGCAGCATTGCGGGCTGCCGGAGTGATCTTCTAAATCGGATTCTCAAGGTTTGATCGCTTCTTAACAATTTCCTGACAATTCAGAACCGTCCTCGTGCCGATGAATGGCGTGTTGAAGCTACGAGATGTACCGAAGTAGGACACTATGAAAAGACAGGACCAAGGCGCGAGCCTTATCGAAGTCGTTGTTGCTGTTGCATTAATGGGCATCATTGTCTCGGGTGTCCTCGGAGCCATGTGGTCAGCAATTCGGATTTCAAAATTTTCCGACGAGCAAGCCAAAGTTGAAGCAGTGCTTGGCGGTGCAGCCGATCGATTAGCAAGTTATACCTACATTCCTTGCCCAACCAGTAGCAATAACGGTGGCTACCTCCCCATCATCCAAGCTGCTGCCGGCACAGTTGATTGGCCGACGAGTTCAGTTACGTTGACCGGAATATCTTTCTGGAATCCGTCCTCTACGTCCACCGGAAGTTGGCTCACAACTAATGGTCTGTCAGGAACCGAATGTAATGAAACTGCCGCGTTGACAACTGCACGAACTTTGCAACGCGTTACTTTCAAAGTGACTTCACCTTCTGGATATTCCAAGTCGTTAGAGGTGGTGAAAAGCAATGTGTTTCCGCGATCAATTTCGTAATTCCCATCGGCCATCAAGTCAACGCGATAGTGGTATGACACTGGTTGAATTGCTCATCACAGTCACCATTCTTGGAATCATTATGAGCAGTCTCACTGCGGCGATGATTGTCATCATGCGAACTGAACGCCCCGTCAAAGATCATCTCTCAGAATCCAAAGACATCACACTTCTACAAGCTTGGATACCGAATGATCTCGCATCTGCAACAAGCCGAAACATCGACCCCCTGTACCAACCAACCTCCACAAAAAAATTGCCTGGTACTAACGTTCTTACCTTGGATCGTGCCGATGTTTCAGTAAATGGCACAACTACCAACTACGTCATTTCATATCGCTACGTGCAATCTGGAAGCGAGTGGCAATTGCAACGTTACGAAGTTCGTGATGTAGGGCTGGCTTCTCAAACCATCACTCAAGTGGGTGTTGCCCACCAGCTCGCTGCACCACCATTGACTTGGAACCCAACACAAGCACCAATTCATGCCGTCACCGTGACTTCGCGGAATCAAGTTGTCCTTCGACCAATCGGAGAAGACATCCAGGTTATTTTCAGAAGTGGCCAAGACTTCACAACAGGAGGTGTTGGTCTTTCATCACAAGATCAATTACCAACGGATTACACAGGTGGAATTATTGATCCATCTGCACCGCCAACCCGATGTGGCGGAACCATCACTGTTGTACTCGACACGTCAAGTTCTATCCCAGCTCAAGGTGGAGCAACATCTCTCGTTAACGCAGCACTCGGATTTATCAACGCTTTTTCGGGAACACCAACATTTTTACGCATTGTGGGATTCGATATTTCTGCATATTCGTATTACCCAACTACCCCTGGTCAATACGTCAATATTCTCAATCCTTCTACCGATCTCACTGCGATGCGAACCAAGGTTGATAATCAAGACTTAGCCACTGCTCGATGGGGATCAGGAACGAACTGGGAAGACGGCTTGTGGCAAGCATTTCGCACAAATGCCGGTAGTGCATTCTCGCAATTACCCGAACTCGTGGTCTTTATTTCAGATGGTGAGCCCAATCGCAACCGAATGAACACCCCCAACGACGGAGATGCGCGATTCCATCCCACCGATCTTTCACGAGCGATCACCGCAGCCAACTACGGTCGCGGCACCGGTGCCCGCATTGTCGGCATCTTGGTTGGTAGCGACGCCAACACGACCAATCAAGAGAGCATGAAGTCTGTCGTTGGAAATGTTGCCTGGAATGGAACAGGTCCATCAAGTCCAGGCAACGCCGCGGCAGCCGATTTTTTCTTGCCGGCAAACTCTGCTTCATTTGTTCAACTTGGAAATGTATTGCGCTCAATCAGTGCAGCCGTATGTGGCGGAACTGTCACTGTTCAAAAACGTATTGAGCAAGCGGGACTACTCTCTGAAGCTGCCGGCACTTGGTCATATACGACCGATGTTGGTGTACGCGACCTGGATACTGCACAGTCATCTTCAATAACATTTGATTACACGTTTCCAAATGGGACGACAACGCGCGCAGTGCAAATCACTGAGACTCCCAAATCTGGTTTTACCTTTGTTCGAGCCGAATGTTCTTCGGCGGGATCCGCGCTACCAGCAAGTCGATTAAAAAGCCCAGCTGATGGTTCTCCAGGAGTCATCATCTCTTTGACTCCTGATGAAGCAGTTTCGTGCTTAATGGTGTCACGCGCATCATGACGATCATTCCCGACCCAACAGAGCAAAATACTGACCGCGATCAAGGGTCGGCACTTTTACTTGTACTCATTTTGATGGTCGTCGGAAGTATCATCGCCATCGGACTGCTGACTTACACACGGGCCCTACTGGCTACTCGACCCGCTTTACATGCCCAGAACTCCGCTGCCGAAGCCGTTAAGTCAGGAACTCGTCTAGCAATTACGTTGCAACGCGACTTTGGACCTTCCGCTTGTTTCACTGCCTCAACTAACTGGTCGCTCAATGGGTACAACGTCAACTCAACATGCACCACCGTCACGAGTTACACCTCGGGAGCAAATCGCTACGGAACAATCACCACACTTAATTCAGGAACAACGGCGAATATCTCAACTCCTTCATGGGCCGGCGCAACAACGTCAGCATTAAGTGGAAAAATTCTGATCAATACAGGTACTTCAACAACACCAATGAGCAGCAACTTCTCCAATGATGGATCAACAAGTTGGAGCAGTATTGCTAAACAATGGTGGCAGCTGGCCGGAGATAATCCCACTGGAATAGTTTGGAACTATCCGCAACTCCCACAAATTCCCAGTTTTGAACGACCAGGATCACAAGCATCAATTGGCACTTGTTCGTTATATTTTCCGGGCCGTTATCTTGGCTCTACTCCGCTCACCATTACCGGGGGAACGCACTACTTTGCTTCGGGCATCTATTACTTTGAAAGACCACTAATCATTACTGGTGGTGCGCAAGTGGTCTTTGGCGAAGGTAGTTATGGCGGATGTGCCGTTGACGCTCAAGCGGCCTACGCTTCGGCTGCTCCCAAAAGTCACGAGATAACCGGCAAAGGAGCAACTTTACTTTTAGGAGGAGTGGCAACATTGACTGTTCAAGATTCTTCGGTTCGTTTTAATCGGCGAGTCTCAACTTCGACAACACGCAGCAGCGAAGGCGTGTCTATTCGTACAGTAAATTTTGGTCAGAGCGATACCTCAGTTGTGATTCCTGCTGACACAGTTTTGCTTCCTGATGGGACTACGACACCTATTGCAAGTCATTCAATTATCCCCGTTGCTAATGCCACGCCGGTTTCATATATTTCTTCAACGCTCGCACCAAGCACAACGTGGGGTGTCGATGTCCGACTAAATGGAACGCTTTCTACGACAAACCGTTTCCTTGTCGATGGCTATATCTTCGTCCCAAATACTGGCGTGCGCGCAACGAGCACATCTGGCGCTTACGAATTTGGTATGACTGGGGGTATTGTCACTGGCAAACTTCAACTTGCCCTATCTCTTGCACCAAGCCAAGGAATTTCTTCGTACAAAGTTGGCGTGATTAGTCAGATCATTCAACGAAAGGTTCGACTCGCGGTCTCAACGACCGGCGGCGTGCGACAAGCAGTCTCAACTGCAATCATTGAAGTGCATGCCGACAAAAGTTATGCCATCAATTCTTGGGTAGTCAATCCCTAATTTTTAAAGCAATAATCTTCGATGAATCGTCTGATTAGCCAGCAAGTACTGCGCGGGCGACGAGATCCGTTCCAAACGCAGTCAAAATTGCAAGATACATCAGTCCGGTTGCCGCCATCACGGCTGAATAGGCGCGTTCTTGAAGCGCCTTCAAAGTGACAACACTTAAAACTCCCGTCGTGATCGCACAGGCGGCCCAAAACCAACCTAATTGTCCCTTCCAGCCATCATCGACTGTCCCCGAAAAAACACTGAACATTCCAGTCGGAATCAACATCGCAATGACCTCAAGAGGCCAAATCACTAAAAACGTCCGCACGATGTCGTTGACATGTCGCCGCGGAAGTCCGGGCTGAACGAGGTACCAATGGCCAAGCAACATCGCATCAGATACAAACCCTAAAAAGCCCGCGCCCACAAGTGTCCGAACGATGGCAACGCCATCATTTCCACCATCTGAAACTCCAGCTGCGATTAATGCAACAAGCCCAATGGCAACTGGCAACAAATCAATAAGTGGATCAAATTCTTTCCCACTCTCCAATTGTCTTACAGAATCATCACGATCAATACCCGTCATTTCAGCGACCCGTTGTGATCGTCGATCGTGCTCGTTGCTATACCCACTCACTCCAGCCTTGCGCCGCACAATGCTTTGAACCAGACCGAGTGCAATTCCAATCGCAGCAACGACGGCGCCAATGTCGCGAATCGTTGCTGCCGACGACGACGAACCTGAGGCGAATCCGATGTAGGCCGAAGCGACAGCCATCAACACGTAGGTCCCCCGCAATAACCACCCGTACCCAAGACCAACTTCACGGTGGCGAGTTGTATACCAACACCCCAACATTCCGCCGACCGCCCATTGCAGCAGGACCGTGGAGGCATCTAGTTCAATCACGATCTTTACGCTACGAGAACCAGATGCTCAGAAAACAATTTCTGTCAGGTTTCAATTGTTATTTGACCCTAGGCTTTCATCGTGAGCCCGCAGCGAATCGTCAAGTTTCTCGCCATTGCCAGTATTGGTGCTCTTGTACTGAGCAGTTGTTTTACAGGCAAACGACCAACCTTGATGCCAGACGAAACTGTTCCAGTGGTTTCCGACACCGCTATTCAGGCAGTCATTGATGTTTTGAATTCGACAGCCACAAGTAATTTCACTATCGCCTACGAAGTTGTGACCAAATTCGGCGACCTTCACACCGCTGCGACACTCGCCTATGACCCGTCTTTAGGGACAAGCATCACAATCGCCGACGTGAGATACAACTACTCAGTCAATGGCACCACTTTGACCTGTTCAACGATCACCACCGACTGCACTCCTGGAATCGATGAGTCTCGAGTTTCCGACCGCCAATTAGTTTCAACGATTTTCAAAAAAGCAACAATTGATCGCATGGAACAGGATTCGCGTGTCGCGGTTGGCTCCGCCGTTGCTTCAAATGAATTCATCGTTGACAAGAGCGCAACGTGTAGTGCCATACCTGTGGTAGATAGCAATGGAGCCGCCCAGTCAAAGACATATTGCGCATTCACCGATCTTGGAGTTTTGGCATCACTGGACACCGCAGATCTCACAATCACGGCTCTCTCTTTCACGGCAACAACTACTGCCGATCAATTCTCGGCATAAACCAATTACTCGGTTGGGTCACCAAAGGTGCTGCGTTTCATTGAACGCGTCGTGAGATTTTTCACTTCGACAAAATGACGTGGTTGAGGAGCGTGAACCACCGCTTGACCAACTCCAAGCCACATCATGACGTGACCGGGATAGCGTAATAAGTCGCCAGCTTGGGCGGTTTCTCGCGTTCGTGGTTCAGCTACTCGAATTTGGCGAGTTGAGCTATGCGGCAAATCGAATCCGGCTTGCCCCCAAGCAAATGAGGTCAGACCAGAGCAATCAAACCCCACACCTGGCTTCATGGCATAGCGCTGATAGGGAACACCGACTTGAGTTAACGCCGCTAGCAAAGCAGCTTGATGATTGACATCTGAGTCAGCCCACGCCGCTTCTAATTCATCGGGGTCAAGAGCCAATCGGTCAGCAACAAGCTCAACAGTCACTCGGCGTAGGCGAATGAAAGAGGTACCTATTTCAGGGGCCCCATCAAATCGAAGTTGATCAACTCGAAGTTGCTCAAAAGCACGATTGGCAGAAAATGCCAACGGATCAATGTCAGCGATAACGAACGACGTTTGTGCCTTGACTGCCATTGACTGCGCCGAAGCGACCAAGGTTGTCGATGAATGAAAAGCGATCAGGGAAACGAGAACGACAATTTTGCCCATGACGGCGACCAGTTGGCGCCAGTATCTAGTGGTGTGTGAATCGTTCATATCTCATCTTGAATCAAGTACTCGAATGATTTTTGACACGATATCGCAACACAACTGACATATTTGTTGCGCCTCTGACATATTTCGTTCAAAAAACAGGTGATTTGATGACAAAGCGCTGGTCATCAGGCAAGATGGCGACGTGGATATTTCCTCAGAACTTGGGTCACAGGCCCCTCCAGTCGACACCTTGGCCATTCTTTTGGCCGCAGGGGCTGGTTCGAGATTTGTAGGTTCTGAGCACAAACTTCTTGCGACTTTGCCCCGATCAGACGGCCGCAGCATTTTCGAGCTGTCGCTGCAACAGGTACTCGAAGCCGGCTTCACAAAAATTGTTGTGGTCACCGGAGCCGCCGATATACCCGCCAAAATGCTCGCCCATTCTCAGGTCATCGTCGTCCACAACAATCGTTGGGCCGATGGACAAAGTGGTTCGGTATCGATGGGCATTCATGAGGCCCAACGTCTCCTAGCAAACACCGTCGTCGTCGGGCTTGCCGATCAGCCATTTGTCACCGCTGAGGCCTGGCGCCGAGTGGCTCACGCCACGACCCCGATCGCTGTGGCGACCTATTTCGGACGGAGTGGGAATCCAGTGCGACTTCACCAATCAATTTGGCCTTTGCTACCAAATTCTGGAGACTCTGGGGCTAGAGATCTGATCCGCCTGCGTCCCGAGCTCGTTTCGCAAGTAGATTGCCCTGGTTCCGCGGCCGACATCGACACGCAGGAGGACCTTGCGCAATGGACCTAAATCACACTTTCACAGTCAACCAACCCATCGCCGAAACATGGGTTGTACTCACCGACCTTGAGCGCATCGCTCCATGTTTGGCTGGCGCCGAACTCCATGAAGTTCATGGGGATGTCTTCAAAGGCGGGGTCAAAATCAAGGTCGGGCCGATCGTGGCTCAATTCAAAGGTGAAGCTCAATTCGTTGAACTCGACACAGTGAACTTTCGCGCTCACCTCAAAGCATCTGGTCGCGACATCGGTGGCAAGGGCAATGCTTCAGCAACGATCACAGCCCAACTCACTTCGATTACGCCAACGAGCACATCAGTCAACGTCGTCACCGATCTTGCGATTACTGGCAAGGTGGCTCAATTCGGACGCGGTGCACTCGCTGACATCAGCGAAAAACTCATCGCACAATTCGCCGACAACTTGAATGCACTCATTGACCGCGAAGGTGGTGCACCTGCCCCATCGGCAAGCGCACCAGTCAGTGAATCTCCTTCGGCTGGCACTGTCACCGATGCCTCAACAAGCGAGCCCAAGATTCGCAAAATCGAAGGCCCCGCCGCTGAGCCGTTGAACCTGCAGTCAGTTGCAGGTGGCGCAATGATGAAGCGACTTCTTCCCATTGCCGGCGCAATCTTGGGCATTCTCTTATTCATCGTTCGTCCTTTCCGTCGCCGGCGCAAACGCGAGAGTTGAACAACGACTTCGTTGCCAGTCCTCACGATCGCGAGATAGTTGCCCAACTTCTCGGACGCGAGCCCAGCGGTTTATTTGCTGTTGTCGTTCGCGACAACTATGGAGTTCCTGTTGTCATCAAGAATGCACCATTCCTCGCCGATGGAACACCGATGCCGACCTTGTATTGGCTTTGTTCCCCACAAGCGCTCATTGAAGTCAGTCGTCTTGAAGCAGCGGGAGGTGTCAACCAAGCCGAAGCTGAAGTTGATGCGACCGCACTTGAAAACGCTCACCAGCGATACCAAGCCGCGCGTGACGCATATATCCCTCTCAATCATGTTGGCCCTCGCCCGTCGGGCGGAGTTGCCGGCACTCGTATCGGAGTGAAGTGCTTGCATGCTCACTATGCATGGCATCTCGCTGGTGGAGATGATCCAGTAGGTCGTTGGGTCGCCGAACGGATCACGAACGACAATCACGAAGTAACGATTCGGAAATCTACAACTGGGAATGTTGCCGCGATTGACATCGGAACTAACTCGACCAACTTATTGATCGTTGATCGCGATGGACGGACCGTTGAACGTCGAGTAACCATTACTCGGCTCGGTCAAGGCGTTGATCAATCTCGCCATCTGTCACCCGAAGCCATCGAACGAACAATCATTTGCCTTTCGGCTTATCGGGATTTGCTTGATCAACACGATTTACCTCAGTTACGAATCATCGCATCAAGCGCATCACGCGATGCACTGAACCGTGAAGAATTCTTTGATCAAGCAGAAAAGGTATTAGGAGTTCGACCAGAACTTGTGAGCGGCGAAGAAGAAGCCCGACTGGCTTACCTCGGCTGCACTTCACATCTTGTGCCAGACCCTAACGGGCACCTCATCATTGATATCGGCGGTGGTTCAACCGAACTCATCATGGGCACTTCGCAGCTTTCGCAGGCTCACAGCATTGATGTTGGTGCGGTCAGAATAACCGAACGACATTTGCGTCATGATCCTCCTCAACCCGAAGAACTGTTAAATGCCATTGGCGAAGTCGAAGATTTCTTCGAGGATGTACTTCGAACGAATCCTTCAATGAAGCTTGTGCGTCAGATCATTGGCACCGCAGGAACGATCGTGACAGTTGCGGCAATCGAAATCGGTCAACAAGTATTCAATGCCAACGAACTTCACGGATTTATCCTGACTCGTGACGCCATTGAAGATGTCTTTCGAACCTTGGCAACAGAGTCTTTGGTTGATCGACGGCACAATCCCGGACTTCCGCCCGAACGTGCTGATGTCATTGTTGGCGGCTGCTGTGTACTTGTTGCATTAATGCGCTCGCTGGACGCCAATGAATTAACTGTCTCCACGAACAACATCCTTGATGGTGTTTGTGCTGAACTGTTGAGCGACGTATGAGCAATTTTGATTCGCATCCAGCTCGCGCCCACGCGGGCATTCGTTTGTATGGACGACGAGTTCTCTTACGCCCACTAGTGCCATCTGATTTCGCAGCTTGGTCTGAAGTACGTCGGCGCAACCACGAGTGGCTCACCGTATGGGAACCCCAAAAAATCAAACATGCCCCCGATCCCGAGACCGATCGCGATGCATTCAGTGCGAGATGCAGTATTCGTGACCGTGAACGGCAAAACGGCACGGCCTACACATTTGGCTTATTCGTCAATCAAAACTTTGCTGGCGAAGTCAATCTCAATTCGGTACAACGCGGCGCATTAATGACTGGCACCATTGGTTACTGGATTGACCAAGGCCAGGCCGGACAGTCGTATATTGCCGAAGGTGTTGTGACGATCTGTCGCTACGCGCTCGAAGACCTTGGTTTGCACCGCATTGAGATCTGCATCGTCCCTCGCAATAGCAATAGTCATCGAGTAATGGAAAAGTTAGATATCCGCGACGAAGGCACTGCACTTCGATTCCTCGAAATCAACGGCGTGTGGGAAGACCACGTGCGTTACGCAATCACCGCCGAGGAATGGAATGAGCGGCGCGACGAACTATCGGAACGCTGGCTCTAAAAGTTCAATCAAGCCGATTGCGCAAGGTTGCGATACGCCTCGGCTTTTTGTCGTCGAACCGTGGTGCGACGCTTCCATTCCTTGACCTTCCAGTGACGCAAATTGCGACTCTGATCAAGTTTTTTCACGGCCTTAGCAGGATCGTGGTGATGGAGCGGCTTCCACTCAGCTCCGGGTTCAACCACATCATCGGGCTCAACTCCGTGGCTGACCAGCTCGGCCAATTCGTGCAACTCGCTGTGAACGCGATGACGTTCGCCGTGGGCGTGGGCCCGCTGTTCGGCACGAGGTAGCGGTACCGCTTCCTGACTTCGATGGCGCTTGCTCATTCGGTCCTCCTTTAAAGGCTCCGTTGAACTCCCCTTAAAGGGAACCGTACAACAATTCTGAGAAAAAGCAAGTCAATTTTGTGGGGACGATAGTCCCGAATCACGCCAAGGCAGGAAGGCTTCTACTTCTTCGAAGAGATCTGGTTTTGTAAGGCCGCAATACGTTCGGCGAACCATGGCTGACGTGTGCTCCACAATTGAGGCGTGAGCTCACGCTCGACGGCAACAACATGCTCGGAGACATCGGCCATCGCTTGAATCGTCTTTTTCGTTTCAATGACCAATTCGCGCGGAGCCGACGCCGCTCGCGCTGCCAATGCATGAGCGACCGCTTGCAATTGATCATCATCAACACAACGATGCACAATGCCCAGACGCTCTGCTTCTGCACCGTCAACAACCTCGCCAAAAATGACTGTTGCCATCGTCGTTTGTGGTCCGGCAATTCGACGCAACATCCACGTATGGCCACCGCCTGGATGAATCCCGATTTGTAAGAAGCGTGTATCAAACTTTGCTCGACGCGCTGCAATGCGAACGTCGCAGCCAAGCGCCAAATTCATTCCTGCCCCAACAGCAGCACCATTCACAGCAGCCAAAGTCGGCAAAGGGCTGCGAGCAATACGCAAAAAACCCTCGTAGATATTGCCCAGGCTTTCAGCCGAACTTTGTTGCAGATTGCCAAGGTTCGCTCCGGCACAAAACGCCGGCGCAGTACCCGTCACGACAATCGCACCAACATTGCTGTCATTTTCAATGCGATCCATCGCCGAGATGATTTCGGCGACAAGTGGAGCAGTCAACGTGTTGCGTTCACCAGGATTGTTCAAAGTGATGGTCGCTACGCCGTCGGCAATATCAAGTAAGACGAGAGAATCTGAAGAGGTCACGTAATGAGTCTCGCAGAATTCATGAGTGATTCTGATATCCAAATGGATTCAGACCATCAGCTTGAAACCCAATAAGGTTTAACCATGTCCGCCGGCCCATCTTCGCACGTCGTCCCCGACCGCAAGAGTCGCCCAGCGGCCACCGTGATTCTCACCCGAGAAAATTCTCAAGTCGAATGTGGCTTTGAAGTTTTAATGCTGCAACGCAGCACGGTAGGTGCGTTCGCCGGAATGTGGGTTTTCCCTGGTGGTCGCATTGATGATGCAGACAAAGGTGACGACGACGTATCGAAGGCTCGCTCGGCGGCTGTTCGCGAAGCTGCCGAGGAGGTGTCAGCCGCAGTCGAACAATCGTCGCTGACGGTATGGAGCCACTGGACTCCACCCTTGAATGCACCGGCTCGATTCACGACATGGTTCTTCGTGGCCCCATGGGCCGGCAACCAAGTCGGCATTGACAATCATGAAATTGTTGATTACCGATGGATGGCACCCGACCACGCTTTGACCTCGGGTATCCCGATGGCACCACCAACCATCGTGACTTTGCATGAACTTCTTGAAGCTGGCGGCCATGATGCGATTCATCGTGGTCGAGTCGACCCACCTTCGTATGTGACTCGCCCAGCCGTGGCTGCCGATGGTTCGTCAATCTTCTTGTGGCACGGCGACGCTGGTTATGAGTCTGGCGATCCCGATGTTCCGGGTCCACGAAACCGATTGCTTTTGCCCGAGGGTTTTGGTGGACCCGTGTTCACCTACATTCGGTCTGCCTAGAAGACTTGAGTCCATCGGGTTGTAGCGTCATGAACGATGCTTGACCATGTTTTCACCGATGTCATTAGTGCATTACGTGATGCATTTGAAGGCGCATTTCTTGAACGTCAAGCCTTTGAAGAACACTTCCAAGTTGATATTCAACTCGGTGATGTGAGCTGGGAGACGAGTTACGGTTTGCCCGGCGAAGGTCAGCCACCTCGAATCGTCGCCCACATTTCTTTTGATTGGCCATCATGGAGTCAAACTGCATATCGCAAATGGTATGTCGATGAGTCGATTGATGAATTGCCAGCAATCGAAATGGAAATCGTCTTGCGTATTCAACGCATCAAAGACAATCCCGATCTTGCTGCGGTTCGGTCACTCTTACCTGTCTTGAGTCCCCTCATTGGTGACGGTCGACTCGAACGGGCCGGTCTCACCGTTGAGGCTACGTACCTCGATGATGAGGCTCTCGCTGAACATGCAGTTGAAGCAACATATGAGGGAATGTACGAATTAGCCGAAGAATCATTGGCCGATGGCGCAAACACTTTGTTAGACGAACATTTTGGTGCCCTCGGTGGCTGGGTCGCCGCGATGTTGGTCAAACTCGGTGACATTAAGTATTCATTTCTCCCAGCCGACACACCCGACAACGACTAGTTCTCGAACACATCAAAAGAAAGACCATCATGGCCCTCATCACTTCTGCCGACAGCGTTGTTCTTTTAGAGATCAGCGAACGCATCGCCACGATTATTCTCAATCGCCCATCCGCACGCAATGCGCTTTCCAGTGAAGTATTGAAACTTCTTCCGCAACTGATGAAGCAAGCCGATGCTTCAGATGATGTTGATGTCATCATTCTCACGGGAAGCGATCCTGCGTTTAGCGCGGGCCTTGATCTCAAAGAACTTGGTTCAACTGGCGACAACCTTGGCGCAGGCACCGGGGCTGACGGCCGTCCAAATGCTGACGGAATTCGCGGACCTTTTCCGGCTCTCAAAAAACCACTCATCGGTGCAATCAACGGCGTTGCCGTCACTGGTGGATTTGAACTGGCATTGAATTGCGATTTTCTCATTGCCTCTGAACACGCCAAATTTGGTGACACCCATGCCCGAGTTGGAGTCATGCCCGGTTGGGGACTCACGGTTTTGCTCCCTCAAGCGATCGGCGTTCGTCGAGCTCGCGAAATGAGTTTCACCGGTAACTTCATGTTGGCCCCCGAGGCCTACGACCGCGGACTGGTCAATCACGTCGTCCCCCATGCTGATTTGCTGCCGTTTACCCGCCAAATTGCCCGAGATATCGTCGGCAACGACCAGCCTGGTGTCCGTCAAATTCGCGGCACCTATTCCGAAATCCACGCCGAAACCGCTGGTTGGACCATTGAGGCACGGGACGGCGCAGAGTGGCGAAAAGAACAGTTCTCCACCGAAAAAGTTGAAGAACGCCGTCGGGCGATCCAAGATCGCGGTCGCCAGCAGTAAGTACGCGCGCCAAATGTTCAGCCACGCGTCACATTTGGGCGTTCTACGGTCATTCAGAGGTCGTGTATCCTTTGCCTACCGTTCGTTTGGCACTCCCGCCATTCGATTTAGGGGAGGAAAAAATATGCGTAAGAATGCACGATTGTTGGCAGCTTCAATTGCCGCACTCAGCCTCTTCGCTGCCGCTTGTGGCGGCGACGACAAGGGCACAACTACCGAAGCTCCAGTCAGCACTGATGCACCAGCAAGTGGCATCATCGCAGGCGTTGCCTTCGATACCGGTGGCCGTGGTGACGGAACATTCAATGATTCAGCAGCAACGGGCGGCGAGCGCGCCGCTAGCGAACTTGGTGTTGAGATCAAAGAACTCGAAGCTTCGGTTGACGAAGATCGTAAAGCCAACCTCGAGTTGCTCGCAGGCGGCGGCGCACAGGTCATCGTTGGTGTCGGCTTCATGTTCACAGATCCCATGACCGAAGTTGCCGCAGCTAACCCCAACATCCACTTCGGCATCGTTGACTCAGTAGTTGACGCTCCGAACGTGAGCAGCTTGTTGTTCGCAGCCAACCAGGGTTCATTCCTCGTTGGTGCAGCAGCCGCTCTCAAGAGCGAATCAGGTCACATCGGATTCATTGGCGGTCAAGAAATTGACCTCATCAAAGAATTCGAAGCGGGCTACACAGCAGGCGCCAAGTACGTCAATCCGAAAATCATCGTGGACGTGAAGTACCTCGGACCGGCCGGCGACAACTCCGCATGGGGCAACGTTGCTGGTGCTAAGGAAATCGCTGCTGCATGGTACGCCGCTGGCGCCGACATCATCTACACCGCTGCTGGCGGTTCGGGTGCAGGCACCATCGAGGCAGCTATCGAGGCTGGCAAGTGGGCCATTGGTGTTGACAGCGACCAGTACTTGACCTCGGGTGACCCCAAGGCTCAAGCAGTCATTTTGACCTCAATGATCAAGCGCGTTGACGTTGCTGTGTTCGAGACCATCAAAGCTTCGGTCAATGGTGACACCTCCGGTGGCATCAAGATGTTTGACCTCAGCAATGACGGCGTCGGCTATGCAACTTCTGGCGGATACCTCGATGATGTCAAGGACAAGTTGGACGCCATCAAGGCTGACATCGTGGCCGGCAAAATTGAAGTTCCAACCAAGCCCTGATTTAGTCACAGGCATTTAGTTAGTCGAGAGCCCGGGTCCATGACCCGGGCTCTCTGCTATAACGGGATATGTACTTCAAGGGGCGACATGACTGACCATTCTCATTTTGCGTCGACGAACAGCACCGTCGGACGACCAGCCGTTGAATTACACGGCATCACCAAACGCTTTCCAGGCGTCATTGCCAATCATGATATTGAGCTCCTTGTTCAACCCGGAACGATTCACGCAATCGTCGGCGAAAATGGTGCCGGTAAATCAACGCTCATGAAGACCTTGTACGGCATGCATCAGCCCGACGAAGGCACGATCACTGTCAACGGCGCAGTCGTACAGTTCCGCACCCCCACTGACGCGATTGCCGCAGGAATCGGCATGGTTCACCAACACTTCATGCTTGCCGACAACCTCACAATCACCGAGAACATCATCCTCGGAGATGAACCAGTTGATAATCGTGGTCGCATCAACTTCAAAGAAGCACGCCAGCGTATCGAAACGTTGATGAAGTCTCTTGGCGCCAATTTTGATCCAAATACAAATGTTTCTGAACTCGGAGTTGGTCAACGTCAACGAGTTGAGATTTTGAAAGTTCTGTATCGTGGCGCAAAAATTTTGATTCTTGATGAACCCACTGCAGTATTAGTACCGCAAGAAGTCGACGAGTTATTCACAACCCTTAAACGACTGGTTGCCGACGGAGCGACTGTCATCTTTATTTCACACAAGCTCGACGAAGTGCTCGCTTATTGCGATGAAATCACTGTCATTCGTCAAGGGACCACGGTGGCACGAACCACCCCATCACAGGTCGATCGACGTTCACTCGCTGAATTGATGGTTGGAAGCGACCTCCCCGATCCTTCAGGCCGTGAAACGAAAATTGGAACTGATGTCCGCCTCCAGGTGACGGGTTTAAACCTGGCCGGAGAAATCGTTGGAACCAAACTTGCGCTAGAAGACATCAACGTTGCGGTTCGTTCCGGAGAGATTGTTGGAATCGCTGGAGTTGAAGGCAACGGACAGTTCGAATTGTGTGAATCAATCTTGGGACTTCGCACAATCTTGAGTGGCTCAATTTCGGTGTGCGGACAAGAACTGTCACATACTGAAACGCGTGATCGAATCAATATGGGATTGTCATACATCCCGTTTGATCGACATCGTGAAGGACTGCTGCTTGATGCTCCACTTTGGGAGAACACGTTCTTAGGTCGCGAAGAAAACCCTTCACTCACGAACGGTCCATTTATTTCACGTAGCAAGATTGAAGCCGATTGTCGATCGATTATCAATCGCTTCGGAGTCTTAACGCCAAGCGAACAGGTTCCCGCATTTGCACTTTCAGGCGGCAACCAACAGAAGCTTGTCGTCGGTCGCGAGATGGCCAGCGACCCCAAGGTCTTGCTCGCTGCTCATCCAACTCGCGGAGTTGATGTTGGCGCCCAGGCAGCAATTTGGGATGAACTACGCCATGCCCGAGACAATGGCCTTGGGGTATTACTGATCTCAGCCGACCTTGAAGAACTCATCGGATTATCCGATCGCATCTTGGTGATGTTTGATGGTCGTATTACAGCGCACCTCGATCCTGCAACTGCGACTCCCGAAATGCTGGGTACGTACATGACTGGCGAAGAGCAAGGAGCAGCACAATGAAAAATCAACGCCTACAACGAATGCTTGTGACGTCGGCCAGTTCGCTCCTTGCGGTATTCGTCGCACTCTGTATCTGCGCAGTCATCCTTTTAATCACTGGCAAAGACCCCATCGAGGCGTACCGAACACTGTTCGGTGCTGCTGGTGATACCAAGGTTTTGCAAGGCGCACTCAACCGTGCGACTCCGCTCATGATTTCTGCATCTGCGGTTGCCATCGGTTTCAAAATGAATCTCTTCAACATCGGCGTTGAGGGCCAGATGCGAATCTCACTTTTGGCGACTGCGGTTGCTGGCGCAGCAATTCACTTACCTGCGCCCCTACATGTGTTGTTCTGCCTGGTCGTCGCCATGGCCACTGGAGCACTGTGGGCAGCCTTTGCTGGTTGGCTCAAAGTGAAGCGCGGTGTGAACGAAGTGATTTCGACCATCATGTTGAACTTCGTCGCACTGAGTTTGGTGGCGTGGGCTTTTGACTCTTTCTTTCGCGTCGAAAGCACCACGGGCAGTTTGTTGGTCAAAACCAAAGAACTGCCAACCTCGGCTTGGTTCCCCGACATCGTTGACCGTCGCTTGAACGGAATGTTCTTCGTTGCGGTTCTGGTGCTTGTTCTCTTCTACGTGCTGGTCTGGAAAACTAAGTTCGGATTCCAGTTAAGAGCATCGGGCGCAAATCCAGGAGCCTCTCGAGTCACCGGCGTCAATCCAAAGCGCATGATTATGATTTCAATGTTGCTATCGGGAGCGCTTGCTGGGCTCGTCGGAATGCGTTCACTTCTCGGTGATGTTCATGCATATCAAAACAACCTGGCCGAACAACAAGGATTCAACGGAATCGCCGTTGCCTTACTTGGCCGTAATCATCCGCTTGGCATATTCATCTCGGCGCTGCTCTTTGGTTACCTCGGCGAAGCATCAGGTCGCCTGCAGTTGATCGACATTCCTAAAGAAATCACCACCATCATGACGGGCATCATTGTTCTTGCTGTCGTCATTATTAACGAAGCGGTGAAACGCTGGGATGATCGCCGCATCCAACAAAAGGCCGCATTGGCCCTTGAAGCAGTGGCGGTAGCGGCATGAAATTCTTCAAATCGCTATCGACTGGACAACGCACCATTGCATTGTCTTTGGGCTTCATGATGGTCTTGTCAATCGTTCGACTCTTCACCAACGCCGATGACATCACAAGTTCTGGAACAATCTCGTCAACCCTGCGTGTTGCCACACCAATCTTGTTGGCCGGTCTTGCTGGCGTGTGGGCTGAACGAGTTGGCATTGTCAACATCGGCATCGAAGGCATGATGATCATCGGAACATGGTTCGGTGGATACGGAGCATGGAAATGGGGTTCGTGGGCGGGTATCGCACTTGCCATCGTTGCTGGATCACTCGTCGGCTTGTTGCACGGTCTCGCTACTGTGCGCTTCAACGTCAACCATGTCGTGTCAGGTATTGCGATCAACATCTTGGCGGCTGGCACTACCGAGTACTTGTCGATCATTTTCTTTAAGGGTCAACAAGGTGGCGGAGAAAGTCAATCGCCCGCTGGCAAAGGTGGCTATGGCGAATTCGACATGCCGTTCTTGTCAGGCGGACGCATCGGCTCGTGGCACAGTCCCGACCTATTGGGTTGGATTGAAAAGAAACACGATCTTCCGCTTCTTCCCGACCTCGCAGGTTTGATTCGCGGTCTTGTGAGCGACATCTACATCCCAACAATCGTTGCGATCGCTCTCGTGCCGATTACTGCATACATTTTGTGGCGCACGCGCTTCGGACTTCGTGTTCGTTCAAGCGGTGAATCGCCCCAAGCCGGCGAAAGTTTGGGTGTGCCCATCAATCGCCTGCGTTACCAAGCCATGGCAATCAGCGGAGGCCTAGCTGCATTTGGTGGAGCGTACTTATCGACAGTTTCCACCAGCACATATCGCCAAGGGCAAACTGGTGGCCAGGGCTATATCGGACTCGCCACAACGATTTTTGGCAACTGGACACCGTTCGGAGTTTTCCGTGGTGCAATCTTGTTCGGTTTCCCATCAGCGCTCAAGTTCCGCGACGAAAAGAATGTGCCAGCGCTTCTCTTAGTTATCGCAGTGATTTTGGTTGCTGCCGCAATTGTGAGTCTGCTGAAAAACAAACAGTTGCTCGCGACCGGATTACTCATTGGTGCGGCAGTTTCTGCTGCGACCTATTTCTTGGTTGATGAGGTGCCACAAGATTTTGTGGCGGCAACTCCATACATCGTCACGATCTTGGTTCTTGCTGGGGCGCGACAACAGTTGCGACCGCCAGCACATGCCGGCATTGCCTACCGTGCCGGCGAAAATCACTAACTGAACCTGCAGTTTTTCTAGTGGCCCAAACTGGCAACGGTTTGAACTTCAATTCCGCCGCGGGGACGTTGCGTCAAAGTCACGATGACTTTCCGTGGCTTGGCCGTCTCCATGATTTCGCCAGCGATCTCGGCTGCTAGAGCTTCGGCGAATACTGCCCGATCGCGAAAGTTCCAGAGATACAACTTGAGACTCTTCGACTCAACGCACCATTCGAGTGGCTGATACTCAATCACCACGTGTGAAAGGTCGGGCTGTCTGGTGACCGGGCACATTGACGCCAATTCATCGGTCGTAAAGCGCACCAAATCGACGTTGGCTGGAGCCGGAAAGACTTCGACATGTTCAACGGCCTCACGCACCGTATTCCCCAGAATCGTTAACGAGGATGTTGCCACTTCGGTTGACGGACCAATATGTGAACTCATACCGACAGCGTAAAGGTCTTTCGTCATCTCCGCACCTACCCGAACACACCAGCCTGATTAGCCCTCTAGAATTGGTCCATGGGAGCCTTCCTCACCGATCAACAAATTGCCGATTACCACCGCGACGGGTTCTTGGTACTTCCCGATTTTGCATCTCCTTCGTCCTGCATCGCTCTCAAAGCTCAGGCCGAAGAGATACTGCACGACTTTGATCCCGACTCCAATCGCAGCGTCTTCACAACAAATGAACAATCACGTCATGCCGATCAACAATTCATTGACTCGGCCACCGGAATCATTTGCTTCTTTGAAGAAGAAGCCTTTGATGACAAAGGTGACTTGAAGCAGAGCAAAGAACTCAGCATCAACAAAATCGGTCACGCGATGCACGATCTTGATCCAGTTTTTGAATCATTCACCTACACCAAAGAACTTGCTGCTGTTGCCAGCGATATCGGAATGCCCGATGCCCTTGCGTTACAGACGATGTACATCTGCAAGCAACCCCGTATCGGCGGTGAAGTGAGCTGTCATCAAGATGCAACTTTCCTGTATAGCGATCCAATTACTGTTACCGGATTTTGGTTTGCTATTGAAGATGCAACACTTGAAAATGGTTGCTTGTGGGCGGCACCCGGTGGACATAAAACCACTTTGCGCAAAACGTTTGTACGCAACGAAGCGAACGATGGCGCAACATTTGAAGTTCTTGACGACTCTCCGCTTCCCATCGCACCAACAGAATTAGTGCCACTTGAAGTAAAAGCCGGAACGCTCGTCGTGCTGCACGGTTTGCTCCCGCACTGGAGCGACGTCAATCGCAGTGAAAAGAGTCGCCATGCGTACTCGCTTCATTGCATCTCCGAATCGTCCGAGTACCCAGCGTGGAATTGGTTGCAAAGAAATAGTGAGTTGCCACTGCGCCGCCTCGACAAAGTTGCGGCATCACTATGACCACGGCGACGCCAGCAATTTTACTACGTGCTCCAAAAGCACTTTTGCACGATCACCTCGATGGTGGTCTTCGCCCAGCAACCGTGATTGAACTCGCAAGCGAGTACGGCTACAAAAACTTGCCAACTACTGATGTGGCTGATCTTTCAAAATGGTTTCACCGTGGAGCCAAGCGCAATGACTTGGTCTTATATCTCGAAACGTTCGCCCACACCGTTGGTGTCATGCAAGACAAAGATGCCATTGAGCGAGTGGCCTACGAATGTGCTCACGACTTAGCTGCCGAAGGAGTTGTGTACGCCGAAGTACGAATGGCTCCCGAGTTATGTACCGAAAAAGGTCTCACACTTGATGAAGTAATGCAGGCAATTCTTGATGGCTTTGCTCGAGGCAGCGCCGGAACCGATCTCACGATCTACGCCATCTGCTCGGCAATGCGGACAGCTCGCCGAAGTCTCGAAATTGCTGACCTTGCAGTTCGTTGGCGCGATCGTGGCGTCGTCGGATTTGATATCGCTGGAGCCGAAGCAGGACACCCACCAACTCGCCACCTCGAAGCGTTCAATCATGTTCAACGCGAAAACTTTCATTCGACAATTCACGCCGGTGAAGCATTTGGCTTGCCCAGCATCTGGGAAGCCGTGCAATTGTGCGGGGCCGAACGCCTCGGACACGGTGTACGCATTGTCGATGACATCACGGGTCCTGTGGGTTCAGAACAACTTGGTCGTTTGGCCGCGTACGTTCGCGATCGCCGAATTCCGCTTGAACTGTGTCCCACGAGCAACGTCAATACCGGAGTCTGTGACTCAATCGCCGAACACCCGATCGGCATGTTGCGACGTCTGCGATTTAGGGTCACGGTCAACACCGACAATCGGCTCATGAGCGACACCAGCATGACCAAAGAATTCGTGCAATTGGCCCAAGCCTTCGACTGGGGCCTTGAGGACTTTGAGTGGCTGACCCTGAATGCCATGAAGAGTGCCTTTGCCCCCTTCCCTGAGCGCCTACGCATCATTAACGGGCTCGTGAAGCCCCGCTACGCACTTTTGAAGGCCGAAGTTGCCATGGGGTCAAACGACCGCTGATGCGCGACAATAGGTGCATGGCTCAAACCCCAGGCACCATCGAAGTCACCGTCGTCAATCATCCTTTGATTGCCGATTCGCTCACCCGCATTCGGGACGTTACGACACCAAACGCCTTGTTCCGTCAAGAACTCGAGCGTGTCGGAACCCTGCTCCTAGCCGAGGCCACGCGCGATCTGCCGACAACCGAAATCAAGGTTCAGACTCCGCTGACCGAAACAACAGGTCGTGTTTTGAGCAGTCAACCAGTCGTGATCCCCGTGCTTCGAGCCGGCCTTGGTTTCGTTCACGCTGCACAAGAACTTATGCCGAATGCTGATGTCGGATTCATTGGCGTAAGTCGTGATGAGAAAACTTTTGAGCCCAAGCAATACGTCAACAAGTTGCCCGAGACCTTGGCTGGTCGCACATGTTTCGTACTTGATCCCATGTTGGCAACAGGTGGTTCGCTCGCTCACGCGTGCGAACTGTTGATGGAACGCAATCCAACGGGACCAATCACGGTGATCTGCGTTTTGGCAGCACCTGAAGGAATCGAGTTCTTGAAGACAACAGGACTGAATCTACGAATCTTTACCGCGTCGATTGATGAACGACTCAATGAGAGTGCATTTATCGTTCCCGGACTCGGTGACGCCGGCGACCGTCAATTCGGCGCCCCTCACTGATTCACCAAAAGTTTTGGTTCACATGGGTGGGCCGCCCCAAGCGGGGACGCCCGAAGGCGCACCACCAAACATTTGATCTTTCGCAGCTACGAGTGCATCGACGGTCCACTTCTTGTCGCCACCTGTCACCGAGTTAGCAATTTCGGTCGGACGAATGCGATGTACTTGATCACCTAACACAATGAAAGTTTGCGCACTGATATCTGAGGCATGATCACTCGCCAAGAAAGCCACCATCGGACTGATGTTGGCGGGATCGTATTTATCAAATCCAGATTCGGGCTTCGTGAATTTCGGATTCACTTCAGTCATTGGTGTGCGGGCCCGCGGCGCGATGCAGTTCACTGTCACGTTGTAGCGACCCAGTTCGCGAGCAAGGATTGTGGTCATCGTGATGATGCCACCTTTGGCCGAACCGTAGTTACCTTGGCCAGGCCCACCGAACAAACCACTTTCACTCGTGGTGTTAATGATGCGACGTTGAGGCAATCCGCCTTCGGTGCCCTCAAGAACCTTGGCTTGGTTGCGCCAGTAGGCCGCCGCGAAATGCGCGGGAGCGAAGTGACCCTTAAGGTGCACCGAAACCACGCTATCGAACGGTGCCTCTTCCATCGAGAAGCTCATTGCATCACGAATGAAGCCAGCGTTGTTCACCAAGATATGCAGATCACCGAACTCACTGATGGCCCGTTGAACCAACGCTTCGGCAGCCGCCCAGTCGCTCACGCTTCCGCGCTGTGCAACCGCTCGCCCACCATTGGCAACAATCGCCGCAGCAACAACATCTGCCGATTCGCCAAGATCATTAACCACAACCGCGGCACCTTCAGCAGCTAACAGTTCGGCATGGCAACGACCAACGCCCTGACCTGCTCCGGTAACGATGGCGACCTTGCCGGTTAATGCACCCATGGCGTAACTCCTTGTGTTGAACGGCGCCCGAGAGGCCCGCAAAATGTTTCTGATACCGTGTCAGAAACTAGTCGGAATTGAGCAAAGACCGATAACCGTTGGGGGCGATGGTGAACACAAAAAACACAAATCGTCGCCCAGTCGGGCTGGCCACTGTGGCAAATCGGGGTATTCGACGCGAAATCAGACGCTCGCAGAAGATTTATGCGAAGCACTTGGCGACCTTGAATATGAACGCTTACTCTCGTCCTCAAGTATGAACGGACAACTGCTATGAGCAACTACGAAACAGACAGTTATGTCATTGGACCAACCAATCAAGACATGTTGCTGCCCGAACCCGAAATTTCGCCGATCTACTACACATTGATTTCTGTCGACGACCATCTCGTCGAACCACCCAATATGTTTGACGGACGTCTGCCAAAATCGCTTCAAGCACAAGCACCGCGACTTGTTGTCAATGAGCGAGGCCATCAAGTGTGGTCGTTTGACGATCAGATTTTTAGTCAGGTTGGCATGAACGCAGTTGTCGGACGCAAGCCAGAACTTCGTTCACTTGAACCCGCACGATTTGAAGACATGCGACGTGGATGTTGGGACATCGACGCACGCATCAAAGATATGGACCTCATTGGTTGTTGGGCTTCGCTCAACTTCCCATCCCAAGTTGCTGGTTTTGCCGGTCGCATTTTTAGTGCCTGCAAAAATCCAGAAGTTGGTCTCGCAACAATGCGGGCTTGGAACGATTGGCTATACGAAGAGTGGTGGCAGAAATACCCCGACCGCATCATCCCGTGCGGCATCACTTGGCTTGCTCCTGGCCCCGATGGAACTGCTCGTCTTGGCGCCGATGAAATTCGCCGCAATGCTGAACGCGGATTCGTTTCGGTGACATTGCCCGAACGACCACACAATGTTGGTTTCCCAAGTTTGTTTAGTGGTTGGTGGGATCCGATCATTGAAGCCTGCGTCGAAACTGACACCGTGATCTCGTTGCATGTTGGATCATCAGGTATGCACGCAATGCCTGAGGGAGCACCTTCACTTCAGCTCGGGGCCACATTGTTTGGGCAGCTATCACTCACTGCATGTGCCGAATGGCTGTGGAGTGGATACGCAAACAAGTATCCCACTTTGAAGATTGCCATGAGCGAAGGTGGCATTGGATGGGTACCGATGTTGCTCGATCGTCTCGAAAATGTTGTTGATCGCAGTGGCTATGGCGCAGGTTGGGATATTCGGCCCGCCGATTTATTGCGCCGCAACTTTTGGTTCTGCACCATTGACGACCCGTCGACGATTGATCTCCATGATGTCATCGGTGACGATCACATCATGGTGGAAATTGATTACCCACATGGCGACAGCACGTGGCCACATAGCCAATCCATTTTGCGAGACGCGTGGGGGCACTTATCGCCGCAGCTTCTTCGTAAGTTCTGCTGTGAAAATGCAGCTGCGCTCTACCGCCATCCCCTGCCAGCACGAATCGTTCCATGACCACTGTTGCCTCACTGATTCGAGCCAGAAAAGGTGACCAGCGTCCCGGATATGTTTTCGAAGGTCGCACCTACACCTGGGATGAAGTAGTCACCGAGTCGGCGATTCGTGCCTCAGTTTTAGCCGAACTACTTTCGAATGATCGCCCGCCCCACGTCGGGGTTCTACTTGAGAACACTCCCGACTATCTCTTTTGGATCGGCGGCGCGGCGCTTGTTGGCGCATGCATTGTTGGGATCAACCCAACCCGACGTGGAAGTGAATTAGAACGCGATATCCAGCACACCGACTGCCAAATCATCGTGAGTGATCAAAATGGGATTGAACTCATTGATGGCTTACAAACTGGAGTTGACAAGAACAAAGTTATTGACGTTGATTCCATTCAACATCACAATCAACTTCGCCAGCATCGTGATGCGGCACTCCCCGATCACGAGCCGGACGAAAACAGCATTCTTTTCTTGCTCTTCACATCTGGATCAACAAGTGCGCCCAAAGCCGTTGTCTGCACCAATCAACGAATGGCAACCGCCAGTGTGCGAGCTGGGCAAATTTATGGAGTAACGGCTGAGGAAATTTGCTATTGCCCGATGCCGCTCTTTCACGGCAACGCGTTGATGGCATGTTGGGGACCAGCCCTTGCCGTTGGAGCAACCCTGGTTCTTCGTCGCAAGTTTTCTGCGAGCAACTTCATGCCAGATATCCGGGCCCATCAATGCACCTATTTCACCTACGTGGGTCGCACTATCGCCTACATTCTTGGCCAACCCATATCGAGCGAGGATCGAAAAAACACCTTGCGTCTCGGGTTCGGCACAGAAGCAAGTGCCCTAGACCGCGAACGCTTTCTTGAACGATTTGGTTGCGACCTGGTTGAGGGTTACGGATCCAGCGAAAGTGTTGTGGCGATCATTCGCACGCCAGAAACACCCGCCAACGCGCTCGGTAAAGAACGAGCCGATATGGCCGGTCAGGTGAGCATCATTGATCCCGACACCAACATTGAGTGTCCCAAAGTTCGCTTTGACGAATTTGGGGCAATCACTAATCCAGAATGCATCGGCGAAATCGTCAGCTTGAGCGGTGGAACCTCGTTTGAGGGTTACTACAACAATCGAGAAGCCTCAACTGAACGCGTTCGCAACGGCTGGTATTGGACGGGAGACCTTGGCTACCGCGACGACGCCGGATTTTTCTATTTCGGAGGACGCAGCGCCGATTGGCTGCGCGTCGATAGTGAGAACTTTGCAGCTGGGCCAGTTGAAAATATCGTCTCGCGGTTTCCCGGAGTTGTCATGGCCGCCGTCTACCCCGTCCCCGACCCAACAACGGGCGACATGGTGATGGTCGCTATTGAGATGAATGAAACTGCAGAGTTTTCGCCGCACGAATTTGATGAATTTCTGGCGCAGCAGCGCGACCTTGGCACTAAGTGGTCGCCACAAATTGTTCGGGTCATCAAAGCGATGCCCCTCACTGCCAATAACAAGGTACATAAACCACCGCTACGTGCGTCCAAGTGGCTCACATCAGATTCGCACTATTGGCGATCAGAGCGCAACCAGTCGCTGCGACTCATGACCGACTCTGACAAGAATGATCTTGAACAACGCTTCGCATCTAATGGCCGAAGCCACATCTTGTCAGCGCTCTAATTCAAACTTCAGTTTTCTGATTTCCACGTCTGCCAAGATTCGAGGCATTCAGGCAATTCGCCCTTGCCCGTTTGATTTGCTGGCCAATTCGCTTCATCTAGTCCTGCTGGCGCGTTCGGCATGGTGTGGCCGTACCACAGCAAGTGTTTGCGACGAGCAAACAACCAATGTCCATCAACACACTTGTACGTGTCGTGATATTGAATTTGCTGAATGATCCAATTTCCATCGGCATCTTCAATTTCACCACGACACGACACGATTCCAGCCGCGCTGAACTGATCAGCAATATCAATCAGATGATTGTTGACTTGCAGAATCACCCGACCCAATGCGTGCATCTGACCATCAAAACTTTCTTTCAAAGCCTGTGTTCCCGACGATTCGCGGGTGACTTTAATATCTGGGATAAACAGCGCTGCAAGATTTTGCGTATCACGGGCACCGTAGAAAATCGCATACCGACTTGCTAGTTGACGAATCTCTTCAGATGCAATCAGCCACGCAACTGGGTCAACATGACGTAAGGCATTTGAGTGGGTCACGCTCGCGGACCTCCCGGCAGTGGATGCGGATGAGCGGTTGGTTGTAGCAACGCATCGGTTCCACCGTCAACAAACAAAATTTGACCAACCACGTACGACGATTCCTCCGACAGCAAGAAGGCAACTGCAGATGCAATCTCTTCTGGCTTGCCCCAACGCCCACGTGGAATCGGAATCATTTCCAGGGATTTTTTCACTTCTGGCAAATCCAACAAAGGACGTGTCATCCCAGTGTCGATGACACCAGGAGCGACTGCATTCAATCGAATCCCCGATTTGATCCAATCTGCAGATTGCATACGCACCCAAAATGCAATCGCTAATTTTCCAGCCGGGTAAGCAATGTATTCATCTCTCACGTTGTGACGCGCGACGACTGCTTCTTCATCTTCATTGAGATATGCAAATGCTTCTTCTAATGACAAGCCCGGAGTCATCGTCGTTGAGTTTGAAGAAATCATGACAACGGCTGGATTCGTCCCTCGTTCTAACGCTGGTCTCAATCCGTTCGTGATGGCCAAGGTCCCATAAAAGTTGACCCGCACTTTCAATTCATTAGGAGCAGGATTGCTGACACCCGCACACGGGACAAGGCCATCCAAGACTCCCCCGCACAGCGCAGTAACTTCATCAACAATGCGTTGCCGATCTGCGGGCTTCGAAAGATCACCGCACACATCGGCATCTCGTAAATCGACACCAATCACTCGATGGCCCTGAGCAACGAGTTTTGCCTTTGTTGCAGCACCAATTCCTGACGCCGTTCCTGTGACACAGATTGTCCCCATGACTGCCCCTCAATTCAAATTCCGTTTCTGACAGTGTGTCAGATCGTGGGAGTACTTCACGGATCGCTACGGTTGAAGCATGCGTTCCATCGTTTGCAATCAGTTTGCCCCCCTGTCCGAATTACAGATCGAGGAAAAGCCCGCCCCCGAACTCTTCCCAGGGTCTGTTCGTATCGCAGTCACTGCATGTGGTGTCAATTTTGTTGATGCCCTCTTTGTTCAAGGCAAATACCAAATCAAACCTCCCACCCCATTTGTTCCAGGGATGGAAGTTGTTGGCCGAGTTACCGAAGTTGCCCCAGATGTCACCGATGTGGAACTCGGTTCGCGAGTATTCGCCAATGTTGGCCTCGGAGGCTTTAGTTCTGAGGCAGTCGTCTCGGCCAAGCGCATCATGAAACTGCCTGACACTCTGTCTGATGGTCAGGCAGCAACATTCATGCAGAGTTATCTCACCGCCTGGTTCGCTCTTGTTGAACGCGCCCACGTCGAACGCGACAAGCATCTCTTGGTTTTAGGTGCAGGTAGCGGAGTTGGTCTTGGCGCGGTTGATGTCGGCCGAGCACTGGGATTGCGAGTAATCGCCGCAGCTTCAACAGAAGAAAAACGCAATCTTGCGCTTGAACGTGGCGCCTTCGCAGTGATTGATTCGACAATGCCAGCCGATCATGTCAAGGAAGAGGCCAAGCGTCTCTCAGGTAGCGGAATTGATTACTTATACGATCCCGTCGGAGGCGCTCTTGGGGAGACTTGTTTACGCGCGCTCACCGATGACGGTCAATATCTGGTGATCGGCTTTGTGGCGGGCATCCCTAAACTTCCGGCCAATCAAGTGTTGTTACGTAATCGCCGAGTCACGGGCGTTGATTGGGGCGGTTGGGCTGGCAAGAACCCTGGACTCAATGACCGGATGCTGGCTGAAGTCATGGCTTTGATTGCGGCTGGAGAACTTCGACCCGTTGAGCCTCAGACATACCCGCTTGAACAAGCTGCTCAAGCGTTACAAGATCTCGAAGATCGAAAAGTTGCGGGAAAAATTGCGTTGATTCCGTAGCAAATCAATCCAGCAATGCGCCACGATTGTTGGCCGCAAACTTTGCACGGAGCTCAGTTGCTTCAACCCGAGTGAATTGTGAAAAAGCGATTTCCTTGGATGGACGCCACCACAATTGAACATCGTCATTGCGTTCAACTTCATGCCAACGTCGAAGAACAAGTTCGCGCTTGATCACTTTGTTCGACGGCGTCATCGGGAACTCTTTGACGATCTGAATGAAACTAGGAATCCATTTCGGGCCAAGATCTGACTGTGCTCGCAAAAATTCGGCGAACTCTTCAATATCAAACTTAGTCCCCGGCTGAATTTGCACGGCCGCCATCACTCGATCGCCCATGTCGAAGTCAGGGATTCCATAGACCACCGCCAAGATGACGTCGGGATGCCGCATCAAAATTCTTTCGATCGGAGCGCCAGCAAAATTCTCACCGTCAACTCGCATCCAATCTGCGCTTCGCCCCGCGAAATAGAAGAAGCCATTTTCGTCTCGGTAGGCCAAATCGCCCGTCCAATAAGCGCCATCACGGATGCGCTCGTTATCGGCAGCCGCGTTATTCCAATAACCCTCAAACGTTCCGCCACCACCATTTACGATTTCGCCGGTGGCTTCCTCTGAGTTCGTTAAGCGACCATCAGTGTCAAAGATTGCGCGTGGACACTCTTGATTAGTAGCCGGATCGCGCACAGTAATGGTTGCTTGAGCCGCTACACCTAGCGACCCAGTAGGCATGTTGGGAACCCGCACAATTGAAGCACCCGTTTCGGTTTGCCCGTAACCGTCAGTGAGTTTGCAGTCGAAGCGTTCGGCGAATCGCAACAAATCAATTTCGGAGCCCTCATTGCCGAAACCACGGCGCAATGGATTGTCTCGATCATTATCTTGCTCGGGAGTTGCCAAAATATATGTCAATGGTTTGCCGACATAATTGAAATACGTGGCACCGAACTTACGGACATCGTTGAGAAACTCGCTGGCTGAAAATTTACGGCGCAACGCGATCGTTGATCCGTAAACCAAACTTGGAGCCCATGCAGTGAACAATGCGTTTGAATGGAACAGTGGCATGCAAATGTACGTCGTATCTTCTGGCGTCAGCGCAATGATCATGTTCATTGACTGCGCAACAAAATTAAGTCGCTGATGACTGGTGATAACTGCCTTCGGCGCGCCACTCGTGCCCGAAGTAAAAAGCAACAAGAAAGTATCGCTCGGATTTACTGGACATTCTTGTGCTGTCGGCAACAATGCACCGGCATAACCCGCAATCTTCTGTGCGTAATTGTCGGACTCAACAACCATGACACCAACTTCAGCGACACCAAGGTCAAGCCCATCAAGCAAATCAACTTGACTTGATTCAGTCACAACAATTTGACACGAGGTATGGGAGATATCGCGGGCAAGCTCGGCACCGCGACGAGTCGGGTTAATACCGACAATCACCGACCCGGTCACCGCAGCAACCCCCAACCACATAGTGAACTCTGGAGTGTTCTCGAGCAGTACTCCAATATGCGGGGACGTCCCTTCGGGACGGCTTCGCAAAATATCGAGCCACAATGCAGCCCTTGATGCCACTCCCGAACACCATTCGCGATATGTCAATGATTCGTTATCAAAGCGAATAGCAACGTTGTCGTCGGCGCTACGAGCACGGACATGATCCGCAAAAGTCAAAACTGCATTTTCAGAGCTCACGAGCAACCTGATTCGCAGTGTGTATTGCACCTTCGATGTAACCGATATCCACGGCGTCTCCCACTACTTGAACTCGTATTCCTAGATCGCCCAGTGATTCTGCCAACTGCACATTTGGTTCAACTTGCGATGCAATAACTACCGAATCACCGCGCACTTCAAATTCGTTATCTCCAGTTCGATAACGCACCGAAACTTTGTCAATAGAAACCACCGCAGCATCGCGAACGAGAACAACACCGCGCTTAGTGGCCTTATTCACCGCGGTCCATCGACGGGGCATCGCCATAGGGAGTCCCATATGTGGACCTTCTTCCAATATGGTGACAAGTCGACCGCGCTCAACAAGAAACTCTGCCAGTTCAAGCCCAACCAAGCCTCCGCCTATCACAACAACTCGCTTCCCTACTGGCATCCAAGTCTTTGAGAGCGTGCGAATACGATCAGCCGAATCGAGAAGTCCGAAGGTTCTGCCAGTAGCCACTGCAATTTTCCCAAATGAACTCAGCAAGCGATGATCAGCCCCTGCCTCGCCGGTGATGACACCGCGCAAAGCGTCTCCTGTCAGTACATGAGGAAGGTTTGCCCCCGGCACGTCTGGTAGTCCGCGGCGTGCTCCGGTTGCAACAACAATTTCATCGGCGTTCAATGCAGCGATGACTTCATGAGTCGCCTCAGTCGAAAGCAAAACATCGATAGCCAGTCGTTGAATTTCGTGCGTGAGCCAATCAACTAACAACTGATTAGCCGGAGTCGTCAACTGCGAGAACCACATGGTTCCTCCGAGTCGTGAACCCTTCTCAATCAAGGTGACTTTGGCGCCGCGAATTGCCGCTACTCGCGCTGCCTCCATACCTGCAGGCCCACCGCCGATCACGACAACATGTTTTGCCTTAGACATCGGAGCAAGAACGGCAACGCTTTCGTTACACAATGCTGGGTTGACCGCGCACTTCGGATTTCCGTCAAAGAAGTTTTGTTCAACACACACATAACAGTTGATGCACGGGCGGACAGAACTACGTTGCCCTTCGCGAATTTTGTTTACCAAATCGGCATCGGCTAACAATTGGCGACCCATCGAGACAAAATCGCATTCTCCAAGTGCCAACATCTCATCAGCAATTTCGGGAAGCATTCGACCAACAGCAACAACCGGGATAGTCACATGCCTCTTGACTGTTTTGGCGTATTCACGATATTGAGCGACTTCAGAGGGCAAGGGTCCTAGTGTGAAATCGGCAAATGGATTGTGCGCATTTGCCGACACATGAATCGCATCCGCACCAGCCTCTTCAATGAGCGCTGCTGCTCGCGCCGTCTCTTCAGGAGTCAGACCATCCTCTAGACCAAATTCAAACCCGTTGACACGAACGAGCACGGGATAATCGACACCGACTACCTGCTTGACAGCCCGCACTACTTCGCAAGTGAGTCGTGCTCGATTTTCAAGGGAGCCTCCCCAACGATCATCACGCTTGTTGTATCCACGTGAAAGAAAGGTTGAAAGCAGGTAACCATGTGCCGCGTGAATTTCTATTGCATCAACACCCGCTTGTTGCACGCGACGAGCCGCCTGAGCGAATTGGTCAATGACCCATGCCAGATCATCTTCATCTGCAATCTTGTACGTCGCTTTCTTTCCCTGCGTCGCTGTTGCCAAGCCCATGAGCTCGGACATCGGATTGTCTCGGAGCGCTGACAAATCTGGCTTACCCTCCAACAACGACGGAACTAACTGCGGTCGTCCATCTGCGGTGTCAACACTGGCCGTCTTGCCGTGGTGACACAACTGCATGCACAGTTTTCCGCCAGCAGCATGAATTGAGTCGGCGAGTCGGCGAATTCCGGGAATGAACTTGTCATCAGAAAAAGCAGGTTGGTGCCGACTCGTTGCGCCTATCGGCCAGGCTACGGCACCGGTACCAGTGATGACCATGGCGGTCCCGCCTGCAGCTCGAGCGGTGTAGTGCGCAATTTCACCATCACTGATTTCACCTTCAACGCATAGGTTCATATCCATCGCCGGGAGAAACACACGATTACTGAGTTCGAGCCCCGCTATGCGACCAGGAGCAAGAAGTGCGTTGAAATTTGCGGTAGACATCAATCGATCTTTCGCTGACTGCTGGTTCTAAGTGTTACTTCGTTGAATTGCCCGCTCGTCGGTTCCGAGATAACTCGCAATCACTGCAGGGTTATTTCGTATTGCCGATGGAGAACCTTCAGCAATGACATGGCCGGCCTCGAGGCAGTAGATGCGATCGGAGATTGACATCACCATGGGCATGTCATGTTCAATAATCAAAATTGATGCGCCGAGTTCTTCTTTGATCATGCGAATAAGCGGCCCGAAGGCTTCGGTTTCACGTTGCGCGACACCAGCGGTTGGTTCATCAAGCAACATCAACTTTGAGTTCAAAGCAATCAACGATCCAAGTTCAACAATCCGACGAGTTCCTGTTGATAGTTCGCCCATCAACGAGTCGGCATAGCGACCCAATCCTAAGTACGAAATGATTTCATCGGCTTCGCGTCGCTTGCGACCTTCGTGTTTCGGAGACGGTGGCAACGCAAAAATTGATGGAATCAAAATTGAACGTTGGCGAGATTCGAGTGCAACCATCAAGGTTTCGCGAACAGTCAAAGAGCTAAACAAACGCGCATTTTGAAATGCTCGGCCCTGGCCCAATCGGGCTCGTTTGTAGGCGGGAATCCTCGAAATGTCTTGACCGAAAAGCTCAAAGATTCCTGAAGAGGGCACGAACCCAGAGACCGCATTCAAGATCGTCGTTTTACCGGCTCCATTTGTTCCGATGAGGCCAACAACTTCACCCCTTCGTACTTCAAGCGAAACATCATCAATGATGGTGCGACCTCCCAAAGCAACAAAGAGACCACTCGTTACTAGTGGCGAGGCAGCTTCATTCATCTGTTTACCTGTACCGAGCGAAGCGACTGCTGCTCCGTCTTGACGTACTTGAGGTTTCCAGTTTGAGCGACGAGCGATCCAGTTCAATAAATTGTCTCGACCGGCATGAACAATAGAAATCAATCCGCTCGGGAAATACAGAAGAACGATCAACATCCCGAAGCCACTAGCAAAAAGTTCAACTTGCTTCGTACCATCGAAGAAGAGCGGGACGGCAATGATCAAAAGTGTTCCTAGCACGGCTCCGGTGATGGAACCGATACCACCGACGACAGCCACCGAAACAATGCGTAACGATTCATCAAAGTCAAAAAGCAATCCGTCTACTTTGAACTGAGCATTGCGCGCCACCAAAGGCAATAAGCCCCCTGCCAAAGCCGCAAGTCCACCCGATACCGCAAACGCCAAGAGCTTGGCCCGATTTGGAGCAACAGTGTAGGCAGATGAGGCAGTTTCGTTATCGCGAGTTGCAATGATCGAGCGCCCAATTCCGGTGCGACGAATTCTCCACACCAAAACAATTGCCAACAGTGCCATCGACAAGGCGAAGTAATACACACCATCAAAGTTCTTACCTTTGACCGTCCAGAAAATCAGACGGAAGCCCTTCACACGATCAACATTGAGTTGCGCACTGCCACCTCCACCCGGTGCGAATTTTTCTCCGACAACGAACCATGAACGAATCGCTAAACCAAACCCCAATGTGACAACGGCGAGGTACAAACCTTTCACGCGTAACGCTGGAATGCCAACGATGATCGCTGCGAGGACTCCCCAAGTAATGCCGATAGGGAGTGCAACTAAATAGGGCAAGTCGTTGGCGTAATAAATCGTGAGATAAGAACCCAAGGCAACGAATCCAAATTGACCAAGTGAAAGCTGACCACCCCATCCGGTCACAACCGTCACCGATAGCGCAATGATCAAATACACCGGCACCGAAGAAAACTTCAGCATGTCGCTGGCTTTATCGACCTGGCTCGGTAGTACCAGAGCGAGCGCAGCAATCAGTGCGAATCCCGTGAATGTCAAACCTCGATATAACGGATGCTTTGTCAGCTCAACTCGGGCAGCCCGAACTTTTGACGTGAGTTGCCAAGCCTCGTCTTTCATTGATGCAGAGCGACCAACTGTAAAGAGCACGACGATGATGACAACGAAAAGCACCGCAATATTTGAACCAGCAGGCAAGTCTCCGCTTAACGACCACGTAATCAAGAACCGATCAACGACACCAGCCAAGAGTCCGCCGACAAGCGTCCAAGTAAATGACTTCATGCGACCAACCATGGCTGCGACAAGCGACAGCAAAAGCATCTTGGGACCGAGCGCATTTTGTACAGACGCGATGGAGCCACTCTGCAGTGGAGCAATCAGCAATGCGCTCAACGCGGCGAGCAGTCCGGCTAAAGCCCACACTTTGGTGGAGACGCTTCGAACGCCAATTCCGGCAAGTCGCGCTGCCGGAAAGTTGTCAGCAGTTGCGCGCACATTCATTCCGAATGCACTGCGATGAAATAGCCAGCCCAAAAAGAGCATGAGTGCTGGCACAAACAACAGAACCGTCAATTGGGGTCCCGTGACATTGACGCCTGCGACTTTCCAACTTCCGCTGATTAAAACTGGGAAAGAGACATTCGTGGCTTGTTCATCTGGGATCGGCAATCGAAGTTGCAATAACTGGATGACTTGAGTGAGACCAAGAGTTGCCACGAACAACAAGAGTCGTGGTTGAGTAAACAAACGTCGCAGCACCAACTCAGCTGCTACACCAAGCACGACTCCGCAAATCAAAGCGATGGGCAACGACAAGCCATAGGCAACGTTGTAGCGAATCTGTAGGAGCGCCATGATGTAGCCACCGAAGGCTCCGATTTGTCCGTGCGCAAAGTTGATGACGCCTGTCGCTCGATAAATCAACAACAAACCGAAGGCCACAAGCGAATAGACAAGACCTTGAATGAGTCCGTCAAACAAAATGTCGTTGGAATATGTCAAGGCGATTAATGCGTTCATGCCCCAGCACCTGACAAGAAGACTGCTCGCAAAAGATCGTCGCGTTCGAGTAGCTCTTGAGCCGGTCCCTCAAACTTCACTTGACCACGTTCCATAAAGACCGCCCTATCGGCGATTGAAAGAGCCACATTCACCGATTGTTCAACAATGACCATGGTGACTCCTTGTTCTTTGAGCTTCTCCACAATCTTCAACAAGTCTTGGACAACTACTGGCGCCAAGCCAAGTGAAAGTTCGTCAATGCACAACAACTCTGGGTCGAGCATGACCGCCTTCGCCAACGCCAACATTTGTTGTTGACCACCCGAAAGAGATCCAGCTCGCTGATCACGTCGCTGCCACAACATGTCAAAGGTTTCGTGAACTTGCGCCAACTTTTCTTTGCGTTTGCCGTGGTCGGCGATTTGGCGACTCCAGATAAGCAAGTTCTCTTCGACGGTCATTGAACTAAAAACCGCTTCGCCACCTGGCACCAAGACCAATCCCATAGAGGCTCGGTATTGAGGCTCAACCAAAGTGATCGTGCGACCGTTCATGCGCACGACTCCCCGATCGGGCATCACCAGACCAGAGATCGCTTTCAAGATCGTTGACTTGCCGGCGCCATTGGTTCCGAGCAAAGCAAGTACTTCGCCCTTGCGAACATCGAAGCCGACATCAAAGAGAACTTGCAAGTTTCCATAACTGACATCGACGTTGCGAACTTGCAAAACCGGAATATTTCCAGGATCATTTTGTAAACGCAGCAACTCAGCTTGTTGTTCTTTCAATTCGCCAATCGTGAGTGCAATATCGCGCTTCATAAATCGACTGCCGTAGATAATGAGAAGTCCGCCAATGAGCGCAGCAGGTGGCACGACTGCAGTTAACGCCGTACGTTCGCCATGCGCATCAGACAATCCACCAGCGAGCAAGCCGCCGAAGAAGCCACCCATCAAAAAGATGTACACGCCAACCATGGCAAATGCTTGCGAACGCATTTGGTACGGAACGATGGCCGAAATAGCCGGACCCATCTGAGTAAATGCTGCACCCTGAAAAGCATTACCGATCGTGACAAACGCAATCATCACAACAGCACTATGAAAGCGCAGTCCGACAGTCACAAAAACTCCGTAGAACAAAATGCACGTGCCCATCATTCGCAACGCCGAAGGTGGATTGTTGCGGAACAACTTTTCACCGATTCGACCAGCGAGCGGAATACCGATCAGAGCACCTGACCATGTAATTGCGCCAACCCATCCACGAGTGAAAGCGCTGTAGTTATAGGTGTTTTTCAACAGCAAGTTGAAAGCCCCCGGAACCGCGATCAACGCAAAACCAAGAACGCCGATACCCACAACTAAGAAATAGAAGGTGCGCACTTTCTTCAATCGTTGAAAAGCCGCCGACAACAACACCTGGGGTTCGACCTCAGATTCAACAACGCTCTTACCAAGAACTGCCTCTTGCTCTTGACGACCGCGCGTTGGTTCTTTCATTGTGAATGACCACAAAATTGTGATACCCGCTGGGATAAGCAGTGCAAAGAAAACAACACGCCAATCACCTGCATCATTACCGGCAGCAACCACTATTGCTCCAGCGAACAAAGGTCCGAGCACTTGACCGAGCGGACGACCAAGAGCTTCAATGGCGAAAACTCGCGTGCGCACCGCCATCGGATATTGATCGGCGACTAGCGACGGTCCGATGGGCACCCGAGCCGAGGCACCAAAACCTGAACCAGCACGTGCCAATCCCATTTGGAAGGTATTGACGACTGACCCAGTGATGGCAACAAACACGAGCCATAGAGCCGACGCCGCCGACATCACCCGTACTCGACGACGACGATCGGCCAACCAAGCAAACGGAAGAGT